>ERZ1026852.169-NODE-169-length-45971-cov-5.025481_pt1 | contig 45971 bp, 36 predicted proteins | sample MGYA00380156_ERZ1026852 | MGnify/ENA primary metagenome ERZ1026852 (study PRJEB33269, sample SAMEA4719792) | human gut metagenome | biome: human-associated habitat; feature: organic feature; material: feces | place: Cameroon | collected 2013-10 ...
GCGCACCCACAATCGCAACCGATTGATTATAATAATTGATGCTCTCCCGGATTTTACCACGCGCAAATAAAATCTCCGGTTTATCGTAGATATTTGTAAGCTTCTCCGGGTATAGTGGATGCCCCGGATATAAGATCCGGATGTTTCGTTCCTTTAATCGTCCGTATACTTCATCCAGATAATTTGTATTTTTGCGAAGTAAAAGCGTCTGATATTCCGCCGGTTCAAATTGCTTTGCCAGCTCCTTCTCAAGCTCCGATACCGATTGCTCCATAGCCTGCTCGACCGTTCCATACCGTAGGATCAGATAATATTTTACTTTTGATGATATCTCATGATTTCCATATAGCCAAAGCCTTGCCATCTCACTTCTAGTTTCCATACAGAACCTCCTTTGCAAATACATCCTGATTGCGGTAAAATGCCGCTTCCTGCAGATGTGCATGTTCAATCTCTTCACTGCCAGCCAGATCCGCGATCGTGCGGGCAAGCTTTAATACCCGGTGCACACCCCGGACAGACAATTCCTGTTCTTCAAATAACTGAAGCACCAGCCTTTTTCCTTCCGCAGACAACGTGATATATTCCTCCAGATTCTTTCCATCGAGCTGAGAGTTAAACAACAGTCCGGTTCCGGCAAACCGTTCCTTCTGCATCTGTCTTGCCTGTTCCACCCGTGCCCGGATTGTCTTCGAAGATTCCGTTTTCTGTTTGGAGAAAAGTGCCTCCTGCTTTACGCCTTTAACCTCCATCCGGATATCGATCCGGTCAAGCAACGGTCCGCTTACCTTACTTTGATAGCGGCGGATCTGCTGTTCCGTGCAGCTACACCTCCGATAATCCGGGTAGTTTCCACATGGACATGGATTCATCGCCGCCACAAACATAAAATCCGCTGGGAATTCATACGACGCCTGCACTCTCGATATCCGGATTCTACGGTCTTCTAACGGCTGGCGCAGCACTTCCAACACGGGTTTGGAAAATTCCGGAAGTTCGTCCAGAAACAGCACCCCATAATGTGCAAAGCTCACCTCCCCCGGTGTCGGAACCCTGCCGCCACCGATCAGTGCATATTCCGAGATTGTGTGATGTGGTGCCCGAAACGGACGTCTGTGTATCAATCCCCCTTCCGGCGGTAACATCCCTCCGACACTGTATATCTTTGTCACTTCCAGACTTTCTTCGAAGCTCATCTGCGGCAGGATCGTCGGCAGACGCTTCGCGAGCATGGATTTCCCTGCGCCGGCAGCACCGGTTAACAACACATTGTGAAATCCTGCCGCAGCAATCTCCATCCCCCGTTTGATGCTTTCCTGCCCTACCACATCGGAAAAATCAATATCATACATATATCCCGATGTATCGCAAGCCGGTTGCTCAACATTCGTATTCTCTACTTCTTTTATTCCCTGGATATACTCCATGGTTTCCTGCAGGCTTGAAACGCCTATAACCGATATTCCCTGCACCAAAGCAGCTTCCTGTACATTTTCTTTTGGAACAATGCAGCTTGTCATACCTTCTTCTCTGGCACAGATGACCATCGGAAGAACACCCGGAATCGCTTTTATCGATCCGTCCAGGCTTAGTTCTCCGAGCACCAACGTCTGTTCCATCGGTAATTCCGCTGTTACACCAAGTGACAGAAGCACTGCAGTTGCAATCGCAAGGTCATATCCAGAACCATCTTTTCTCATATCTGCCGGGGATAAATTGATCGTGATGCGCTTCGGTGGCAAATGAAAGCCAGAATTCTTAAGCGCAGTCCGCACGCGTTCCGATGCCTCCCTGACAGATGATGACAGATATCCAACCATAGTAAATACAGGCAGACCATCATTCACATCTGCCTCCACATCGATCATCCGTCCGTCCACACCGTGAACCGCACAACTTTTTACTTTACTAAACATATTCGCTCCCTTCTTCTCCAAGGGCGCTGACCAAGTTTATAGTATAAAAGAAAAGAACATCTGTCAACGAACAAAGTCTGAAACTTTTGTGAACGTTGCAAATGTTCTTTTCAATGATAGCTACCACTATTTATCAATACTTATTTCTTTTTCTGTACACTGTATCCGAATTTGCCGACATAATCACCAAGCGTAAAATACTGTCCGTGGGAATATGCGATCAAATCTGTCTTATTCAGGTCAAACTTCCCTGTCTCATCCATGTATTTCTCATCCGCAAGTACGGCTGTTACCTCTGCTAAGAACATATCATGGGAGCCAAGCTCTATTACCTGTGTGACCTTACACTCAATATTGACCGGGCTTTCTTCAATGACCGGTACAGATACGGTCTGTGCCTTGCCCTTCGTCAGCTTCATCTCCGCGAATTTATCTACATCTCTGCCTGATTTTACACCACAATAATCCATCGCATAGCACAGATCCTTCGTCACTAAATTGATAACGAACTCTCCGTTTTTCGTGAGTAATTCATGTGAATATCTTGACTTTCGTACAGAGATCGATACCATCGGTGGATCCGAATTGATGGTTCCCGTCCATGCGATTGTAATAATGTCATCGATTCCATTTCCATCACCGGTTGTTACCATCACCGCCGGTACCGGATACAACATATTTCCCGGTTTCCAAACCTGTTTTGCCATTTTCTGCCTCCTGTTTTTTCATCTATTCAGGTAAATCAAAATACAATCATTCCGTTATTCCAGCAGACTCCGGATCTCCTGCATCTTGTAGTCCATCGCCGTAATCGTATCCGCGCACTTCTTTAACTCCTTCGCAATAATCTCCGGATGCTTCAGATTGTCCTTCTTATACTTGAGCTTATGATCAAGACTCGCCCAGAAATCCATCGCGATTGTTCGAAACTGCACTTCGACTTTCATATATTTTTTCTCATTTGACAAGAAAATCGGAATCTCCACGATCAGATGCAGGCTGCGGTATCCGTTTGGCTTTGGATTCCGTATGTAATCCTTCACACATACAACCCGGATATCGTCCTGCTTTGTCAAAAGCTCCGATACTGTATAGATATCCTCCGGGAATGAACAGATCACACGTACACCTGCGATATCCGTCAGGTTCTCCTCAATATTCTCTATCGAAATCTCAAGTCCTTTCCGTTTCATCTTCTCCACAATGCTGAGCGGTTTTTTCAACCGGCACCGGATAGATTCAAACGGATTTCGATTGTACTGCGAAGCAAATTCCGTATTTAACACCTTCAGTTTTGTTTCTATCTCCATCAAAGCACACTCATAGTGCATCATAGACTCTATAAATGGCTGCATCGTCTGCAGCACCTTCTCCGGGTTGTCGGAGTTCATCAGAAGCTCCATACTCATATCTGTACTCCCGTTCATGTTACACACCTCTATTCTTACGAATCGTCTTCATAAATAGTTCTTTTAATTTCCGGTCATAACCCCTGCCGATCTTATTCAGCGCTTCATGGCTGACAAATCCACCTGCCATCGCAGCATGTCCACCACCGGAACCGATTCCATCCAACGCCTGATATATAAGCTTTCCGGCATCCACATCTTCCCGTTCACTGCGCACAGAGAACTTAATACCATCCGAATTGATTGAATACACAACCGCTACATCCACCACATCCAGCGACAATATAAAATCCGATATAATCGCAACTAAGGAATTCGGACACTCAAACGGAATATAGGTGAATCCAACATAATCGAACACCTCAATATGCTCGATTGCCGCACCATACGCCTTTAAGTCCTGAAATTCTATCGTGGAATTGTACATACTGTTCAGTTTTTCCGTACTGATATAATCGAACAGATATGCCATCATATCCATATCAAACGCAGTTGTTCCGCGCACAAAATCCGCCGTATCCATCTTGATACCATAAGCAAGTGCGGTCGCTACATCCTCATCCATCGGCACACCGCTTGTCTGAAAATACGACGCAACAATGCTGGCACACGCACCTACGATCCGGATATCCTCAAACTTGTAATCTTCTGTCTTCACAAACACCGGATGATGATCGACACACGCCACCTCATTGCCCGGAAGATCTGTCGTATTCGCATTCGGTTTCTGACAATCAACATGCACGATATAGTCCTCTGCCTGCATGTCCGGGATGTCGTCATACGAATAAATCTCAATTCCGAACGTATCCATCATTTTTCTTGTATTGAACCGGTCAATACTGCCGACATAACAGATGGTCGATGCAATCCCATAATGCTCAAGATACCGCTTCAGGCCAAATGCACTCGATATTGCATCCGGATCCGGGAAATTATGTGTCTGTAAATATACCTTATGTCCTCTCAGAAGTTCAATTAAAGCCTTCTGTTTTTCTTCTGCCACTTGCGCCTCCTGTTAACAATCAAAGCACAGCAATACATACGCTAATATAAGCATTGCCGTCACTAAAACAAACTCACAAAAACCACTGACAAAATACGAAAGTATCATGCCAATCGCCATAAATAAAATTGAATATCCGACTAACGCTTTCAATGCCGCCTCTTCATCATTTTTGTTCTATTACATACTATGAAACAACACGATTGAAAAGACGTAAATTTGCTCAAATCCTAGTTATTCTCACTCGCCTGATCAATTGCTTCTTTGATCTCCGGACTGTCAATATCCACATCCGTCTTCTTACCCATAGCTGTTGCGATTTTATCCACAACCTCAGGTATCATATCGATTACCTTGCTTACTGTATCCCCCTGCTTGACCGGGATCATCTTCGCGTGTCCGTTTTGGATCACAAGTACCGCAGTCGGCGACATCTTACCACCCATTCCGCCTCCTGCAGAGTTGGAACCACCGTTTTTGCCAAATGCACCGGCAGCCACACCGAAATTCACATCCACAAGTGGTAAAATAATTGTATCTCCTACCTTCGTCGGTTCACCAACCACCGTCTTCGTTGTAAGCAGGGAATCCATACCCTGAAACAAAGAACCAACTGTCTGATTAAAATCATTTGCCATCACTCATTACCTCCAATTTCTATATTATCCTACTGATTCATTACTTTCTTTGCAACTTTTAGTGTCCTCCAGATATTGATATTCAAGACAATCCGGAGCAGATATCCAAGCCGGATTCGACCTTTCAGTTTCACATCCAGTTCCAACACCTTCTGTTCAAAATCCGGCTGCATAGACAGCCCTTTTTGATATACAAACGGCAGTAAGCTTAAATACCCGGTCATCTGCCCGGTCTTGTATGGCTCATCCATGCCGTAATGCACATAGCCCTTTACCTTGCGTGGCAAAATATGTTTCAACGTCCGCGGAATATACTTTTTCAGATAATCACGTGTCTTTACCGTACACGACAGATTCCAGAACTTCTGCAATCGCCGGAGTTTTTTCTTCGCAGCTGCAGTCTTTCTCTCAATCTTGTCAGCCACACGTTCTGCGACCTTTCCGGGTGTGTGATTTCGGATAAATATCCAAATCTTCTTCAGTTTTTCCCACACCTTCTGACATACAATTTTTAATCTGCCGGATCGTTTCTTTTCTTCTTCCGGCAGGTCGTCCGGTTCGTCCAGATCAAAGATCTGCGGTTTCCCATCCGGTTCCTTATCCTCTTCTGTTTCAATATCCCCTTCCGTGTCTTTTCCAATATCCTCTTCCTCATCCGGAAGTGTTATTGTAGGAATCTCTGTAATTGTTTTATCGTTTTTACCGGAATCTCCGGTTGGTTTCTCCGAAGCCTTTTCTGTGTGTTTCTGTGATTTTTCAGACATCTTACGAACGGCATCATCCGAATCCATATCACTATCTACATCGATATCATCCCAAGCGTCGTCGAATCCATCGTCAGCGAGATGTTCCACCTCACGCTCTGCGTCTTCTGCCTTCTTCTTTCCAAGCCGGAACCAAAGCACCCGAATCTCCTGTTTCAGTTTGTCCTTCTCCCGGCTCTGGTCATACAACACCCGGACACTTAAGATCAGATACCGTACCTTTGCTTTTGCCTGTAATGTCTTTCCACCCTGATATGAGATATCTGCCTGATAACGGATCGGGCAAAATAAAATCAAGAGTAAAAGCAAGAGAAGCAATCCTATAATGCCAAGGAGGATCCATCCGATTATTTTTAAAATAAGCAACAATACATGCAGCATTCCTTACCTTACTCCTACCTGTGGTTCTTTCACTTCAATCAAAAGAAAAAATCCTCTACCTTCCATTCTTCCCCGGTTTCATCATACATATCCTGTATGATCTGCAATACGAGCTGTTCTGCCACTTCTTTGCCTCTTGCAAAGCCGACAACTTGTATCCGGGAATCCAACTTCCTATATGGTTTTTGTAATAACTGATTATAGGGATAAATCTCCAGCAATCCATCCTGCAACAACGGCAGCACAATCACATACAGATTCCGGACAGGCTTATGCCGTCTGATTCGCTTCTTTATCCGTGTCTGTTTTCGCTCTGTGAGATTGTATGTATAACATTTATCAGCAAAAATCACGATTACTCCTCTATCATCTCTGAAATCAGCTTATTACATGCCATAAGCTCGCTGTCGTCCTTACAATTTTCAATTACATAGTCAAAATAATCCCGGATTTCCTGCTGTGTATTCATGAAGATCGGCATGGCTGCAAGAAGCTTACACATCATACTGCGGTAAACCGGTTTTTTCACACTGGCAAACAACTCAGCAAGCTCCTTTACAAGCGTTTCCTTCTTCCCTGTGATATACGCATGATCCGCAGTTTCTGCCTTACCTGTAACCTTGTCAAGGTCGATAAACAAGCTTGTAGAAAGCAGTTTGCTCACTTTGTCCAGACGATCAAATGCCTCTGTCAGTGCGAGTGCTTCAATCTGCTCTGCTTTTCCAACCCGGATCTCATCCAACACTGCTTCCAAGATTGCAATAGATTCATATACCCGCTCCTGCACACCTTCAATTGTGAAAAATTCATCCATCACTTCATCCGGTAATTGATCAATCGTTTCTGCCTTTACACACGCCCCAATAATACGAAGTGCGGCCGCATATCCAGGTACATCTTCTTTGTTCTTCTCATATGCTGCATCAATCGTCAGTAAAATCGTATACGCATCGTTAATCACTTCCTGCAACAGCATGTATGCAGACACTTCGTTGTTGATGATTGCCGCCGCCTGATTCAGACGCTTCGTCAGATCTTCAAACTCCGGCAGTGTCAGCGCTGCATAATCTGCCTCTGCAAGATCCGTATATACATGATATAAAAATGGATATTCCGTCTCAAAACCCTTTGGCTTCTTCAAAAGCACGGCACTGCGCAGCATATCAACAAACTCATCTACGGAGGTTGTCTCACCCTCCTCATAGATATTGAGTGTTGAGTTGACAATATCGTAGAACTTATTCTTCGTCATACGAACCGGAAGCTGTGCCATCAGAAGCTGTAATTTGCTATTTATCACAACCGTATCATTCTCTGCAAATACATAGGCAAACATCTTCTCGGAAAGTCCCTTTGCATCAACCGGTGCCACTTCATCACGCACGGCAGCCTCCACACGGTTTAATACATACTCATAAATCTCATATGCATCCGTGTAAGCGGTCAGAATATGCATCTTATATTCTACATTGCTACGAAGCTGTGCGATTGCTTCCATAGAATCTTCGTCCACTGCCTCACGTTTAACGAGATGACGGTCTAACAAGCCTGTCAGAAGTGCAAAATATTTGCAGACATCCGTGTTCTTGTCATCCTGCTCATCACAGACTTCCTTCATCGTGTAATAATTCATGCTTCCTTTTACAGTCGCATAGCAGTTATACTGTCTTCCAAGCAGTTCTGCATATTCCGGAAGCTTCTTGTCTAAATCCTTATCTCGCTGTATATCAGTCACTAATTTCTTACATGTTGCTATCATCGCTTTTAGTCTCCTTTTTATCGGTAACGCCCCTCGCATGCGGGTAACACCACATCGCTTTCGCTCTGTGGTATATCGTCGGACACATCCTAAATATGTGCTCCTATTTTACATGTTCATGCGTAAATAAATGTTCATTGCAATACTCATAATTTCCGTTACATTTTGAGCAGAACCGGAACTCCAGATCATCGCCATCCCGTTCCGTCCTTCCACAGATCGCACATTTGTGCTTCGTAATGTTCGAAGGATATCCCATCTGCTGCACCTTGTGGCGCCGGTCTGCCTCTCCGTTTACCTGTCGGGAAAGATTCTCCACACGACGGTCGTAATCCCGTTTTCTTCGTTTCGCTGCCGCCTTGCTGTTCGAACTCCGCATGCCGACACCCCGTCCCATAATCAGGTAGAAGATGAAGAAATTCACCAGATACGCAATGATGGAACCCCGGTTCAACGTGCTTGTCCGCATAAACTCGAATGCCATCAGACCCATATCTATAATTGCAATCCAGACTGCACGGATCGGAATGAAAAACATGAATAATACGCGTGCATCCGAATACATCAGTGCAAATGCCAAAAACAACCCATAGTCAAAGAAATACATTGCCAGAATTCCCACATCCATCATTCCAAGAATGGAACCGGACGCATAGTAATAGATACTGATACCAAGCATAATCACTGTATTCCAGAACCATGCCCCCAATATATACAGATTAAACATAAACGTTCCCATTGCCTGTTCAATCTGCTGTCCAAACAGAACCAAAATAAAGATCATCAGTATCCCAACAAAATCCAGATCTCCCGGTGGCGAAAATACCCATGTGAATAGCCGCCAGAACTGGTGTTGTTCCATGATCGCATACGGGGAAAAAACAAGCTTGTATGCAAACGATGGCACAAATGCCCATAATATATATGAGATTGCCATTACAACCGCAATCTTGATTGGAAGATTGCGGATCGCGAATCTACCAAATTTTTTCTCTAACCTCGCAAAAAAACTCAAATCTGATTTTCCTCACTTTCACTCTACATATCCGTTATACTACGGTGCTGTGCATAAGATACATACCTGTGTCATACATTTAAAGGCTGACATATGCACGCATTAGCGTTGTTTATTATACCTTATTCACACAAAAAAAGCAATTGCCACAAACACGGAATCTCCATCTGTGGCAATCGCTTTTCCAGCACAATTGCAGGTGGTGATCATTATACTGCGTAATCAAGTGTTATTCTTTCTCCGGCGGGATCCGGATGATCGTTCCAAGCGGCACACGAAGATCGTAAAGCTCCCGGTTATACTGCATCAGATCCGCAATATCCGTATCAAATTCCCGAACCAAGCTTCCAAGTGTCTCCCCAACCTTCGCCGTATAATAACGCCTCTCTTCTTCCTCATACACCTCTGTCGGAATACAGATTTCATCTCCCGGCTGCAGATTGTAAACATTGACATATGGATTCTCTTTCAGGATATCAATCAGACGGACACCATACATTTTTGATAATTTGTACAGCGTATCTCCGGCAACAACTTTGTGTACGGTTCCCTTACATTCATGCTCCATACCGCATATCTCCATACTCATTTCTGATTATTCTATTCTTAATAGGTAAAAATGTTCTTAATTTTTGTGTTGAAATTCACGATTCTTTCCTATATAATGTCAGATGTCGAAAAATACAGAAATATGAAATGGGAAAATATCAAAAGAGGTAATTAAATGAAGAGATTAGGAATCGACATTGGTTCGACCACAGTCAAGGTCGCTGTGATCGACGAAGAACATAACATATTATTTTCGGAATACAAGCGTCACTTTGCAAATATCAAAGAGACCTTAAAGGAGCTTGTCGAGCATGCCAGCAAGGAGCTTGGAAATGTTGAAGTTGCTCCTACGATCACCGGTTCCGGTGGACTTGCATTGGCACAGGTCATCGGGATTCCGTTTGAGCAGGAGGTTGTCTGTGTATCGGAGGCTCTGACCGACTATGCTCCACAGACGGATGTTGCCATCGAGCTTGGCGGTGAAGATGCCAAGATCATTTATTTTACAAACGGTGTGGAACAGCGTATGAACGGTGTATGTGCCGGCGGTACCGGTTCTTTCATCGACCAGATGGCATCCCTGCTCCAGACAGATGCTTCCGGACTGAATACATACGCGAAGGATTATGATACGATCTATCCGATTGCCGCACGTTGCGGTGTATTCGCAAAGACTGATATCCAGCCGCTCATCAACGAAGGTGCAACAAAGCCAAACCTTGCAGCGTCTATCTTCCAGGCGGTTGTCAACCAGACAATCAGTGGTCTTGCCTGCGGTAAGCCAATCAAAGGAAATGTTGCATTTTTAGGTGGTCCTCTCCACTTCCTCGACCAGCTCAAGGAAGCGTTCGTACGGACACTGAATCTCACACCGGAGCATATTATCGCACCGGGGCATTCGCATCTGTTCGCGGCTGTCGGTGCAGCACTTCAGGCAAAGGAAGAGACACACTATACATTGGATGAGATCAGCGGAAAGCTCACAGCCGATCTTAAGATTGCTGTGGATGTAGACCGTCTTCCACCGCTGTTTGCATCACAGGAAGACTACGACGCATTCATTAAAAAGCAGGAGAAAAATAAAGTATTACGTTCCGACCTTGCCACCTACAAGGGGAAATGCTTCCTCGGTGTCGACGCCGGTTCCACAACCACCAAGGTCGCACTTGTCGCAGAGGATGGTAGTCTGCTCTACGATTTTTACAGCAGCAACGATGGCAGTCCGCTTCGTACAACCCTGCGTGCCATGAAAGATATCTATACAAAGCTCCCGGATGATGTGGAAATTGTAGCCGGCTGCTCTACCGGATATGGAGAAGCCTTAATTAAGTCTGCCCTCATGCTTGACTATGGTGAGGTAGAAACAATCGCCCACTATACTGCCGCTGCATTCTTTGATCCGGACGTAGACTGTATCTTAGATATTGGTGGTCAGGATATGAAATGTATCAAGATCAAGAATGAAGTCGTCGACAATGTCATGCTGAACGAAGCATGTTCTTCCGGCTGTGGCTCTTTCATCGAGACATTTGCCAAGTCGTTAAATTATGATGTGAAGGATTTCGCAAAGATCGCACTTTTCGCAGAAAGCCCGATTGATCTTGGAAGCCGTTGTACGGTATTTATGAATTCCAAAGTAAAACAGGCACAGAAGGAAGGCGCAAGCGTCGCTGACATCTCTGCCGGTCTTGCTTATTCTGTTATTAAGAACGCCCTTTTGAAGGTTATCAAGCTGACCGATCCGAAGTCACTTGGCAAGAATATCGTTGTACAGGGGGGAACCTTCTACAACGATGCGGTTCTTCGAAGCTTCGAGCTTATCTCCGGCAGGGAAGCAATCCGACCGGACATCGCCGGTATCATGGGAGCCTTCGGTGCAGCCCTGATTGCGAGAGACCGTTACGAGGAAGGCGACCAGACGACCATGCTCTCCAAGGAGGCGATGGAAGCACTCACCTACGAGACGAAGATGGCACGTTGTAAGGGATGTACAAACAACTGTCTCCTTACGATTAACCGTTTTACCGGTGGCAGACAGTTCATCACAGGTAACCGTTGTGAACGCGGTCTTGGTTTAAAGAAAAACCAACACAACATGCCAAATTTATTTGAATACAAATTCAATCGTTTGTTCTCCTACGAGCCACTGACCGAAAGCGAAGCATATCGTGGTATCATCGGTATTCCGCGTGTCCTGAATATGTATGAGAACTATCCGTTCTGGTTTACATTCCTGACGAAGCTCGGCTACCGGGTACTGCTCTCTCCGAAATCATCGAGAGACATCTATACCCTTGGTATCGAGTCTATTCCAAGTGAGTCGGAATGTTATCCGGCAAAGATCTCACATGGTCATGTTATGTGGCTGTTGAAGCAGGGAATCAAGACGATCTTCTATCCTTGTATTCCTTACGAGCGTAATGAGACACCGGATGCAAACAACCACTACAACTGCCCGATTGTCACAAGCTACGCTGAGAATATCAAAAACAATATGGAAGAGGTTTCCGCACCGGATGTCACCTACATCCGTCCGTTCCTCGCACTCGATAATAGAGAGGCATTAAAGGATCGTCTGCTGCGTGAATTCTCGAAATATACAAATGTCACAAAGGAAGAAATAAACGATGCGGTTGAGGCTGCTTATGCAGAGGCAGATGCAGTCAAAGCGGACATCCAGAAGAAAGGCGAAGAGACGATTGCTTATCTGGAGAAGACCGATAAACTCGGTATCGTACTTGCCGGTCGTCCATACCATCTGGATCCGGAGATCAACCATGGACTTCCGGAGCTTATTAACTCGTATGATATCGCTGTTTTAACAGAAGACTCTGTTGCACATCTTGCAGAGGTAGAGCGTCCTTTGATCGTATCTGACCAGTGGATGTACCACTCCCGTCTGTACAAGGCAGCAAACTATGTCAAGTCAAGCAAGAACCTGGAGCTGATCCAGTTAAATTCCTTCGGCTGTGGTCTGGACGCTGTTACAACAGACTGTGTCAACGATATTCTGACAAACTCCGGTAAGATCTATACTGTATTAAAGATTGATGAGGTCAGCAACTTAGGTGCGGCACGTATCCGTATCCGTTCGCTGATCAGTGCAGTCAATGTCAGAAGAAAGCATAATTTTACACCATGTCCGATGCCAAGTAATTATAACCGTGTAGAATTCACAACAGATATGAAGGATTATACCGTATTGGTACCACAGCTCTCCCCAATTCATTTCAATGTATTGGCTCCGGCGATGCGCCATATGGGATTAAATATTGAGATTCTTCCGGATGCAACAAAAGAAGTCATTGATACCGGATTAAAATATGTGAATAACGACGCCTGCTATCCTTCTTTGATCGTTGTAGGTCAGATGATGCATGCCATCACATCCGGCAAATATGACATCAATAAACTGGCACTTATTATGACACAGACCGGTGGTGGCTGCCGTGCAACAAACTACGTTGGCTTTATCCGCCGTGCACTTGCGAAGGCCGGCTACCCACAGATTCCGGTGATTGCGCTCTCGGTACAGGGCTTTGAGAATAACTCCGGTTTCGTATGGAATATGAAGACAGTCAAATGTGCGATGCAGGCGCTCGCAATCGGGGATCTGTTCATGCGCGTTGTCTACCAGACTCGTCCATACGAGAAAGTAAAGGGTTCTGTCAATAAGCTGCACCGCAAATGGGAGCATGCAGCCATCCGTTGCATGGAAAACGGCGGTCGCGGATTCAGTAAACTGGTACATGATATCGTCAAAGATTTTGACAACGTGCCTTTGAATGAAAATATAAAGAAGCCACGTGTTGGTATCGTTGGCGAGATTCTTGTTAAGTTCCTCCCATCTGCCAACAATCACTTAGTAGAGCTTCTGGAGGCAGAAGGTGCAGAGGCTGTTATGCCGGATCTGCTGGACTTCTTCCAGTACTGCTTCTACAACAACAATTACAAATACGAATATCTTGGAAAGACGAAAAAGTCTGCAAGAAATGGTAACCTCGGTATCGCTGCACTCGAAGCACTGCGCCACCCGGTAGTCAGTGCCTTAAAGAAGAGTAAGCGGTTCCATCCACCGGTACATATTAAGACTCTGGCAGAATATGCCCGTCCGATTGTATCCATCGGTAACCAGACCGGTGAAGGCTGGTTCCTGACCGGTGAGATGGTTGAGCTTATAAAGAGCGGTGCCAGCAACATCGTATGCTGTCAGCCATTTGCCTGTCTTCCAAACCACATCGTCGGCAAGGGTGTTATCAAATCCCTACGGCATGCATATCCGGATGCGAACATCGTTGCAATTGATTACGATCCGGGTGCTTCCGAAGTTAACCAGGTAAACCGTATCAAGCTGATGCTTGCAACGGCAAGAAAGAACATGGAAGAAAACGATAATAAATAAAGCACAAAAAAGAAACGGTTTTCAAATCGAAAATCGTTTCTTTTTTGCTTAAAATACGACAAAGACTCTCTCTTCTATCACAGTATATTTACATTCCAATATCTACAATCACGAATCTAACAGAAAATCCGCTAATATCACATTGCTTACATCAATACCTGCATCTGTCAGATAAATCCGGTCACCTTCGACCGCCATGAATCCCTCGCTGATATATTTATTCAGAACACTTCCGTATACCTCATAAATATCTTTGTTAAAACGCTCCTTAAAATCCTCCCGGCTCACGCCACAGGTCATCCGGAGCCCAAGGAACATGAATTCTTCCATCCGTGAATCTATGTATATATTCGTCACATTCTCCCGCAACATCCGCGTCGTGTCGTTATACAATAGTTCCATGTTATCTTCTTCAACAAACTTATCAGACAGATTCTCCATCAACTCAATATACTTGAAGATATCGCGCATGTTATTAAACCGTTTTCCCTGGAAATATGAAGATGCACCGATACCAAGTCCGATATACTCTCCACCTGTCCAGTAAACCATATTATGTTTACACTCATACCCCGGCTTTGCATAATTGGAAAACTCGTACCGATCATAGCCATGTGCTGCCAACAATTGTTTTGTAATCTCATACATCCGGCGATCCACCATCTCGGGTGGCAGTTCGCTTAAGATCTGTGGATCTTTTGCAAACGGAGTTCCCTCCTCAATACTTAGGGAATACGCAGATATATGCTCCGGACCGAACTCAATCACCCGGGACAACGTATCCACATAGGTATGGATTGTCTGTCCCGGAAGTCCGGACATGATATCAATATTAATATTCTGGAATCCTGCACGTCTCGCCGCATTGTAGCTTGCCACAAACTGATCGAAATTATGGATCCGTCCAAGCTTCTTCAGCATATCGTCGTCGCAGGACTGTAATCCGATGCTGATCCGGTTAATACCTGCCACCTTATATCCATTTAACTTCTGATGGCGCAATGTTCCCGGATTTGCCTCGATTGTCACCTCAGCATTCTTCTCCACATGGAAATACCGGCGGATAAATGCCATAATATTTGTGATCAGGGATTCATCTAACAGTGACGGTGTTCCACCCCCGATAAAGATACTTCGCACCCCATAATCTGCAACGATTGGCGCATACATCTTGATCTCCTGACACAGGCAATCAACATAGCGGAGCATCGTTCCATAGCTCTCCCCATCAAACGACAGGAAATCACAGTATTTGCATTTTACGACACAAAACGGTATATGAACATATAAGCTCACATATTTTTTCATTCGTTATCCTACTCCTCATCTAACTTCAGTACACTCATAAACGCCTTCTGCGGAATCTCTACATTTCCGACCTGACGCATACGTTTCTTTCCTTCCTTCTGCTTCTCCAGGAGCTTTCTCTTACGCGAGATATCGCCACCATAGCACTTTGCAAGCACATCCTTACGCATCGCCTTAACCGTCTCTCTTGCAATAACCTTAGAACCGATAGCTGCCTGAATCGGAATCTCGAAGAGCTGTCTCGGAATCTCCTCTTTTAACTTCTCACACATCTTTCTGCCTCTCTCATAAGCGGTATCTTTGTGTAGGATAAAGGAAAGTGCATCAACCTCTTCTTTATTGATCAGGATATCCAGCTTGACAAGATCCGAACGCACATAGCCCTTCATCTCATAGTCAAACGATGCATATCCACGGGATCTGGATTTTAATGCATCAAAGAAATCATAGATGATTTCATTCAATGGCAGATCATATTTTAAGAGTGCCCGTGTCGTCTCCATATATTCCATACTCTTGTAGACACCACGACGTTCCTGACAAAGCTGCATGATCGCACCGACATATTCCGTCGTCACCATAATCTCTGCACTGACAAATGGCTCCTCCATATATTCGATCGTCGAAGGATCCGGCAGGTTCGATGGATTTGTGAGCTCCATTACCTCACCATCCGTCTTATGCACACGGTAGATAACACCCGGTGCTGTCGTCACTAAATCCAGATTGTATTCGCGCTCTAAACGCTCCTGAATGATCTCCAAATGAAGCAGTCCAAGGAATCCACAACGGAAACCAAAGCCGAGTGCAATGGAAGTCTCCGGCTCATAGCTTAACGATGCATCGTTTAACTGCAACTTCTCCAAAGCATCTCTCAAATCCGGATATTTCGCACCATCCGCCGGGTACAGACCGCAGTAAACCATCGGATTTACCTTCTTGTAACCTGGAAGTGCCTCTGCACATGGGTTGTCCGCATCGGTAACAGTATCACCGACTGTTGTATCCTTTACATTTTTCAGACTGGCGGTAATATATCCAACCATCCCCGCTGAAAGCTCATCACACGGGATAAACTGTCCGGCTCCGAAAATACCGACCTGTACAACCTCTGCCTCCGCTTCGGTTGCCATCATACGGATATTCGTTCCTTTTTTCACTGTACCGTCGAACACACGGCAGAAAATGATAACGCCCTTATAGGCATCGTATAAGCTGTCAAAGATTAGTGCCTTCAAAGGTGCATCCGCATCTCCTTGTGGTGCAGGAATCTTTGTTACAATCTGTTCCAATACTTCCTCGATATTCGTGCCATTTTTGGCTGAAATACGAGGGGCATCGTGTGCCTCGATTCCGATTACATCCTCGATCTCCGCTACAACACGGTCCGGGTCTGCCGATGGCAGGTCGATCTTATTGATGACCGGCATGATTTCCAGATTGTGATCCACTGCCAGATAGCAGTTTGCAAGTGTCTGTGCTTCAATGCCCTGTGCAGCATCGACGATCAGGATTGCACCCTCACAGGCTGCCAGACTCCGGGATACCTCATAGTTAAAATCCACATGTCCCGGTGTATCGATCAAATTGAAGATATATTCCTCTCCATCCTCTGCCTTATAAACAATACGTACAGCCTGCGCCTTGATCGTGATTCCACGTTCACGCTCCAGATCCATGTTATCCAGCACCTGATTCTGCATCTCCCGGCTTGTCAAAAGCCCGGTCTTTTCAATAATCCGGTCAGCCAGTGTTGATTTACCATGATCAATATGTGCTATAATACAGAAATTTCGTATTTTGCTCTTATCCAAATGTGCCATGTACTTTTATAACCTCATAATTTCCGATTTTCTGTCACCACAGAAAATGTGATAACCTTCCTGCGCATCAATGCGCTCTTAATTGTCAAAAGTATACCACACTTTCCTACTCCTGTGCAATCAACACTTTATAGAGAATTGCCCCAAGTGGCCGCATCGCATTTTTTGCTTCAGCAACCGTATTCGTCTGTGCTCCAACCTCAATCAGCGATGAACGCGGCATTTTATTCAGGTTAAAACAATACCCCCGCACATAGATGCGCCGCATCAGATCTCCATACATTGCTTTACCTGCAAGATGCATCTGAAGGCTGAATGCCAGATTATCTATTTTATATGGATTATATAAATAATCAATATCTCCGTTTTCATTTGTCCGGCTCACACCATTTAAAAACATGATCTGTGCTGTTGGGACACCATCAATATCACGCACAAGCCGTACGTCATTCCGTACTCCATCCCGGTGAATATCAAGTACAACCTCTATGGACGGATACTGCTGCAAGATTGTGTCCACGCCGTCACTTGCATAATCATATGCAAGACTTCGATCCTCTACCCCATCCACAACATCATATACGGTACGATCATGATATACCGGTATTCCATAATCTTCCTCTAAAATCCGTGTCAGTTCATCCCCCAGACCGATTACTGTATCCTCGGTCACCCCCGGCCGACTGTCCGAAAACGTTTCGCTTCCATGTGTATGATAAATCAGAACCTTATACCCACCAGAAGCTGGATCAATATGCAAATCCTTCGACAGCAATGTATTCGCGGCTAATTCCTCATCTGTCACATTGGTTGAACTATCAATCGTATAACAGTTTCCTACCAGAAAATCCCGGTTCTGTAATTGTTCCATCGAATATGTAATGCCACCAGAAATCGATAACGGTTCTGCCATAGTTTCTTCTGTCACTGCGTCTCCATCGGAAGCGACAGGTACCTGTTGTTCTGTGGTTACATCTGGTTCCAAATCTCCTGTCTCACATGAAAACGCTGTTTCTGTATCGATCCCTGTCGAAATCGCAACCTTATCCCACCGATTTTCCATCGTATCGGTTTCCATATCCGCAAGCACTGGTACAAACAGATCACGCAATCTGGAATCAACAGATTCCACATGCAATACAGGAGCAACCGTTTCCTTGAAAAAAGTCTGTGCTTTTCCGGACAATGCCATTGTATCCATACGAACCAGCACGCCCAGACACAACGCGCAGACAAAGCATGACAATATAATTTTTACATATTTTCTCTTCATACCATAAATATATGCACTTACACCGGTATATTATGCTAGAAAACGGTTGATTGCCTCCGATATCGTATAACTGACTCTTCTTATCAGTTCATCAATATTTTTCGGTGTCACAAACATAGAAGAAACAGTTGGTGTCTGGATAAATTCTACAATTTCCCCCTCATACTGCTGAAGAATGGATACGGGTAATTTTTCCAGCAGACCTTCCATGGCATGACTGATCATTGCAGGCATGGAAATTACTGTCGGAACACCAATTGCAATCACTGGAACGCCCAAAGATTCCTCATTTAATGACAACCTTCGATTTCCGACTCCAGCCCCTGGTGTAATGCCTGTATCACATACCTGGATTGTCGTATTTAAACGTTCTGCTTCTCTCGCAGCAAGTGCATCAATACAAATTACAATATCCGGACGAATCTCCCTGCACAGCGATTGAATGATTGTACTTGTTTCGATTCCAGTCTGTGCCATGACACCCGGACAAAGTGCAGAAATCTCCATAGAATGATCCACAAATCCCTCGCGAAGCAGATGTCTTGTAATATAAAGATGATCTACAACACTTGGTCCAAGTGCATCCGGCGTAATATTGCGGTTCCCCAGACCAATCACAAGAATATGGTCTGCCCCATGAAACAACTCTTTTAAGACATCATGCAGTGCCAGCACAAACGGCATATGGATATTTTCATCCTCCGAGCAAAGTTTCGGACTTTCCAATGTAATATAATTACCAATCGGCTTACCAAGTACATCCGCGCCTGCTTGGTCCAAAACACGAATATGTGTCTTTGTCAATCCATATTCAATATCTTCATATGTTTCTACACACACACCCGGAATATCATTTTTCTCTGAGATATCTTCCTTTAATTCCAGGGCAAGATCGGTTCGTACATAATTTTCCAGCATAAAAAATACTACTCCTTTTTTCTGAGTAGTATTTCCATTTTATATATAACTTATGTACACCATATTCTTAACAGGACTGAACCGGATTGTCTACCGCAAGCGCAATCGCCTGCACGCACTCCTCCATTGTCTTTCCATCACAAGGGATTGTAAGCTGTGCATATTTCTCATAATATGGTTTGCGCTCTGCATACAGATCTGCCAGTGTCTTTCCCGGCTTCATCGCGATACCACGCGTCGAGATATTGTTCACACGATGGATGATCTCCTCGCAGCTTACATCAAGATATACGATCAGCCCCTGCTCACCTAGGTGATTCATAGCTTCTTCCGAAAAAATAGCGCTTCCTCCCGTCGCAATCACGGATGCTTCCGTGTTGATATCCCGCAGTACCTGATTCTCAATCGCAAGAAATGCATCGATGCCTTTCTCATTGATGATATCAACCAACGTCTTTTCTTCCTGTCTCTGGATCAGCAGGTCTCCATCAATAAAATGATAATTGATTGCCTTTGCGAGCAGTACGCCGATTGTACTTTTTCCACTTCCCGGCATACCGATCAATACTATATTTTTCTTCATCTTTTTGTTTTTCCTTTCACCTTCATTAGAATAATAACGATTTCTCCGTTCTTCGAACTTTCGAAATCGCAACAGACATGCGCATTCCGGACTATCGTCCTACATGCTTATGTCTGTTTATCCGGCAAATAAATAAGCCGCTCTGCCTGCAAGCAGTCTCGCTGCTTATTTGCTTGCCTGAATTATTATGTCACATCTGATGTCTTACTACCCGATACTCGTCACCGTTCTTATAATAAGGGCAGGTATAATGGCTGTCCCCATACAACCGTGCAATCTCATCCTCGTCCATACTCACGTCACAGACATATTCCTCATATTCCTCGTCATAGATCAAATACGCACATGTATCGCAGCTCGTCTGTATCTCTGTTTTTTTCTTCTTATTCTCCATTATGCAAACACCACCTGTTCATCTGTAATCCGGCAGATTTCTTCCCAGCTGTCCTTTGCCACATCGTCATAAACCGCAACCGTCACGAATCCGGCTTTCTTCGCTGTATACATAGCCCGCAGACTGTCCTCAAATATCACACAATCCATCGGAGCGATCTGCATATTTGCACAGGCAAGCTCATAAACTGCCGGTGATTCCTTGCTCGCCCCCGCCATCGTACAGCTGACGATCGTATCAACATCTTCCATAAGTCCGGTACGCGCTAATACCATCTCACTCAAATTGATTTCATTTGCCGTTGCAACTGCCACCTTACAACCATCCCGTTTCATCCACTTCACAAGCTCGTAGGCATATGGCTTTAGCGGAATCGTATCCCGATATTCCTCGATCACCATATTCTGAAAATCATCAAAGATTTCCTCTGCAGTCTTTGGAATATCAAACCGTTCTTTAATAAAATGCGCCGCCTGAATGAGTGTCATCGTTGCCACCTGATGATGAAACTCCGCATCCGGGCAGATACCATATCGACCGATATACTCCACATCCAGAGTCCGCCACATCGGCATACTGTCAATCAGCGTCCCGTCCATATCAAAAAGCACACCCTTCTTACCTTGTAAGAGTGGTTTCAGTTTCTTGTATAAAACATCAAACTGTTCTGTCTTTGCAAGCATCTCCTGCACCTGTGCCTTAAGCGCTTTGGTCGCTGTCTCAATCTCTTCCTGTGCGAAGATTGCGGATACCACCGCGACGCCTGCCACATCGCAGCCAACTAATTGATCAATATTCTCCGCACCGACACCTCCGATCGCCACAACCGGAATCTGCACAGCATGACAGATGTCCCGCAACGTCTTCAACGGAAGCGCTGTCACATCTTTCTTTGTTGTCGTCCCAAAGACAGACCCGGAGCCCAGGTAATCGGCACCCTGTTTTTCGGCAAGCAGTGCTTCCTCTACATTGTGTGCAGATACACCGATGATTGCCGCATCTCCAAGGATTGCACGCGCCTCTTCCACCTGCATATCGCCCTGTCCTAAGTGTACGCCATCTGCCTGACAGGCTTTTGCGAGTGCGACATTATCGTTGATAATAAGCGGAACACCGTATCGCTGCGTCAGTTTCTTAATCTCCGTTGCCTCTGCAAGAAATGTATCTTCGGAAAGCTCCTTTTCCCGCAGCTGCACGATCGTCGCTCCGCCCCTGATAGCCGCTTCCACCGCATCACACAGAGTGGCATATCGTTCTTTCCTGATTGATTTTGTATCTGTTACAGCATAGACCTGTAACTGTTCTTTTTTTATCTTCATTTTCTGTTTGTTCTCCAGATTTTAATCTGATATTTTTATTTTACTCTCACGTAACTTTTTACGAAACAATCTATATGGAGCAGATGCTTTCCTGTATCTGCCATCCATGGTCGATTGGTCCACTCCCTCTGCCGAGATCAAGACCTGACGAAAGCGCGCCACTAAGATAGCTTTTGGCATAGCTGATACTCTTCGCAACCGAATATCCTTTTGCCAGTCCACACGCAATTGCAGAGGATAAGGTACATCCGGTTCCATGTGTATTGGGATTGTCAATGCGCAAACCGTGGAACCAGACCACTTCGGTTCCAACTAACACATCACTGGCATCCTCAACTGCATGTCCGCCCTTGATCAGCACCTGGGAATGAAATCTGTCAAGCAGGCATCTTCCCGCCTGTTCCATATCCGCTTTAGACTGAATGGTCATTCCGGTAAGCAGCTCTGCCTCCGGGATATTCGGCGTAATCAGTGTCGCAAGTGGAAGAAGCATCTCTGTCAGACATGAAATCGCATCTTCCTTTAACAATCTGCTTCCGCTTGTCGCAACCATCACCGGATCAACAACTATATTTTCAGCATGCCAATCACTCAATGCTTCTGCAATCGTTTTTATCAGGGCTTTATCGGATACCATGCCAATCTTCACAGCTTTCGGCGGAATATCCAAAAACACTGCGTCAATCTGCTTTCGCAGAAATTCCGGTGTCACATCCATGATACCGGTAACTCCCATCGTGTTTTGCGCAGTCAGTGCTGTGATGGCTGACATACCATAGCAGTCATTTGCAAGCATCGTCTTTAAATCTGCCTGTATACCCGCACCACCGGAGCTATCCGAACCTGCAATAGAAAGCACCGGAGCAAGGCTTCGATTGGTTAATTTCTTCTCATCCATCTATTTGTTTTACTCCTCAAAAAATAGAGCTGTCAATGACAGCCCTATTATTATACACGATTTATGCGCCTACGACAAATGTAAGTTCTGCCGTCACGGCAACTTTTCCATCTACCTTTGCGACAGCCTTTCCGGAACCGATCGGTCCCTTCTGGTCTATAATCTCGCATTCCATCTCGATTACATCACCAGGCGTGATCTGTTTCTTGAATCTTGCATTCTTGATGCCACCGAAAAATGCAGTCTTTCCTTTGTGCTCTTCCTCGGACAAAATTGCAATCGCACCAACCTGTGCGAGCGCCTCGATCACGAGTACGCCCGGCATGACATGCTGTGTTGGAAAATGTCCCAGAAACTGCATCTCATTTACGGATACGCATTTCACACCCTTCGCCCATTTGCCCGGCTCAAAATCTGTGATTCGGTCGACTAACTGGAACGGATAACGATGTGGCAAAATCTCCTGTATCTGATTTGAATTTAATTCCATCTTCTTCTCCTTTGTCCTGCAATCTACGCCTCAAACTTCTTCAGCAGAATACTTGCGTTGTGTCCGCCAAATCCAAGAGAGTTTGAAAGCGCATATTCTACCTGTACATTTCTACCTTCATTTGGAACGATATCCAGATCACATTCTTCATCCGGTACCTGATAGTTGATCGTTGCAGGAATAAATCCATCATGCAATGCAAGAGTTGTAATAACCGCTTCTACCGCGCCACTACCGCCAAGCAGATGTCCGGTCATAGACTTTGTAGAGCTTACCATCAGCTTATATGCATGCTCACCAAATGTTGTCTTGATTGCCATTGTCTCGCCTGCATCATTTAAGTGTGTAGATGTACCATGTGCATTGATATAGCCAACCTGTTCCGGCTTGATACCTGCATCCTTTACTGCCATTGCCATACACGCTGCTCCGCCTGCTCCGTCCGGACATGGGGCTGTGATATGGTATGCATCGCAAGTCGCACCGTATCCGACAACCTCGCCGAGGATTTCCGCACCACGCGCCTTCGCGTGCTCATACTCTTCTAATACAAGGGCACCGGCACCTTCACCCATGACGAATCCGGCACGCTCCTTATCAAATGGAATCGAAGCACGATTCTTATCCGTTGTTGTATTCAATGCCTGCATCGCTGTAAATCCACCGATTGCCATATCCGTGATTGCTGCCTCAGAACCGCCACAGATCATGACATCTGCATATCCATCACGAATATAATGGAAGCTGTCACCAACTGCATTATTGCCGGATGCACAGGCAGTTACAACGCAAGTACAGATACCTTTAAATCCAAAACGGATTGCGATATTTCCGGCACCCATGTTCGCGATTGTCATCGGAATATAGAATGGGGAGATCTTGTCGAAACCACGTCTCTCGCCAGTCTGGTAGTTTTTCTCTGTGACTTCCATGCCGCCGATACCGCTGGAGAAGATGACTCCACAGCGTTCCGCATCTTCCTTCTCCATATCCAGTCCACTCTGCTTGAATGCCTCATCCGCCGCAACAACAGCGTACTGTGCATAGCGGTCCATACGTCTGGCATCCTTCTTGTCGATTACGGCTGTTACATCCAGATCCTTTACCTCACCGGCAAGCTTCACTGCATGGTTTGTCGTATCAATTCTTGTAATCTCATCAATTCCGCAGACACCTTTTTTTACATTTTCCCATGTGGTCTCTACGTTATTTCCCAAAGGGTTTACAGTTCCTAAACCTGTAATCACAACTCTTCTGCTCATTTTTCCCTCCTACATTGCCATACCGCCATCTACACAGATGACCTGACCGGTAATATAACTTGCATCATCACTTGCTAAAAACCGAACAAGATTTGCAACATCTTCTACCTTGCCAAGCTTCTTCATCGGAATACTCTTTAAGTTCTCTTCCACAACAGCCTCCGGCAGCTTTGCTGTCATATCTGTCTCAATAAATCCCGGTGCCACCGCATTCACGGTAATGCCACGGGAACCGATCTCCTTCGCAACAGATTTTGTCATACCAATCAATCCTGCCTTGCTGGATGCATAATTGACCTGTCCGGCATTTCCACGTACACCGACCACGCTGCTGATGTTGATGATATGTCCACGCTTCTGCTTAAGCATGATCTTCGATACATGCTTGATGCACAAAAATGCACCCTTTAAGTTCGTGTCAATGACCTGCTCGAAATCTTCCTCTGTCATCTTCAGCATCAGATTATCCTTCGTGATACCTGCATTGTTCACTAAGATATCAATACTTCCATATTCTTCTTTCACCTTTGTCACGAGTGCCTGCACATCTTCATTTTTTGCAACATCCGCCTGAATCGCAGATGCCTTTACACCATATGTCTCACACAACTTTACTGTCTCTTCGGCACCGGCTGCACCATGTGCATAACAAGTTACGACATTGGCACCTGCCTGTGCAAGTGCAACACAGATTGCACGTCCGATTCCACGGCTGCCGCCTGTGACAATGGCTGTTTTATTCTCTAATGTCATAGATTCCTCCATCTTTTATTACCACTACGCGAAGTGCAATGACCTGCACGTATATCCGCGTACCGCTTATTTCCCAAGTGCTTCAAGCACCGCATTTAATGAATCAATATCCTCTACAGAATACGTAGCAAAGCTGCGATCGATCTTCTTCACGAATCCGGAAAGTGTCTTTCCCGGACCAACCTCGATAAAAGTATCGACACCCTGCTCAATCATATACTTGATAGAATCCTCAAAATATACACTGCTCTGTACCTGTGTCTCAAGCATCTGAGGAATTGTCTTATCTGCTGCAAGCTCCTTACCGGTTGCATTAAACAGTACCGGGAACTTCATCTCTCCGAAATGCTCGTTCTTGAAACGCTCCGCAAGCTTATCCCCAGCCGGCTTCATCAAGGATGTATGGAATGGTCCGCTGACTGCAACAGGCACGATTCTTCTTGCACCCTTCTCCATCATCAGCTCTCCGGCTCTTGTGATAACCGGTGTATCACCGGATACAGTTACCTGAACCGGTGTGTTATAGTTTGCAACCTCAGCGATATGGAACTCACTGTCTGCAAATTCTTCCTCTGCCTGCTTACAGCATGCCTTGATTGTCTCTCGGTCGAGATTCATAACCGCGATCATGCCGGTATCTCTGCCGGTAACTGCCTCTTCCATCGCTTTGCCACGGTATGCAACAAGATCAATTACCTGCTGTTCCTCAAATACACCTGAAGCATACAGAGCTGAATACTCACCAAGCGAAAGTCCGGCTGCAATCTCCGGTACGATGCCCTTTGCTGCAAGAATCTTTGTCACGCCAACTGCAAAGGCTACCATACATGGCTGTGTATATCTTGTCTGTCCAAGCTTCTCGATTGGACCGTCAAAACAACACTCCTTTACATCAAAATCAAGCTTTACATTGTCAAATACTTCGCGGAACTCCGGATATGCCTCATAGAGATCTTTTCCCATTCCGACATGCTGTGCACCCTGGCCAGCATATAAAAAACCGATTTTCATAATTTCCTCCTGCTTATCTTTCACAATTCTGACTAATTCAGATTCATATTTTATAAGATCGTGCGGGACATGACCTATGTCCCTCTTTTTTTTATCAGATTCCCTCCTTTGCAAGCTTTGCAAGCTCTGCAAGAGAATCCTCATACAATCCCTTCAGAATCTCAGCTACCGGTTTGATCTCCTTTACAAGACCGCACACCTGACCAGCCATCAGCGAACCGTTCTTAGTATCGCCATCTAAGACAGCTTTCCGGAGAGAACCAAGGGTTAACTGCTCTAACTCTTCTCTAGGAACGCCCTTGCCTTCCATCTTCAGATATTCACGCGCCATCTGGTTTTTGATCACACGTACCGGTGCGCCACTGGATCTACCGGTCACTGCCGTTCCGTTATCTTTTGCTTTGATGACTGCTTCCTTGTAGTTGATATGAATTGGACACTCTTCACTGGCAAGTAATACAGTTCCGATCTGTACGCCGATTGCGCCAAGTGCAAATGCAGCAACCATACCTCTGCCATCTGCGATACCACCGGCTGCGATAACCGGGATATTGACTGCATCGACAACCATCGGTACAAGTGTCATCGTTGTCATCTCACCGACATGTCCGCCACTCTCGCCGCCTTCCGCGATCAGGGCATCTACACCCATACGCTCCATACGCTTTGCAAGAGCCACACCGCTGACAACCGGAATTACCTTTATGCCAACCGCCTTCCAGTCAGCAACATATTTCTCCGGACTTCCGGCTCCGGTTGTGATCACATCTACCTTCTCCTCGACCAGCATCTTCGCGATATTGTCGACATCCGGATTCATCAGCATCAGGTTTACACCGAACGGCTTATCAGTCAAAGCACGGCACTTCTTGATCTCCTCACGGATACGCTCTGCATCAAATCCACCGGATGCAATCAGTCCGAGTCCACCGGCATTGCTGACAGCGGCCGCAAACTCGCCAAGTGCGATATTCGCCATTCCACCCTGAATAATCGGATACTTGATTCCAAGGAATTCATTTAATCTCATCTTTATCCTCCTCACACTATGCCCAAATTTCTATTTCATAATTGTGCTAAGCATAAGCACAATAGCTTCAATAATTGATCTGAAACAAATTTTATCAGAATTCCAGATACGCACCGCCCCATGTCAGACCGCCACCAAATCCTACGCAGATCATCTTCATGCCCGGTTTGATCATGCCCTTCTGGTTCATCTCGGAAAGTGCAATCGGAATACTCGCAGAACTTGTATTTCCATACTCATCCAGATTGATATAGAACTTGTCCATGCTCTGTTTACATTTCTTTGCAACGGACTCAATAATACGCTTATTCGCCTGATGACAGACATACAGATCAATATCATCCGCTGTCACACCAGCCTTATCTAAAAGCTGCATGACTGTCTTTGGAACCGTGCTGACTGCAAACTTAAATACTTCGCTTCCAAGCATGCTGACATGTCGAGGCTGCAAATCCTCGTTGCTGCACTCAAGTACAGAATCATCCCCCTTGGCTCCAAGAATTCCGAAATACCGGTGTGTATCCGAAAGCTCGACAACGGCAGCGCCTGCACCATCTCCAAACAGAATACAGGTACTTCTGTCATTCATATCCAGAATCTTGGACAATGTCTCACTGCCGACTACGACGCCATATTTCTTGTCATTTTGTAACAGCATGCCTCTCGCAATCTGTACGCCATACATAAATCCGGAACAGGCTGCATTGATATCAAAACAAGGAATATCCTGCGGAAGTTCCAATTCCTTCTGCACCATACAAGCTACCGATGGTGTCATATGATCCGGACGGATTGTCGCTACAATCACAACACCGATCTCAGACTTGTCAATGCCTGCATCCTCGATTGCCATCTTCGCTGCGGCAATCGCCATATCCTGATTCTTCTCATCCGTAATAAAATGTCTTCTGCGGATGCCGGTACGACTGGAGATCCACTCGTCATTTGTATCTACAATCTTACTTAAATCATCATTTGTCACTACGTGTTCCGGGACGTAATGTCCCATACCTACAATATGTAAGCCCTCTTTCATCTTATCTTTCCTCTTACTCTCTGTCACTCTCTTCCTACACGATCATCTTAGATTACATGCAGATATTTATTGTCGATCGTTCTGAATTTCTTATAACGATGCTTTGCAACTTCATCCGGGTTCATCTTGATGTATTTGTCAAGCTCCTTCTTGATTGCACGATCGGTTGCCTTGAATACAACCTTATGATTCAGATGTGCACCACCGATTGGCTCCGGGATGATATCATCGATTACACCAAACTCCTTCAGATCCTGTGCGGTAAGCTTCATCATTTCGGCAGCCTCCTCACTACGGGAAGAATCCTTCCACAGAATGGACGCATAACCTTCCGGAGAAAGAATGGAATACACAGCATTTTCAAGCATCAGCACACTGTTTGCCACACCGATGGCAAGTGCCCCGCCGGAGCTTCCCTCTCCGGTTACAACTGCGATTACCGGCACCTTCAGTGCACTCATCTTCGCAAGATTTACCGCAATTGCACTACCCTGTCCATTGTTCTCTGCTTCCAATCCCGGATATGCACCCGGTGTATCGATAAATGTAATGATCGGTCTGCCAAACTTCTCCGCCTGCTTCATCAGACGCAGTGCTTTCCGGTACCCTTCCGGTCCCGGCATACCAAAATTACATTTCATATTCTCAGCCAGATCATTTCCCTTGCGATGTCCGATGACCGTCACAGGGATTCCATGATAGGTTGCAATACCTCCATAGATACTTGCATCCTCCTTGCCAAGTGCGTCACCTTTTTGCTCAAAGAAATCGTCAAAGATCGCATCAACATACTCTGTGATCTTCGGACGTTTCTTGTGACGTGCCAGATATACCTTGTCATGGCTGTTCAAGTTCTTACACATATGTATCAGATCATGACGTTCCCGCTTCAGGACATAAACCTTTGCCTCATCTACCAGATCACTTGCCATGATCTCTTCGATTTCTTTATCGATTTCCGTAATTCTCTCATCTATCTCTTTAATCATGATTATCTTCCTTTCTTCGCATGCAAACGTAAAATATGGGAGATGACTTCCCGCATCTTATCTCTCGGCACGATCTGATCTACAAATCCATGTGCCATCTGGAACTCCGAACGCTGGAATCCATCCGGAAGCTTCTGACCGATCGTCTGCTCGATTACACGCGGCCCGGCAAATCCGATCAAAGCATCCGGCTCTGCCAGTGTGATATCTCCTAATGTTGCGAAGCTGGCAGTTACACCTCCGGTCGTCGGATGTGTCAGATAGGAAATATATAATCCACCATGTTCACTGAACTTCTCGATTGCCGCACTCGTCTTCGCCATCTGCATCAGGGATAAAATTCCCTCCTGCATACGGGCGCCGCCACTTGCGGTAAATATAATAAGCGGAAGATGTTTTTTGTCCGCGTATTCCACTGCATTGGTAACCTTCTCACCGACAGCCATACCCATACTTCCCATCAGGAACTTGCTGCTCATGACAGCAATGACTGCTTCGTTTCCGTCAATCTTGCCAACACCGGTATAGACTGCCTCTTCAAGGCCTGTCTTTTCCTGCAGACGCTCGATTTTCTCCTCATACTCCGGCATATCCAATGGATTGGAGAATGCAACCTTACAGCGAAGCGGCTTAAACGTGCCCGGATCCACCAGCAGCCGTACCCGCTTCTCTGCAGAAACCACATAATGATATCCGCATGCGATACATACATTGTAGTTGTCCTTGATCGCAGACTTCTTGAATTCCTGCTTACACTTTGGACATACTGTCACTTCTTCCTCTACAGTAACTGCTGTCTGCTCCGGTGCAGCCTCAGCTTCTGTTTTCGATGCGTCTTCTGCTACCTGTATCTCTGTCTCAACCGCATTATTTCCCTCTGATTCCTCTTTCTTCCGAAATAAATTACTCACCTGAAATTTCATCTTTCATCTCCACTTTTCTTTATCTTTTTATCTTTATTTAACCTCTCGCGCACACTATCCGGGGATACCGACTGCCTCCTTTGCAAGGCGGTCTGCCTCTTCATTTCCTTCCACACCGGAATGTCCCTTTACCTTTATAAATGTGACACGGAGCTTGTCCCGTACCTGCTGCATATACTCATAATACGCAATCGTCCCGGTCTTGTTCCGCTTCCAACCTCCGGTTGCCCACATCTCGATTCCAAGATAATCATAATAAATCGCCAATTCTGGTAATCCTTTTTCCACTGCAAGCTTCACTGCCGCCATCGCGCCCAGTATCTCACCCGCCACGTTACGCATGGATGCCATCTCCGGATCATCACCATGTCCCTGCAGGACATACCGCTTACCATGATCCATCAGAAAACCGCCATACCCATATACCTGTGTGACACTATTATAAGAACCATCCACAAACGCATATACCATATTCTCATCGATATGCTTTGATTCTTCCATCACACTTTCTCTGCCCACAAATGCCTCCGCTTCCTGTCTCGTCGGAAAGCTCTTGTATATCGCTCCCGGAAACCCTTTCACAAGTGGTTCGCAGGCAGACCACGTCTCATATACTCCCGGTCGAACACCTCTTTTCACAGCATAAAATTTCTTTGCCATTTGATTGCCTTTCTGACCTATCGTTATTCATAATCTTTTATATTATAGTACATTTTCATAACAAATGCACACATTTTTTACTTTGCACGAAAAAAAATGCACAAATTCCATCTTTTCATTGAATCTCAATTTACCGTATGTTAACATATTTATTTGACTGAAAAATAATTACAAAGATAAGGAGAACGATTTATGCAATCGAATACAACTGAAATTTTCCGGGATGCTCCGGTTCCAAAAGCCGTGTTAAGCAATGTCATCCCATCGATCATAAGCATGATCATGGTCTTAATCTACAATCTCGCTGACACGTTTTTTATCGGGCAGACAAAAAATGCACTGATGGTAGCCGCTGTGTCCGTAGCAACCCCTGCTTTCTTATTATTCATGGCAGTCGGTATGTTGTTTGGTATCGGCGGAACATCCTTTATCTCCCGCATGCTTGGAGAAGGTCAGGAAGAACGTGCCAAACACGCCTCCGCATTCTGCTTCTGGACCGGTCTGGCTGTCGGTATTATATCCATGATCCTGATTGTGATTTTTGCCGAACCTGTCTGTAAAGCAATCGGTGCAAGTGCAGATACGGTAGAATATGCAACACAATATCTCCGGATCGTCGCCATCGGAATTCCGTTTCTGATCTTAAGTAACGCATTCAGCAATATCATCCGTTCCGAAGGGCGCGCGAAGACTGCAATGTCCGGTATGATCATCGGAAATATGGCAAATGTAATCTTAGATCCGGTCATGATCTTGCTTCTCGGCTGGAATGTTGCCGGCGCTGCGATTGCAACCGTCATCGGAAATATTTTATCCGCGGTCTTTTATGTATCGCATCTTCTGTCAAAGAAATCACAGTTGTCGATTCGATTACAGGATTACAAAGCCGGAGACAAAATTGCGAGTTCCGTATTTGCCATCGGTATCCCGGCATCACTGAACAGCGTGCTTATGAGTGTCAGCAATATCTTCATCAACAATCTGATGGCTCACTATGGAGACATGGCAGTTGCAGGACTCGGTGTCGCCATGAAGGTTAACATGATCGTTGTCATGCTGTTGATCGGACTTGGTACCGGAATCCAACCATTACTTGGCTACTGCTTCGGTGCCGGAAACCGGAAACGGTATTTTGCCGTATTGAAATTTTCAATTTTACTTGCATTCGTGTTAAGTGCAATCATGACCTGTGTCTGCTATTTCGGTGCAGACGGATTAGTCAGTGCCTTTTTGGAAGATGCCGATGCTTACGATTTTGGATTTCAGTTCTCCCGGATTTACATTTTATCCGGTCCGATCCTTGGACAGTTATTTGTATTTATCAACGCAATCCAGTCTACAGGTGCCGCACTTCCATCCCTGATTCTGTCGATCAGCCGGCAGGGACTTTTATACTTACCAATCCTGTTTATCATCAACGCAACGACCGATTCCGCCAGACTACTTGCTTTGGCACAGCCGGTCACGGATTACCTTGCAACCGCACTTGCGATTATCCTGTTTGTGATTACGTGCAGGAAATATTTTCCGAAGAACAAGGCTTCTATTCAATAGCTAAACACAATAGCAAAACAACAGGATAATCCTTTTACAGACAAACAAACCACATACATTTAAGTAGAAAAAGGATGCTGCAATTCCTTACAAATTACAGCATCCTTTTTACTTATTCCGAAGATTCCGGTTCCCGTTACAGTTTTATAAAATGGACTCTTTAATTCTATGTCCATACATCTATTCTATGTCTATGCAACACCCGGGAACTCTGCCTTCATATCTTTATTTACTTCATCAATATGTAATCCCAGATAGCTGTCAGGAACAACTTCATATGCCTTCCGCATATCATCGATACAAGCCATCATGGATAGCGGTACTCCGATATACATATCATCCACTGAAATTGCCACATCACCGGTATTCAGAGAGATATTACCGCGTTGCTCCTTATACGGAGGGGCTGTCAGAAGCTTCGTTACCGCCTCACTGAAGAACGGCATGATCGCCGGAAGGGAAATATATTTGTGATTTGTAATATTTACCTTAAATCCAGGCTTTAAGATACACAGCTTCTTCTTCGCCGTCTTCTCACTGGCACCTTCGACAAATGCCTTTGCAGCCCGATCCATGATCTCTGCCCGTGTCTCGTTCGTCGGAGATACAAACATCATGTTAAGCTCTGCCAAAGTTGGGCGCTTATCCGCAAACGCAACCGAAATCATCTTCTCCGGTGCATACATACCGACACCGATCAGAATATTCTTATAGACACGTTCCATCTCCTGTTTTACAGGTACGATACGTCCATTATCAATATTGGATTCATTGTCCGCGAGCAGCTTTACAATACCCTTATACAACTCGTCCACACGATCCTGTGTGATATAATCGGATGGCAGGTACTCCTGCTGCTTTGCATCCTTCAATAAGAATCCGGTAATCCGCTTTCCGTTTGCTGCGAGATCCTCCACCGCATTCTTTAAGTCCTCATTAAACTGTGCATACAACTCTTCGAGCCGCTCTGCCTTCGCACGGAGAAAACGCACAATATCGCCGAACATATCTTGATCGTTCATTCCATCAATCAGCATATTCCGCTGCAGAGTCAGACATTCTTTGACACATGCATCATAATATCCGTTCTCCGTCTCACGCTTCGCCGATGGGAATGTGAAGAATCGTTTCGCTACAATGTCCTTGATTGACTCAATGATACGGCTGAACTCACCGGTTGGCTGGTACTGTTTCATAAGTCCAGAAAGCCGTTCGATATCCGCAATCATGCCACGGTCTTTCTCACTGCTTCCGATACCTCCGCAGCCGATAATATCCATCACCGCATATGGGCCTTTCTTCTGCATAAACCACTCGAGTTCCGCATTTAACGTATCAAGTACATGATTCTTCAGAGACTTGATCATAATCGGAATACGGTCTTTCATGGAAGAAAGCTGACGTCCCATATTCTCGCGCAGACCATCCTGATTTTTCTTGATCATTTTATAAACCGGTTTCTCAAACTGCCTGATCGGAATAATTCCATTCACCGAAAGCTTGATCTCATCCCCCGGTTGTCCAGACAGGAAAGCATCAAGTTCACCAAACACCTTCTGTCTTGACTCCTTCGCCTGCGGATCATCCTCTGCAAGCTCATGCAGCTTTTTATACGCCTCAACAAAAATCTCATACTCACAGATATTCTCGATCTGCCTGATCGGGATCTTATAATCGGATTCGTTGATAATCTTGTAATAGCCGCGGTCTTCCCCATCGAAAAATACATCACGCAATAGCTTGCCCTTTGCACCATCCTCGCCTTGTCCGACATGTTTCACTGAGGCAAGCTTTGTCAGGAAATATGCTACATCACTGTAGATAACCCCATCCGGAATATACCCCTGTTCATCCTTCTTTCCGGATATCAGCAGGCAGGCATCAAATATATTCTCACGGATTGTAAGCTTGTGTGTCGTGCTTTCAAATGTATAGCGTTCGTCTTTGTCCTTACTTGTAAGCCGCATATAATAATCGACTTCCTTCAGGGTTGCATAGCCATTTGCATTTAAATTTGCGAGCAGATCCGGGTTCGATACGATCTCCCGTTTGCTGTAAAGCACATCCGGCATCAGCAGACAGGCGCCGACACGGACACCATTCCATTTCTTGGAACGGATATAAGCCCGGATATTATAGGTAAGATCTGTCAGGATTCCACCGCTTGTACCACCGGCAACACCGGACACGATAATGATATCGAGCTTGCCTGACTTCGAACGGGTATGTGCCTCCTCAAGCTTATCAAACAACAGGACACGCATGTCCTCATATGCATTGGAAAACATCAACCGTCCGATCTGACGATTCCCCTTAGCGCCATCCGTATCAATGTTAATCTGCGGGAAATCCTCACGCATCCAGTTCGCAAGGTTCGGATGCACCGGGTTCTCCTTGATGCCTTTGACCAGAAGATTCTCCAGATTCGGGCGATAGATACTGATGATCTCGGTTGCATTCAAGCCAATACCGTCCCGGCTTGCCTCAATCATGTTCTCCATCGCCGGGATATCGGAATCCACCATCAGATATTGGATGTTATCGTCCGGTGTAATCTCTCCCATCAGCATCCCCTTCATATCGCAGACAACCTGACTGCCCATGCCGCCAAGTCCGATCACGAGCAGATCGCCGTTGTAACGCTGCTCATTGTCCATCTTCTCGAAGATACGAATGTCTTTTAACTTTGTAAATTCCTCTTTTTGTGTGTCAATTAAAATCATGTTACCTTCTCCTTTTATATCAACGCTTCTCCCAATATTGATACAACTTTAAACCCCGGATTCACAATTCATTGATTCTCTAGTTCTTGCGGAATTCTTCTAATTCCAGTCCCTCGTTATGCTCCAGCATCAGGCGGATAGACCATTCATTTGCAAACAGCAAAAGCGGATTGTCCTTCATATCCTTCACCTTCTTGCAGTCGCTGATTCTCGACAGCTTATTCAGATCCGTGGAAGGATCCTTTACCCATCGGATATAATTATATGGAAGCGGCTCTAAGCGGATGTCACATCCATATTCATTTTCCAGTCTGTATTTTAATACGTCAAACTGCAGCACACCAACCACACCGACAATAATCTCGGACATTCCAAGTGTATAATCCTGGAACATCTGGATCGCACCTTCCTGTGCAATCTGTGTAACACCCTTGATAAACTGCTTACGTTTCATCGAATCCAAGTGCACCAGTCTGCAGAAATGTTCCGGTGCAAAGGTCGGGATTCCCTCGTACTGGAATTTCTTCCCAGGCGTACATAACGTATCTCCGATAGAGAAAATACCCGGATCGAATACACCGATGACATCACCGGCATACGCCTCATCAATAACCTTACGATCCTGTGCCATGATCTGCTGTGGCTGGGATAAGCGAAGCTTTCTGCCACTCTGCACATGATAGACTTCCTTGGTCGCATCGAACTTACCGGAGCTGATCCGCATAAATGCGATACGATCGTGATGTGCCTTGTTCATGTTCGCCTGGATCTTGAACACAAAACCGGAGAAGGGCTCTGTGATCGGGTCGATCAGACCTGCATCCGACATACGCGGAAGCGGGCTCTGTGTCATCTTCAGGAAATGCTCCAGAAATGTCTGCACACCGAATGTCGTCAGTGCGGAACCGAAGAACACCGGAGATAACTCTCCCTTATCCACCAGCTCCTGATCGAACTCATCGCTTGCGCCATCCAAAAGCTCGATCTCATCCATAAGCTGTGCATAAAGCTCATCGCCGACAGCCTCCTTTAATGCCGGATCTGTCACATCATAATCGGTCTCTGCCGCCGACTTCGCGCCACCGACAGACACTGCCTGAAACATGGATACCTTCTTTGTATCCCGGTCGTAAACGCCCTTAAAACGCTTTCCGGCACCGATCGGCCAGTTGATCGGGCATGTCCGGATTCCAAGGACATTCTCAATCTCATCTAAAAGCTCAAATGAATCTCTTGCTTCAAGATCCATCTTATTGATAAATGTAAAAATCGGAATATGACGCATCACACAAACCTTAAACAGCTTGATTGTCTGCGCCTCCACACCTTTTGATGCATCAATCACCATGACCGCGGAATCTGCCGCCATCAAAGTACGGTAGGTATCCTCCGAGAAATCCTGGTGTCCCGGCGTATCCAGGATATTGATACAATATCCGTCATAATTAAACTGTAACACGGATGAGGTAACGGAAATACCTCTCTCCTTCTCGATCTCCATCCAATCGGAAACCGCATATTTGGAATTTGCTTTTCCCTTTACCGAACCGGCTGTGTTGATCGCGCCACCATAGAGCAGAAACTTCTCTGTCAGGGTAGTCTTACCGGCATCCGGGTGGGATATGATCGCAAATGTTCTTCTCTTCTTAATCTCTTCTTCTAATGATGCTCCCATCTGTTCCTCCACCTTTAAACTCACTTCATGTTATTATAGCATTTTAGAGATGGCTTTCAAAGTCTAATCTGAAAGATTTTTCAACTTATTTTGCTTTTTTGCATAAAAATACAGCTCCTGATTGTACGAATTGCATACACCGAACTCCATACATGGACAATACACCGTCTCACAGGCATCGATCAATGCCTTTGCCTGCGCAAGCATCGTATCCTCCGGCATTGCAAAAACCGGTATTTCAAGTACCTTCTCACAGAGTGCCTTCGCAACCGGATACTCCCGGTCATGCACAGGTAAAATCCCCGCTGCGCATGGGATACCCTGCCGCTGCAGCTTCCGGTATAGCGGGATTCCGTATCCACCTCCACCGATCACAAAGGTATGGACATCCCCGGTTGGCTTCGGAAATTCCACACTACCATACGCCGCATCATAGACGCCATCCTGCATCGCATAGAGTTCCTGTATATATTCGGTCGTCATCACCTCTTCCGGCGTACCGACCCGATCGACACGATGTTCCTTCACACAGACAACCTGATCTGAGATCTTCTGTGCCAGATCAATCTCGTGCAGGGACATCACAACTGCCATCTGCCGTTTTCTTGCAAGCGACTGCAACAGCCACAGGAAATCCGTCTTATAGCGGATATCCAGATACGAGGTTGGTTCATCTAGCACTAAAATCTCCGGCTCCTGACAGATTGCTCTTGCCAGCATCACACGCTGGCGCTGTCCATCGCTGATCCTCTCAAAATCCTGATTCCGAAGCGCTTCGACCTGCACCTGCTGCATCGCTTCTTCGATTTTTTCTTCATCTTCCTTTTGCAGCATCCCCATCTTTCCGGTATATGGATACCGACCGGTCGCCACAACATCATAGCAGGTATATCGTTCCGGATGAATCCGCTCTGTCATCACGATTGCCATCTTTTTTGCCAGTTCCTTCGGTGCATAGGCAGACAGTTCTTTCCCATCAACGCTGACCGTTCCTGCGATCAGGGAAAGCTGCCGGATAATACTTTTTAGGATTGTCGATTTCCCGACGCCGTTTGGTCCGATCAGAGTCAGAATCTCGCCTTTTTTCACATGGAGATTCACATGATCTATGAGTGTGCACTTCTGATAGCCTACACTTGCCTCTTCCGTAACCATATAATCATTCTGCATAGCCATGTCTGCGCCCCCTCTCCTTCACCATCATGTAAATCACAACCGGCGCCAGAAAAACTGCCGTCACAGAGCTGATGGAAAGCTCAACCGGCGCAAATATTGTCCGTGCCAGCAAGTCGCACAGCACACAGAATACACTGCCGCCGAGAAAGCTGACCGGTATCATCACGATCGGCTTTGTCGTTTTTACCATGCTCTTTACAAGATGCGGCACCGCGATTCCGACAAACGAAATCGGTCCCGCAAATGCCGTCACACAGGCGGATAATAAACTGGATAATAAAATCAGTATCACACGCAGTGGGCGGATCGATACACCGACATTTTGCGCATAGCTTTCTCCCATCTGATATGCCCCGATCGGCTTGGATAATAAAAAAGAACCGGCGACCGCCACTACAACAACGATTGTCATGATCTTTACATGCGCCAAGGATATTCCGGCGAAGCTGCCAAGCGACCAGTTATGCAGATTCACGATATTCGAATCATCTGCAAAGGTCACAGCAATATCCGTGATTGCCGAACAGATATAACCGATCATCACGCCACATACAACCAGCATAGACATCTCCTGCACCTTCTTCGATACCGCCAATACAAAAAGCATCGAAAGGAGCGATCCGATAAATGCCATCGCAATCATAAACCACGAACTCATTGTAATACCATATGAGACGCCTACGATCATCGCAAGTGCAACAACCAGCTTCGCCCCGGAAGAGATTCCTAGCACAAACGGACCTGCAATCGGATTTCTAAAAAATGTCTGCAATAAAAATCCCGATACCGCAAGTGCACCTCCTAAGATTGCTGCCGCAAGCACGCGCGGCAGACGGATCGAAAGAATAATCTGCATCGCCTTCGCATCGGTTCCATGTCCGGTCAGTACGGAAAATACCTGCCGCGGGGCAATTGATACACTGCCGATATAAAGTGATAGCAGGATTGCACCAAGCAGCAGCGCAAATAATACGATATATGTAATTATGATTCGCGTCTTTTTTGTCTTCATCTGTATTCCATTTCACAATTCATATAGTACATGTTCCATGCATCGATTTCACGATTCCGTTTATTCCTCTGTCAGCTTATAAAAATAATCGCTCTCAAGCTTCTGTCCGGTAAATATCGCATGCATATCCGCAATCATAGTACCATATCCGGTCGTCTCTTGAAACATATTTTTTCCGGTTCCGTACACATGTCCTTCCTTAACGGCTTTGAAATCCGCAAATAGTGCATTCTTCTGCAAAAGCTCCGATACACTCGTAAGCTCACTGTCGATCGTGCTGTTGTAGATGATATAGTCTGCATCCTTCGCCTGCTCATAGAATGTTTCCATCTGGATCGTCATGGTCGAAAGTGCATTTTCCTCGTCCGAGTCATCGAACGTAATACAGGTTCCTCCAGCGAGTTCGATCATCTTTGATACATAATCACCAGACTTACGTACATTGACACCACCGTTTGTCGTCACGTAGAAAAATGCAACGGTCTTTCCGGTTGGTGCCTCGTTCAGAATGTCTGCGGTCTTCGCCGTCTCTGACGCAAACAACTGCTCTGCGGCTTCCTCCGCATCGAACAATGCGCCGTAGAATTTTACCCATTCCAGTCTGCCAAGCGGATCTGTCTCATAGCTTGAATGTTCCACGATTACAGGGATTCCACACGTTTCTAACTGCTCCTTTACCTCCGGATTGTGCAGGATCATTGTCGACTCGATAGCAAGATCACAATCCCCCGCAAGCATCTGCTCTACATCCGGCGCATTGTATTTACCTGCATAAGCAAGCGTCTGTGCCTGCATCGCCTGCTTTGCCTCCGGGATATACCAGCCATCTTCCTTCGTGCCGGAAAATGAAAGACGATCAAGACACCCAATCTTCACAATAAAGTCCATGCCGGACGTTGCAGCCAGATATGCATGCTTCGGTGTTCCATCAATCACTGTAATATCCGAAGGAAGCCCCTCCGGTACATTCTTACCATCCGGTACAAGCAAATAATCACCAATATCGCAAATGGAAATAAGTTTATACCCACCCGTATAATAATCCACGGAAAACTGTGTCGCATAGCTTAATTCCATACTCTTTTCTATTTTCAAGTTATCCCACCGGATATCCGCATCCGATGCGGACGCATCTGTCACTGTCTCTTTTGGTCCTGCATCCTCTGTATATGCAACATTCCCCTGTGTTGCACAAGCACAGGGGAACGTACATAACAGGGTGAACAGGAGTAAAAAAAGAATTTTTCTTCCTCGTCTCAAATTCAACACCCTTACTTTATTGTTTTAGAATCAAAATATAATGTATAGTCAATCTCATGTGGCGTACTCATCGCAGTCGTATCCGCAGAGATCGGCATATTGTAGTCAAATCCGGTAACCGGAATCTCAAATGTAGAATTTCCTTCCGTATTGACCGGCAGATACTTCTCCTCACCGACAATCACATAATCATAGTTCGAAGAACTCATGACGATCGTTGCAGTCGCGATTCCGTTTTCCACCTTGATTTTCGTCGGGCTTTCCACCGTAGCACGGCCGGAGCCTCCGGACAGGGTTACCTCAACCGTATATTCACCATCGGCGATTCCTAAATCCTCTGCCGTTTTCATCGACGGATTATCTATGGCATCAGCCGGAAGTGAATCGGAACGGAACACCAGCGTCCGCTCATACCATTTTTCTTTTTTGTTGCTGAATGCGGCACAAGCAATGCCCTCATCCAACGCATCCACAGGAACTGTAAATGTATGCGCACCATCTGTATCCTCTACATATGGGATATACTCTGACTCATCTGCAGCAACTGCCTCTTCGCCGGTACCCATATACAGATACCTATAGCCTTTTCCGCCCATCGTCATAACGGCGGTCATCTTGCCGTCTGCTACCGTGAGCTTGCAGGCAGTAATGTTGAACATCGAAGAGCTTGAATCAACCTCGATGTCATATTCGCCATCTGCGACATTCTCTGCCCGAATCGGAACCATCCAATCCTCTACCACATCGCTTGCCGATGCCAGATCCGAACCGGTTGCAATCTGTGCATCTGCTGTAGCTACCTGCTCCGTTGTCACTGCCTCCGTCGCAGCCGCGGCAGTTATTGTCTCCTGTGTTGTTGTATCATTTTTTTCACATCCTGCAAGCAGGCAGGCAAGTACCACGCCTGCTGCAAGACCTACATTCCATTTCTTCACGATTGATTCCTCGCGTTTATTCTATTATTTATTTAACTTGTCAATAGCTGCCTGTGCATGCTTTACAAAGATATCCTGAATTGCCGGAAGCTCACCAAGTCCACGAACGAGGCATGTTACATCATAACCTGCATCCTCGAAGGTTGTCTTCCAGGAACCTTCCTCATCACCTGCCATATCGTTGTTTGCATGGTCACCGGCTACGATCATCAAAGGCTCAAGAACAACCTTCTTGTAATCACCAGCCTGTACCTTTGCAAGTACATCATCCACAGAAGGAGTTGCCTCAACGGTACCTACAAAATAGTTCTTAAAACCTGCATCTGTCAGCTTATCCTGCATCTTCTGATATACAGCGTTGCTGTCTGCCTCTGTACCATGTCCCATGAAGCAGATGGCTGTCTCACCATCATCATACTCAGCTGTTGCATCTGTGATAGCCTTCACAACCTCATCGAAATCCTCATCACTTGTAAGAAGCGGATCACCGATTACAACCTGATCAAATGCATCTGCATAATCGCCAACTTCATTTACAACATCTGTATACTCCAGACCATTCATCAGATGTGTCGGCTGGATTACAAGATTCTTAACGCCGTTATCCACTGCACGGTCAAGGGCTTCTGTCATATTATCAATGGCAATGCCATCTCTTCTCTTTACATGATCAATGATGATCTGGCTTGTAAAGCCTCTTCTGACTGAATAGTCTTTACCAAACTCTTCATCAAGCTTATTCTCGATTGCACCGATCGTCAAACGACGGCTGTCGTTAAAGCTTGTACCAAAACTTACAACAAGCAACTCGTTGTCACCAATTTCATCCTGATTACGAACATTATCCAATGATGCATCTCCTGTCTCATAATTCTCATCTTCATCTGCATCTGCCTCAGATGCAGTTGCGTCTGCAACCGTTGCCTCTGTGGTTGTTGCTGCTTCTGTTGCAGCCTCTGTGGTTGCTTCTGTGGTTGCCTCAGTTGTCTCTGTCTTCTTGTCTCCACATCCTGCAAGCAGAGTTGCTGCCATACATGCTGTAAGGAATGCTACGCTTAATTTCGATTTCTTCATTTTCTTTCTGTACCTCTTTCCTTTTGTTTTTTATCCAGTCACTTGTTAAGAATCAATTCAGACGCACAGAAAAAAGCCGCCAGCGAAATCACAAACTGACGGAGTAACGGGCCATAGAACTTAATCTACAACGGTACGACCAATTACTCGTGATCTGGAAATCCTTCCTGTACCAATACACGGCAGGTTTCCTGACTTACCGATCCTCATACACATTCCCCTTCCCAGCCTTGCGGCCAGTGGTTATCTTCCGATATTGAATGTATACTCCCGGCTTACAGTGACGAGATCGTGCAGGACTTCCACCTGCTTCCCTTTTAACACATGTCTGCTTTTCAAACAAAAAAGCTCCACGGCACCGTATATTATGAATTCAATTCGTCGCAATAATAACACACGCACACGAAATGTACAAGTACAAATTTCATGTGCGTGATACCTTTAAACTATGCTATTCATATCTTTTAACTATTTTCAAGCAGATCCTGCAGCCGTTTCTCATAGACATAACAGTGTCCATGCGCCTCGATTGCCTTCTCATAGGCTTCCATGGCCATCTCCCGTTCTCCCATTGCCTCATACAGGATTCCAAGTTCATAATAACCTTCCTCGCAGCCATGATACCCACAGCTTGAACAAACCTTCATCGTAACTGCCTGCCGCAGATATTTCTCCGCATCTGCATAATCACCGATCACCCGGCAGTATCTTGCAAGCTTGATATAATCAAGCGGTGTCTTCCGGTCTTCCTCCGGTATCACTGCTTTACTTAAATACTCTGCATACTCGGACTTGATCTCTCCATCCCGCAGATAGAGTGCCTGCAACAGTTCCCCATAATAATTGGTTTCTTTATTTAAGTTGACTGCCTTTTTGTATGCATCGACTGCATCCGCATATCTGCCACTCATGATAAGCACTCTGCCGTACTTACTGTAGATGCTCGTATTATCCGGCTTCAATTTCATGCCAAGCTGATACATCTGATCCATCATCAGCGTATCGTCCTCTTCCCCAGCAAGCTCCATCAGAAGACTCGCGCAGTCAAACCGCAGACTTTCATCCGTGCCTTCCTCCGCATAGCTTTCCAGCAGCTGCTCTGCCTCCGGATAGCGGTCTGCTCGTGTGAGTGCAAGACCTGCCTCGATACGAAGCTGCGGATCCATATCATCTCCGTATTTATGAATTGCATCCAACAGGATCTGGCACCCTTCTGTAATCCGGTTCAGGCAGAGCAAAACACGGGATTTGAAGCGGATGACCTCGGTTTTCCTCTGAATATCCCGATCTGATTGCTCCGGTGCGATTGCCAGTGCCTGATCAAAATTCTCTAACGCATTCCCGTAATCCCGCCGCTCCCAGTAAATAAATCCGAGATTCGTATAATATGCTGCATGTGGTCGTACTTTAATCTGATCCTTATACGCCTTGATTGCAAGCTCCGTCTCATGGACCTTCCGGTACATATATCCCAGATATCCAAATACATCCGGGTTCTTCGGATTGATGGACACGACTTTGTTATACATTGCGATTGAATCCTCATTCCGGTTTGCTTCATCATAGAGGTCTGCAAGTTCTAACAACAAATCCTCATAATTCGGCAGATCGGATTCATCCGCCTTATAATTTGCTTCCACCTTCTCTAAAAGCTTTAACGCGTCCTCCGGTTTTTCCTGCGCACGTAAGTTTAGCGCCTCATAATAATCCATTGCATCGCTCTCCGGACGGAACTCCCGGTACTGTGCCATCACATGTTCGGCATCCTCGTACTGCTCTGCCTGCCGGAAGGTCAGTATCTCCTGTATATATGGCTCCACACCATATGGATAGATCCGTATTGCCTTTTCTGCCGAGTAGATACATTCCTGCAGGTAATCTAACATATAACAGCATTTTGCACGGTAGCAATGCGCCCAGTATTCGTCCTCATAGACCATGGATTCATAATCAATATGCTCTAACATCGCATCGCACGCTTTCATGCAGTTTCCATACTCCCGCAGCTCGTAAAGAATACGGAGATTCAAGATGAGCGCCGTAATCTGTTCCTCATGCTCTGTCTCGACCGGAAGCTGTATATATTCCTTCGCTTTCTCGTATTCTTTCAAGTTATAGTAACAATTTGCGATCAGCGTATGTGCATACGGATACCGCTTTCTGCGCTTGTTCTGTTCCTCTGTATAGCCGCCTTCTTCCGGCTGTATATCTTCGATTGCTTTCTTCCATTTCAAGAACAACGGAAGTGCCTTCTCCGTCTGTCCGGTTGCCAGATAACATCTGCCCTTCGCATTACAATAAGTAAAGATCTCATCGCCCTCCGGCTCAAATGTATCGAATATCTCGAGCGCTTCCGGCTCCCGCTGATTCTGATAATAGCACCATGCCAGATCCAGCTTCTTCTGGTGATCGTCCGGATGCTCTACCACATCCTGCTTCCATTTCTCAATGATTGCTTCATTTACCTGCTGCAGCCGGGTAAGGTACGCCATATCCCCATAATTGTTGTGCATCAGCTCCTCGAAGATATCCTTTGCTTTCTCCAGGTCCCCCATCGCATAATAAATATCTCCTAAGCAATACTGCGCGTCTTCATAATCCGGATTCTCCACAAGGATCTCTTCTGCGACCTGCTTCGCCTCCTCATATTGTTCTAAGCGGTACAGCATCTCGCTCTTGATAAACTGCGTCATCTCATCCTTCGGATACCGCGCAAGTTTCGCATTGATACGTTCCAAAAGTGCCTCATATACAGCCTCTGCTTCCGCCCTTGGTAGTGGTTGTTCCGCATCCTTTTCCTGCAAATGCGTATCCCTCATCTGCACATAGATCTCCAGCACATCACCATGTGGATGTGTAAGTGGAAGCTGTTTCAGACGCTCTAATTCCTTCCGGATTGCAGCCCGGCTCTCCGGCGTTGGCTCGTCTTGCTTGTCCATCCGCTCAATCTTCATATACTGCTCAATATAATCATCGGCATATGTATAATCTCCGGTCAGATATTCATAAGCAAAGCCATCCTGTTTCCGCGCCGCTATCCCAAGAATATAGGAAATATAATCCTCTGGGAATTTCACCAGCAGATCTTCTTTGCGCAGTGCGATATCAAACCGATCCACAATCTCACGAAAAACTGCATCTGGCATCCGGTAATGATCCATCAAAAATACAAGCAGCTCCTCCAGCGCTTCTGCCTCTGTGTCAAGCGATACAAATGCATCCTCACGAAACAGTTCCCTCCACGCATCTACACGGATACGGTTCGGATAATCATTATATAGTTGTTCTAACTTACCAGTCAGCTCCGTTCGTGGCGGCTGTAAACCTTCTGAAGCTTCGTCATCCATATCATCCGGCAACGTCTCCTGCCTGTCACAGCTTGCAATCGCCTCCTCATAGGCATTCCGAAGCTCCATGAAACCATCTGCATCCTCCTCCGGATTCACAGATTTTAACCGCTCACGATACGCCTGCTTGATTGCACCTTTATCGTCTGTCTGCCCAATTCCAAGTATCGTCCATATGTTCATAACCCCTGCCCTTGTACCTTTCTTCATTCTACATCGATTTGCTACTTTTTCGTTGTCTCATATAACATACCATCATCCGCAACCATATCCTTCTAATCGTTTGGCTGCAATAAAACTAGCTACTGCTGTGCTCATGGACACGGTCTGCTTTTGTTATTACTGAGTTGCAAACTGAAATTCTCACCTATCCTAATGTCATTATCATAACAGCAAAAATTACTGCTAAAATCGTGTCAATAATAATAAGAGTTCTCCTATATTTATTTTGATATTCCACTCGATTCATGATTTTAGCCTTTTGTTTTTCAGTCATCCTCCAGTCTGATGGAAAAAAAGCACATATCAGAAAAATTAACCACATAAGGAGTCCTGCAAAAGAGAGAATAACTAAAACTCCTGAATCATTAACTCCTATAACACCTCTTACAATAATCGCAGTGATTAGGATTAACAATGAACAAATAGCCATTATTTTTTCAATTTTTGTCATCTTGCCTTCCATACTTGTTCCTCCTTCAACTTC
>ERZ1026852.170-NODE-170-length-45805-cov-12.101158_pt1 | contig 45805 bp, 34 predicted proteins | sample MGYA00380156_ERZ1026852 | MGnify/ENA primary metagenome ERZ1026852 (study PRJEB33269, sample SAMEA4719792) | human gut metagenome | biome: human-associated habitat; feature: organic feature; material: feces | place: Cameroon | collected 2013-10 ...
GGGCTGTGGGTTGTTGGGCTTTTGGACAACCATTTTACGCTTTCTTAACAAAGAAATATTTTTTTGGTAATGTTTGTTCCACATACCACAGTATCTTTGCACCCGAAATCAGGAAAGAGAAACTGTCATGACGTTACTCACCGTGAAATGCACAAATAAAAAAAACATGAAATCAGTAAAAAGTAAAGAAAACCTATTTAAAAAAAGAAACAATGGACAACAAAACAAACTACTTAGAATTGCTTGACAATAATCGCCAACAATTCACACAGTATAACGCTGCCGACTTTAAAGCCGACACGAAACATGCTGAGGAAAGTTGCTTCGAGGCTCTGAGAAAAAGAACCGTGCGACGTGAACGAAAACTTATGCCCACGCCGCTGCGAAGAACCATCAGGCAACGCGTAACAAACAAACTGATCGTGGAAGGGAAACAACGACTCATTGCCGACACCATGCGACTGATGCAGTATGAACCCTCTGACCGACTGGTATGGATAGGATCGTCGACCGACCTCATGGAGATGGCACGACTGACGTACCTGGCTAACGTGGTGCGACGACCCGACGGGCATCCGCAAACGCTAAGATACATCGTGCTGCGACTGTGCCGAAGCCTAAACATGCCCATCGACGACAACCCCAAAACCTTCTACCGACTGTCGTACAAGGCCGTGGGACGAAAAGGAACCTTCATGCCCACCATGCTATGGCGCTACTGCTGGCGACTGTATCACCTGAATATGCCGTATCCGCTGATAACGCAAGTGCTGCAGCTGGAGAAAAAAAAGGAAAAGTGAAAAGTGAAAAGTGAAAAATCTATAAGGCCTATAAGACCTATAAGCCCCACCCCAATCAAAAGAAACATTAACCTTAAAAAATAAATATCATGAGCAAAATTAACATCAATGTGTGGCAGGTGATCGTGAAGGTTATCATCGCCGTGGCCACCACCATCCTCGGAGCTATTGGCATTGGCAATGGCGACGATAACGGCGACACGCCTTCGGGCGACAACGCGGGACAATCGCGGCCCGCCTAACGAACACTACATCGTTTAAAACATTAAAGGTCTTGACGCAGTGCACACGTCAAGACCTTTTTTTGTTGCTATTTTTTATGGGGCTGTTTTTTTTATGGGGCTGTATATTTGGTTGCTGGAGGACGGGGCACGGAGACCACCGTCCTACTTAATACAGCCCCTCCCCCTATCCCCTCCCCGTTGGAGAGGGGAGTGAATACCCTTGCTTCTTGTTGGAGGACGGGGCACGGAGACCACCGTCCTACTTGGATATTACATCAATCTATCAGCCCAATCGCCGCGGTCGAGGGTGCGGTAGCCGATGGCCTCGGCCAGATGCGAGGTGAGAATGTTGGGTTCGTTATCGAGGTCGGCAATGGTGCGGGCCACCTTTAAGATGCGACTGTAAGCGCGGGCCGACAGGCTGAGCGAAGCCATGGCCTGGCGCAAGAGCTCCATGCCTTGGGCGTCGGGCTCGGCATACTGGTGTATCATGCGCTCGGTCATCTGTGCGTTGCAGTGCACGCCCTTGCAGTGGGCAAAGCGCTGCTCTTGAATGTGTCGGGCCGCTATCACCCGTTCACGAATAACGGCGCTGGGCTCGCCCGCTGGTGCGCTCGACAGTTGGCTGAAGGGCACAGGCTGAATATCGCACTGAATATCAATACGGTCGAGCAGTGGCCCTGATATGCGGTTCATATACCGCTGACGCTGCCCAGGGGTGCATACACAACGGTGTGTGAGGTCGCCGTAATAGCCACAGGGACAAGGGTTCATAGACGCCACAAACATAAAAGAGCAGGGAAAGTCGACACTATATTTTGCTCGTGAGATGGTGATGATGCGGTCTTCTAAGGGCTGACGCAGCATCTCGAGCGTGGTTTTACTAAATTCGGGCAGCTCGTCGGCAAAGAGCACACCGTTGTGCGCCAACGATATTTCGCCAGGCTGCGGATTGGCGCCGCCACCCACCAGTGCCACCTCAGAGATGGTGTGGTGCGGAGCGCGAAAGGGACGTTGCGAGATGAGCGAGGTGCCACGTTGCAGTTTTCCCGCCACGCTGTGTATCTGCGTGGTTTCGAGACTTTCGGCCAGCGATAGCGGTGGCAGGATAGAGGGCAAACGCTTGGCCATCATCGACTTGCCCGATCCTGGCGGGCCCACCATAATAAGGTTGTGTCCACCCGCCGCCGCCACCTCAAGGGCACGTTTCACGTTTTGCTGGCCACGCACATCGGCAAAGTCGAGGTCGAAACTATATTGTTGTTCGTAAAACTCGCGGCGCGTGTCGATGACGGTGGGCGCAAACTGCTCCTTGCCCGTAAGAAAGGCCACCACCTGACTGATAGAGCGCATGCCATACACCTCGAGGTTGTTTACCACGGCCGCCTCGCGCACATTTTGTTCAGGCACAATGAGGCCCTTAAAATGCTCGGCACGGGCACGTATAGCAATGGGCAGCGCACCTTTCACAGGCTGCAAGGTGCCGTCGAGGCTCAGTTCGCCCACCATCATATAGCGGTCTATTTGCGGACAGGCAATGGCCCCATCGGCCGCTAACAATGCTATGGCCAATGGCAAGTCGAAGCTCGACCCCTCTTTGCGCAAATCGGCAGGCGCCAGGTTTACGGTGATGTCGGCGTGCGGAAACTTAAACCCATTATTTTGCAGCGCTGCAGCAATGCGGTCGCGTCCTTCGCGCACAGCAGCATCGCCCAGGCCCGTAAGACGATAAAAGATGCCTGGCACAAGGTTTACCTCCAACGTTACAGTGGTAACGTCGAGGCCATTGACAGCTGCCGAATAAGATTTAACTAACAAAATAGAAGCATTTTTTTAATTCATAATTCACAATTCATAATGCATAATGAATTGCCAAAGGCGAAGCCCATTATGCATTATGAATTATGCATTGTGAATTACATTTATTATTTTCTCTACCACTTGTTGTGGCAGAATGTTGTTCATGCAAGGATAGTTGCCCTGTGTGCAAGGCTTGTTGCCATAGATAGAGCAGGGACGGCACGGCAGGTCAACCTGCACGGCATTGTCGATGCTTTGGTTCCAGCCCATGAAGCCCGCATAAGGGTGTGTGGCGCCCCAAATGCTTACCACCTTGGTGCCCACGAGCGATGCTAGGTGCATATTGGCGCTGTCCATGCTGAGCATGACGTCGAGACGGCTCATCAGCACCAGTTCGCCATGCAGACCACCCATAATGGCCGATGCGTTGGTGCAGGCGGGGTATCGCTGCTGCCACTGTTCAAACACGGCTTGTTCGTCTTTTCCGCCTCCGAAGAGGAAGATGCGGCACTGTGGCATTTGCTGTGTGAGCAGGTTGATTACCTGTTCCATCTTTTCAACCGGATACACCTTGCCTTGATGTGCGGCAAAGGGTGCTATGCCAATCCACTTTTGCCCCTCGGGCCTATCGCCAATGAGGTGTGCAACGGTGGCAAAGAGGCTGCCATCGTTGTCGGAGAAGATAGAGGTAAACTGTGGGGTGATGGGGTAGCCCAACTCGGCCAGCACATCGGCATAAGCTTGAAACGATGTGGGTATGGGCTGTAAGCGCTTCTTGCTGCCTTGCGCCGTTAATGCTCGGCGCTCGGCACGGTGCTTATTGATGTGTGCCACGCGGAAACGAGCAATGTTAAAGCGCATGCGCAGATAACTTGATCGCAAGATGGCGTGGAAGTCGGCAATGGCCGTAAAGTTTTTAGCTATCAGGCGCCGATAAAGAGCGTTGAGCCCTTTAATGCCATGGTATTCGCCCTTCAGGTCGGCGCCCATAAAGCCTACGTTGGGAGCCAATCCTTCGAAAAACACGCGGGCAAAGGGCCTACTGAGCACGGTGATGCGTAGCGCTGGATACTGGTGTGCCAATGCGCTGACCACGGGCACCGTCATGGCCACGTCGCCCATTGCCGAGAAGCGTATGATGAGGATATGATCAGTCTTCAACGTTGTTGTGGTTATCGTATGATTTATTTTTTGTACAGCACAGGGTTTGTAGATGGGTCGTTATACATCTTCATCTGTTTGTACACCTTCATATATTTGCGTCCTTCAGCGATGTCTTCCAGCAACTGGTCGATAGCTGTTGAGAGGTCGCGCTGCTGCTCTTCAAGCACGTTCAGTTTCTCCTGGCACTTAGCGATGTGTTCGGGTGTGGCATCGGTGCGTTCTACCTGCTCGCGCATGTGATAAATTTTCAGTGCGAGGATAGAGAGGCGGTCGACAGCCCATGCGGGGCTCTCGGTGTTGATGCGTGCATCGGGCAACACGTTTACGCTGCTATACTTCTGGCGGAAGTAGGCATCAATCTGCTCAACCAGGTCGGTACGATCTTGGTTGCTGCGGTCGATGCGGCGTTTCAGCGACAGGGCCTCTATGGGGTCGATATGTGGGTCGCGAATGATGTCTTCAAAGTGCCATTGCACGGTGTCGATCCAGCATTTCAGGTAGAGACGGTTTTCTATTTCGTCGCTCTTATACGGATTGTTGATAGGCGTTTCAATATCGTCGGTGATATGATAATCGCGGATGGCCTGATTAAAAATCTTGTTGCAGAGTTCTGTGAATGACATTTAAGTTAGTTTTTTGGGTGAAAAAATAAAATCTTTCTTTTGGGGTGTTTTACAAAAGTAGCGAAAAAGTGCCACACAACCAAACGTTAGGCTGTGTTTTTTGCTTTTTTCTTCCTAACGTTAGGTTGTGTGCGCACAACAAAGAGGTGAGGGTGTTACAGTTTGGTGCCGTAGCACAGGTCGCCAGCATCGCCAAAGCCAGGCACAATATATTTGTGCTCGTTCAGTCCGGGGTCGATGGCCGCGGCCCAGATGGTGGTGTTCTCGGGGAAGGTGCGCTTGATGTGCTCGATGCCCTCGGGTGCTGCTATCACGCAAGCCACGTGCACATGTTTGGGCATGCCTTTCGAGGTGAGGGCCTTGAAGCCCATCTCCATTGATCCGCCAGTGGCCAGCATGGGGTCGGCCAGGATGAGGGTTTTGCCTTCAATGTCGGGTGTGGCAAGATATTCAACATGTATGCCCACGTTGGTGTGGCTATCGTCGGTATATTCGCGGAAGGCGCTGACGAAGCCGTTGCCAGCATGGTCGAATATTTTTAAGAATCCAGAGTGGAAGGGCAAGCCAGCGCGGAAGATGGTAGCCAGCACGATGTTGTCGTTGGGCACGTTGACGTTGGCTACGCCCAGCGGTGTGGTTACCTGCTTTGTTTCATAGTGCAGCGTTTTGCTTATCTCAAAAGCTTCACACTCGCCTATGCGCTCAATGTTGTTACGGAAGAGGAGTCGGTTCTTCTGATAGTCGACGTCACGCATCTCAGCCAGATACTGGTTGATGATGGTGTTTTGCTCTGCGAAATTGATGATCTTCATTTTTATCTTTTTTCTTTAGGTTTTTTCTTTTAGGGGAAGCCTCACTAAGCCAGAGGGTAATAAGCCTCACTAAGCCTTTATAGGCCTTTCTAAGCCGAGGGGACAATGGAGACTGGTGGGCGTGAGAGCAGCAAAGCAATAGGATTTTTCACTTTTCACTTTTCCCTTTTCACTTTCCCTCTTCCCTTATCTTACGCTTGCATATCGTGCAAGCGTTTATAGTATCCGTCTTGCGCCAGCAGCTCTTCGTGCGAGCCTCGTTCAACGATGCGTCCTTCGTGCATCACACAAATCTCGTCGGCATTTTTGATGGTGCTCAGGCGGTGGGCTATGGCCACGGTGGTGCGCGTTTTCATGAGTCGTTCGAGGGCATCTTGCACCAGACGTTCGCTCTCAGTGTCGAGGGCCGATGTGGCCTCGTCGAGGATGAGGATGGGTGGGTTTTTAAGGATGGCTCGTGCTATGCTCACACGCTGTCGCTGTCCGCCCGACAGACGTCCGCCTCGATCGCCAATGTTGGTATCGTAGCCCTGTTCTGTCTGCATGATAAAGTCGTGCGCGTTGGCAATGCGTGCTGCCTGTTCTATCTGTTCCTGAGTGGCGTGTTCAACGCCGAAGGTGATGTTACCTTTAAACGAGTCGTTAAAGAGAATGGCCTCCTGGTTCACGTTGCCAATGAGCTGTCGCAGGTCGTGTATGCCGAGGTCTTTCACGTTGATGCCGTCGATCAGCACCTCGCCCTCTTGCACGTCGTAGTAGCGCGGTATGAGGTCGACGAGCGTTGATTTTCCCGAACCGCTTTGCCCTACCAGTGCCACGGTTTTTCCCTTGGGTATCACAAGGTTAATATTGCGCAGCACCCAGTGTTCGCCATATCGGAACGACACGTTTCTAAACTCTATTTGATGTTCAAACGAGGCGATATGTTTGGGCTTGTCGGCCTCTTTAATGGTGTTTTCGGCCATTAATATTTTGTCGACGCGCTCCATCGATGCCAATCCCTTAGGTATGTTGTAGCCCGCCTTTGAGAAGTCTTTCAGCGGATTGATGATGCTATACAACATAACGAGATAATAGATGAACGTGGGGCCCGATAGTATTTGCCTGTCAAGCACGAGGATGCCGCCCACCCACAGCACGATGATGATGAGCACGGTGCCCAAGAATTCGCTCATAGGGTGCGCCATCTGCTGGCGTATGTTTACACGCTGCACGGCGTTGCGGTAGTCGGTATTGGTTTTATCGAAGCGGCTGTTCATTTTCTCTTCGGCACAGAAGGCTTTAATGATGCGCAGTCCGCCCAGCGTTTCCTCTACCTGACTCATGGTGTCGCTCCATAGCGCCTGTGCTTTGATTGATTTCTTCTTCAGCTTACGGCCTACAAAGCCCATAAACCATCCGAAGATGGGCACAAACACCAGCGTAAACAGCGTGAGCTGCCACGAGATGAACAGCAGCGCGCTGAAGTAGGCGATGATGAGGATGGGGTTTTTAAACAACATATCGAGCGACGACATGATGCTGCTTTCAACCTCTTGCACGTCGCCACTCATACGAGCAATGATGTCGCCCTTACGTTCTTCAGAGAAGAAGCCCAGCGGCAGCGCCGTGATTTTGCGATACAGCTGGTTGCGAATGTCGCGCACTACGCCCGTACGAATGGGTATGATGGTGGCCGACGACAGAAAGTAGGCGCCCGTCTTCAAGAAGGTGGTGAAGGCCAAGAAGAGGCCTATGAGCAGCAATGTGGTAGTGGCGCCCACCGATGCTATCAGTTGCGTAACATAATAGTCGGCATTGTTTGCCAGCACATCTTTTATATGGTCGAAGCTCCAGGGCATCAGTTCAGTAGCCGTGCCCGTGCCCTTTGTGCGGAACAATATCTGCAAGATGGGTATGAGCGCTGCAAACGAGAAGATGTTGAGCAGTGCCGACAAGATGTTAAACACCACGGTAAGCACCAAATATCGTTTATAAGGTGGTATGAAGCGTCGTAGGATTTGGAGGAATTCTTTCATCGTCGTTTCTATAGTCAGTTAACGGCTATGCCGTGTTCAAACAGATATTCGGGTGCTATATCGGCACCATTCGACCAAAAAATGGTACCATCAAGGCCAAACTGTTCAAACTTTGATTTGTCTTTCAGTTCTTCAAAAGCGGGATATTGAAGCAGTGGAGTAAGGTCAACCTGCTTCTTTTCGCCATTGCTGAAAGTGCAAAGCAACGTATAGTTGCCCAGGTATATGACATCTGTGACATTTAAAATCATAACAAGTCTCCTTTCTTTTATCTATTTATCTTATTTATTCTTTCGCCACGCTGTGCCTTATTCCAAATCTCCAAAATTTCATCCTTATGCTTGTCAATAAAGTCATTTACAAGCTTTATGGTTTTTACTTTGGCTTTACCCTCTATTACACGATCTTCTATTGTTATGGTAAACATCCCCTCTCCACTTTTAACATGGAGATGAGGCGGATTATGGTCAAAGGCATAGATATAAAGCATAATGCCTTGAATAACGAATATTGATCCCATAGTATTTCTTATTTTGCTTCCACCGCAGTTCCCATCAGCGTAGCACTGGTGCTATCAGTGATGGTAACCATGACGCGGTCGCCAATGTGGTAGCCATTTTTGTCGAACACCACGGCTTTGTTTTGTTCGGTGCGTCCCATCAGTTGCTCGCGCGAACGTTTTGAGAAGCCTTCAACCAGCACCTCAAAGGTTTTGCCTACATCTTTGCGGTTCTGTTCGGCCGACACCTCTGTTTGCAATTTGATGAGCTCGTTCAGGCGTTCAATTTTCACCTCTTCAGGCACGTTGTCGGGCAGATGCTTGGCGGCGAAGGTGCCGGGGCGCTCAGAATATTTGAACATGAAGGCCGAGTCGAACTGGCACTCGCGCACCAGCGACAGCGTTTCGACGTGGTCTTCAGGTGTTTCGTCGTGATAGCCCACAAAGATGTCGGTGGTCAGTCCGCATCCAGGAATGATACGTCTGATGGCCTCTACGCGCTCCAGATACTGCTCGCGGGTATATTTTCTGTTCATCAGTTTCAGAATTTTGTTCGACCCGCTCTGTGCAGGGAAATGAATGTGCTTGCACAGGTTTGGCTCTTCAGCAATGGCGTAGAGAATATCGTCGGTCATATCCTCTGGGTTTGAGGTGGTGAAGCGCACGCGCATATCGGGCACCGCCTGTGCTACGATGTGCAGCAGCTGTGCAAACGATGTAGAGCCCTCTTCACGTTTTCCTGAGGGCGAGAGTCCGTAGCTGTTCACGTTTTGTCCCAGCAGCGTCACCTCGCGGAACCCACGGTCGTGCAAGTCGCGCACCTCGCGCAAGATGCTCTCTACGTCGCGCGAACGTTCACGTCCGCGTGTATAGGGCACGATGCAGTAGTGGCAGAAGTTGTTACAGCCACGCATGATGCTCACAAAGCCGCTTACATGGCTCAGGCCTATGCGCTGTGGCACCACGTCGCGGTAGGTTTCTGTTTTCGACAGTTCAATGTTTATGGCGTTGTGTCCGTTCTCACACTGAGCCACCATGTCGGGCAGGTTCAGATACGAGTCGGGGCCACACACCATGTTGGCATGATACACGTTGATGAGCTCGTCTTTCACGCGCTCGGCCATACATCCCAGCACGCCGATGATAAGGTCGCGACCCTTCTTCTGTTCAGCATGCAGCGCCTCTAAGCGATGATATATTTTGTTTTCTGCGTTCTCGCGTATCGAGCAGGTGTTGAGGAAGATGGCTTGCGCCTCGTCTTCATTGTCACACAACTCGTAGCCAGCCATCTGCATGATGGCGGCCACCACTTCTGAGTCGGCCACATTCATTTGGCAGCCGTAGGTTTCTATGAATAGCTTTTTCATTGTTCTTTGTTTTTTGTTTTTTTGAGGGCCTTTTGGGGCCTATAGGTCTTATGGGTCTTATAGGACCTATAAGCCTTATAACCAGGCCTTACACCAAAAACATTATTAGTATTTGGGCTATGATTACCCTTACGAACATGCCCAGGGGATAAACCGAGGCGTAGCTCACTGACGACGAGTCGCCCTTAAGCGTGTCGTTGGCGTAGCCCAGAGCCATGGGGTTAGCCATTGAGCCACAAAGGATGCCGCACACCGAACCAAAGTCGAGCTTGCCCACCTTCAGTGCGATACATCCCACGATGAGCACTGGTATGATGGTGAGCAGCACGCCCGTGCCCACCCATAGCAAGCCTTCGGGGCGTAGCACCGTATGTAGGAAGTCGGCGCCCGCCTCCAGTCCCAGACAGGCGAGGTATAACGACAATCCCAGTTTTCGCAGCATGAGCGATGCCGACCGTGTGGTATAGCTGATGAAGTGGGCCCTTGGTCCGAGCGACCCTACCAGTATGCCCACGATGATAGGACCACCAGCGATGCCCAACTTTACAGGAGCCGACATGCCTGGCAGCGCGATGGGCACAGCGCCCAAGGCCAAGCCCAAGATTAGTCCGAAGAAGATGGCACCCAGGTTGGGCTCGTTCAGCTCTTGCACGGCGTTTCCCAAGAAGCTCTCTACATGTTCAATAGCTTCGGGTCGGCCCACCACCGTCACACGGTCGCCATACTGCAGCAGCAGGTCTTCGGTGGCCAGCAGTTTTATGTCGCCACGCATCACGCGGCTCACGTTCACGCCATAGGCGTCGCGCAGGTGCAGTGCGCCCAGCACCTTGCCGTTCAGCACCGTGCGTGTTACCACTATCACCCTACTTTCCACGTGCGAGTCGATGGCGTTCCAGTCAATCTTTTCGCGGTTCCAGTCTTTCTTCACCCTTTCGCCAAACAGTATCTCCATGGCGTCGGCCTCTTCGCGTGTGGTTACCACCAGCAGGTTATCGTCAATGTGTATCACCGTGTTGGCCAGTGGCACTATTACCTCTTTTCCGCGCCATATACGCGAGATAATGAAGTGCATGTGCGTCATCTGTGCAATGTCGGCAATGGTTTTTCCGCCCAGCGCAGGGTTCACGGCCACATATTGCGCTATATATGTGTTGTCTACCTCAGAACTGATGCGTGGCTCGAGGTCAGAGGCTCGCACGCAGAAGCGGCGTATCAGCATCATGCCAATGATGACGCCCACCACACCCAGCGGATAAGTTACGGCACAGCCCAGGGCGGCACCGCTGCCCGACAATCCAGCCCCTTGCAGCGCCTGTTGTGCGGCACCCAGTGCGGGCGTGTTTGTAGTGGCGCCACACAGTATGCCCACCATATTAGGCATGCTGATGCCGAAGACGGGGCTCAGCCCTACGGCCATGATTGTGCCCAGGGCGATGACGGCAAAGCTCCACAGGTTTAGTTTTATGCCCTCGTCGCGCATCAGTCCGAAGAAGTTGGGGCCTACATACAGTCCGAGGGTATATACGAAGAGCGACAGTCCGAAGGTTTCGGCAAAGTCGAGCATCTGTTCGTCGGCGCTCAGGTTCAAATGTCCTGCCACGATGCCCACGAAGAACACGAAGGCCACACCCAGCGAGATGCCACGTATGTGCATTTTTCCAATGCCCAGACCTATGGCTATAATCAGTGCCAGCACCACAACGGTTTGCACAGCCGAGTGTATATAAAAGAGATGGTCAAACCAGTTCATTACGAATTATGTATACGTGATAGTAGTCTATTCAACATGCAAAGTTAGCAGAAAAATTTTAATGGTAAAAGAATTAAGGGTAAAAAGCTACTATCAGCATGCCGATGGCATGCGAAACTTGAAAAACATAAAAAACCTGAGCAATGAAGGTTGCTCAGGTTCTAACAAAATTATTTTCTCTTACTGCCACGGCTCGTTGCAAGACGAAGCCTCAACATCGTCATCGTCTGTCCATGCACTGTCGTTTTCTTTGGAAAGGCTATATTTAATTTCTCCCGATTCGCTGGCCAACAGCTGTTCTACGATAATTGCTTGAATAGCAATAGCGGGCTTAATATATGTTTTCATTTTCTTATCTATTTTTTTACTTTAAGACAATCTTTTTTCCGTTATGTATGTAGATGCCTTTTGTGGGCTGAGCCACCTTTACACCTTGCAGTGTATAGAAGGCATTATCGTGGTTCTTTTTAAGGTCAATGTTTTTTATTTCAGTTACATGATCGGCCTCGTCGTCAAAGATAATTCGCATCTTGGCAAGCGCGGGGTTGTTGGGGTCTACAGCTCCAGCAAAGTGTGCGTTATAGTCGATGTAGCCAAACTCTCCACCCTTTACGTCACGACTTGCGGGCAGACTGAGATAAGCCTTGTTAGCATGGCTTTCGCCATCTTCTGTCAGGCGGAAGAAGCCAATATAGTCGTCGCCCGTTTGGTTATCGGCATAGTATTTTGTGCGATGATAGTTGCTCAAACCATAATAGCGGTATATTATTTCGCCCGCCTCGTTAACCATTGTGTTACCTAAATTAGGGTCGGCCTCAACCGTAGGCACAAGAAAATTGTTCCATTCGTCGTTCTCATAATTTGATGCTTTTGTCCAAACGTTTCTATAATCGGTTTCAGGCGCGTCGGTACGTTTTAAGAGTGCAAAGTTGCGTGTCTCGCCACTGCCAGAAATGTTTTCTTCCGAGCCAATGAGCACCACGCCCATATTTTTAGGTATATATTTCAGCTCACGCATCTCCAGTGTGCCCTCCTCGTATACACCATTATGGGTGGGTGGGGTGTATCGATATGCAGTATATATCTTTACATCGTTGTTCAACGGCACCATGTCATATTGGCTGCTGTAGGTTCTAATATATTTGTCTACACACCGCGTCAGCATTTCTTCTTTCTTAGTGCTTTCAATCCACACACGCGTCTTACCTTCACTAATGTCAGCGTATATGGTGAAATAAGTCCCCGCATCATATTTTATCTTCCATGATCTAACATCATTTGTAGGTGTTATGTCACATTCTTTTTCTTCAAGAAAGGTATCATGAATGTTTATTTCAAGGTCATCCTTATAAGGACACAATGTTTTGTTAGCATTTTTCAATCCTATGTAAAATCGGATATCGTTATCTGATTTAGTAGGGTCGATATCTATTTTAAAGATATTTCCGCTTACCTGTGTCATAGGGTGTTTGCCTTCATAAACATTAAAGTTTCCTACCACTCCGTTCACTTTTTGTCCTACGAGGAAATAAACCTCCTCAGCCTTCATCTTTGGCACAAAGACGAGTAGCATAATAAATGTTACTAGAAAAGTAATGTGTTTCTTCATTTTTTTTATTGTTTTTGGTTTTAATATGTATGTTCTGATTGTTTTTTAACTTGCTTTACTTCAGTGAGATAGATTAAGTGTGTGTTTGACAGTAATGTTAAAGTCATCGCGCAACGGTCGGTGTGAGAGCGTGCGACGGTCGACACACGCATTTACAACGGTCGATGCACGCATCTGCAACGGTCGATGCGCGATGACTTTATCAATGATTTCCTATTGGCCTAAACCTTGTTTACCTATTGGCCGAAGCCCATTTGTGGGTTTCGTTGCAATGAATAGTGGCTTGTTGGTCGGCCACCATTAACTTAAAGTCGCCTTCTTCCAGTATCCATTTGCCATCCCAGCCTACAAAAGCTAAGTCGTTGGCTTTCAGATCGAAGGTCACTGTTTTGCTTTCGCCTGGCTGTAGTGCCACCTTGTCAAAGGCGCGTAGCCTACGTCCATCGGGCACCATGCTGGCCATCAGGTCGCTACTGAACAGCAGTACGCTTTCCTTGCCCGCCACCTTTCCAGTGTTTTTCACTTCTACGCTCACACGTATCACATCGTCATGGCCGAAGGAGGCTTTATCAACCTTCAGGTTGCTATACTGATAGGTGGTGTAGCTAAGTCCGTGTCCGAAGCCCCACTGCTGGGTAATCTTGGCGTTATAATCGTAAGCGCCTGTCATGATGCCCACCTCTTCGCTCTTTTTGAAGTCGTAGTTGGCCAGCGAGTTAATCTCCTTAGGATAGGTGTATGGCATCTTACCACTGAAGTTGGCCTTGCCCGAAAGCAGCTGTGCCAAGGCATCGCCACCATAGTTGCCTGGGATGAGAATGTTGACAACGCCTTGCGCCAGCGGTTCAATGTCGGCAATGAGTCGCGGACGACCTTCGTTCAGCACCAGGACGATGGGCTTGCCTGTTGTGGCCAGCGCCTTCACCAGGTTGCGTTGGTTTTCAGAGAGCCATAGGTCGGTCAGGTTGCCCGGTGTTTCGGTGTACGAGTTTTCGCCTATGCAAGCCACCACCACGTCGACATTCTTTGCTGCTTCTACCGCAGCGGCAATTTGCGGTTCATTCTCTTCCCAATATTTGCCAGCTTCGTTATAGGTTACACCTTGGTTCAAGACAATGTTTTCTTTACCATATTCGTTACACAACGCCTCGTATATGGTGTTATATTTGCCCGCAAACTCGTCGGTACGATTTCCTTGCCATGTATAGCTCCATCCGCCATCCAGGCAGCGCATCTGGTTTGCGTTGGGGCCTGTCAGCAATATCTTCTTGCCCTTTTGTAGAGGCAAGATGTTGTTGTTGTTTTTCAGTAGCACCATGCTCTCTGTGGCACCCTCAAGCGCCAACTGTGCAAACTGCTCGCCACCAAACAAGGGATAGTTTTTCAACTTCTGTGTGGGATGCTCGAAAAGCCCTAACCTATATTTCATGCGCAGCACACGGCGACACGCATCGTCAATACGGCTCATGGGTATCTTGCCCTCGTTCACCAGTTCGATAATGTATCCGCAGGCGTCGCACGAGTAAGGCTCCATCACCATGTCAATGCCCGCATTGATGGCTATGCGCAAAGCGTCTTTCTTATCTTTTGCCACCATCTCGCGTGTATACAGGTTGTTCACGTCGGCCCAGTCGGTTATCAGCACGCCATCCCATCCTGTTTGTTCTTTCAGCCAGTGGGTAAGAATTTCTTTGTTAGCATGCATGGGCATACCATTTACCGATGCCGAGTTTACCATCACGCTCAATGCTCCAGCCTCGATGCCCGCCAAGAAGGGCGCAAAATGTTTCTCACGCAGGTCGGCGGGAGAGATGTAGGCCGGTGTGCGATCTTTACCTGTCCAGGGCACACCATAGCCCATGAAGTGCTTCATTGAGGTGGCAATGTGATATTGGTCAATGTGGTTAGGGTCTTCACCCTGAAAACCATACACCATAGCCTTGCCCATCTCGCTGCTGAGGTAGCAGTCTTCGCCAAAGTTTTCCCATATGCGTGGCCAGCGGGCATCGCGTCCCAGGTCTACCGTGGGGCTGTAGGTCCAAGGCACACTCACGGCTCGTGTTTCATAAGCAGTGGCCTCGGCCGAGCGGCGTGCTATCTCTCTATTGAAGGTGGCTGCCACGTTGATGTTTTGTGGAAAGAGGGTGCCTCCCTGCGTGTAGGTAGAGCCGTGGTTCTGGTCGAGCCCAAAGATGCAGGGCACGCCCATGCGCTTCATCGAGAGTTTTTGTATTTGTGCCATATACTTTTCCCATTGTTTGGCAGTGGGGGCACAGGTGTTAGGGGCGTTCAGGATAGAACCCACCTTGTAGTGTGTGAAGATAGAGTCGGCCTTGTGCTCGTCAATGTAGAACACGCCGTTCTTGTCGTTGCCCCCCAAGAGGTCAATCACAACCTCCATCATCTGTCCCACCTTTTCTTCAAGGGTTAGCTTCTTCAAGGTTTGGTCAACCTTGGCCTCAATCTTTGCGTCGCTTTTGATGACTGGAATGTTAGCATTAGTCGTGTGAATGTTGGCATTGGCCGTGCAAGCCAATGCCAACATTGAAATGGATATAAGTGTCTTTTTCATAAAAACTATTCTATCGTTACCTTCGTTATTGTGTAGCCACTTCCTACCATGAGGAAGCCATCTTGCTCAGTTATGAGCTGAATAGAGAGGTCGGTCAGCTCATACTTCAGCACCATGCTACCGCTAATCATGATGTCGCCACGGTTGGGGTCTCCCTCGCCTGTGAGAATGTTCTTCCACCAAGCTGTGGTGGCAGCGCCCTGGCCTTCGCCCTCTACGTAAACGCGCAGTATGGTGCCAGCCTTTACTTTGCTGGCGAGGGTTTCTTTCAAGGCATCGAAGGGTGTGCCCCAGTCGACACTGAACGCGCCTTCCCAAATAGTGTTTTCCATTGACGGTTTGGGCTCGGTGGTAACCTTCAGGGTTCCGCCGCTATACTGAAAGCCATCGCCCACCAGTGTGATGTCATATTCGCCATTAGGCAGGTCGGTAGGCGCTGTAAGCTTCAAGGCAGTGCCTTCGTCGAGCACTTCAAACGCCACTTCCTTACCACCCACGAGCACCTTCTGCAGCAGTGCAAGGTTCTTACACTTATGAATGGTAGTGTTTTCACCTGGAGCCACCCATAGCTCTGTGGCGTTTGTTCCCAGCGAGGGGTCGTCGGCGGTGGGCACCACCGTTACGTTCAAGGTTCTCGATGTGGTTTTTCCTTTGGTGGTGGTAGCCACAATCTTCAGTTGGTGGTTGCCCACGGGCAGCGTCTGGTCAATGGTTAGGCCTTCGGCTATCTGTGTTCCGTCCAGTTCCCATGTCACGGTGGTAAAGTCGACCGGCGTAACCTTTATCTCTTGTTTATAATTGGTCTTGCGGTCAATCTTCGAGTCGGCCAAATCGGTGTTCAAGATGCGTGGGTCGTCGTTCTCTGTTACGGTGAAGAATGGGTCGTCGTCAGACGTGCAAGACGACAAGGTGCTGGTACCTATCACCGCAAGGCTCATAGCGCATAGCATCATAAAAGTGCTTAATGCCTTAGCCATATATTTATTGTTTATCTTTTTCATTATATCTCATTCTTAATGTTTATTTTTTGTCAACTCGTCAACTTGCAAAAGCAAACAACTCGTCAACTCGTCAACTTTATTTTATATACCCCTTACCGAACGTTGGATTAAACTCGGCCTGTACGTTAATGTTGTTTTTATCCCAATACAGTTTCGAGTGCCAGTTGTCAGTGCCACCCATACGTTCGATGGCCGCCTTATAGCTGGCACTGTTATACTGTGCTTCAAGCTCAGGATAGCGCAAGCGGTTAGGCATTGTCATATCGGCATCGGTATAAGTAAAGCCGTTTGTAAAGATGCCCAGACGAGTTCTGTCTAAGATGGCGGGATAATCAGAACGGCGCATGTTTGCCCAAGCCTCTGAGGGGTTCATCATGTGCAGGATCCATGCCTGCGTGTTGATGGTTTCCTTCGGATTGTCGCCCAGCGGGTTGTGGGCAATAAAGGCATTAATCTCGTCATCCGAAATCTTGTTAGAGGTGAGATAATGGTTGTTCAGCAGCTGCATGCTGGCACGCACGCCCGCCTCATAGTGGCTTTCGGCATCGCCGCTTACATTCCATCCTTTGGTTTTAGCCTCGGCCAATAGAAACTCTACCTCGGCATAGCTCATCAAGTCGCCAGGTGTGTTAGGCATCTCAAAGTCGATGTTCAGATGTGGGCGCATGGCGCGAGCACGGAAGTCGGAGTTGTCGTAAGTGTTAGCATCTATGTCAGCCTTTTTCTGCAGCGTAGGCAGCTCAGAGGTGGCAGGAGCGCTCATCCAGTCGCTATACCATGCAGCACCCGGGTTACAGGGCTCTTCGCCCGTCTGGGTTCTTTCAAAGTAGGCCAGCACCTCATCGGTCAGGTCAATATTTTCTTCCTTATCAGGCTTTACTTGGCTGCGTTTGATATTGTAATAGTGGCGGCAGATGCGATAGAGGCGAGGGTCGGCCGTGCGCTGCATTTGATAGAACAAGGTAGAGCTTACAAAGGTGGGCGAGGTGGCATCCTGACCATACAGTATCTCGCTCAACGCGTTGGTGCGGAAGTCGTAGTCGTTAGCGCCATCATAATAAGTGTAGGGCGAGTCGGCATACTTAATGTAAACATCGTCGGCCGCGCTGCTGATGGCCCCTGCTGCCACCGCCTTCTCAAACTCGTCTTGTGCCTTTTGTGGGTTTACGTCGGATATGCGCATAGCGTAACGCATACGCAGCGCATTGGCATATTTCTTCCACTGTGCCACGTCGCCACCCATGCTGGTAACGTCGCCCGAAATGTTGTCGGTGCCTGTGCCCAAGAGCGCCTCGCAAGCCGTCAGCTCTTCAAAGAACCAGTTGTACAGTTCTTCCACAGTGTCATACTTGGGTGTTGAGATGCCTGCGATGTAACCCAAGCCAGCCTCTGAAGCGGGCACATCGCCATAGATGTCGGCCAGCACAGCTGTCAGGTATACACGATGTATGCGCAGGGCTGCATTGAGGTTGGGTTTATCTTCCGACTGATGAATGGCATCAACAAGGTTCTTGATGCTTATCTCGTAGTAACGGTCCCAGATGCGGCGCGAGATGTCGTCTTCGGCAAAGTTAGAGCCCGCATAGTTAGTGACGTTCCATCCACCCGCAAAGTGCTGTGTAAAACCTGTAATATAGTTACGATAGGTGTCCATTAGGCTAAAGTCGCCATAGGTTTGCAGCAACGCGGTTGTTAGCTGAGCGTTGGGGTCGAGGTTGCTCACCTTTGTCTTATCGGTATTGATATTGCTCAGCGTGTCGTCAGAGCAAGAGGTCATTGCGACACCTGTTGTCATGAAGGCGAACGCCATCATGAGGCTGCCCTTGCCAATATATTTTTTAATAAGATTGTTCATTTTGCTATTCGTTTTTGTTTTTTTAGAACTTTACATTCACATTCAAACCATAGCTCTTACGCGATGGCAGCGAACCATACTCTAAGCCGAGTCCCGATGTGTTGTAGCTTGAGTCGGGGTCGATGTTAGGAATGTTCTTCCAGATAATGAATGGGTTACGAGCCACGAACGATACGGCCAGCCCTTTTACATACTTGCCCAGCATGTTTTCAGGGAAGGTGTAACCAAAGGTTATCTCACGACACTTTACATAAGAGTTGTCGTAAACAAACTGGCTCTGAACATTGGTTGCGATGTGCTTCCAGTAGTCTTCTGGGTTCACAGCAATGTCGTTTTTGCGGAATGTGCCGTCGCCATTGTCAATCACGCCGTTGGCCACGAAGCCCTTGCAGAGGCCTGCCTCACGCCATGCAGCAATGTCCATGCCTGCTGCCTGACGTGCCTCTTCTGAAGCATACCATGCGTCACGGCCTGTTACGGTGCCCTTTGCCTTACCTGTTTGATAAGCCGAGCGCATTGACATTGAGTAGATGTCGGCTCCCACCTTTACGTCGAACGATGCCGAGAGGCGGAAGTTTTTATAGCTCAGCGTGGTGTAGAAGCCACCCGTCCAGTCCCATGACGAGTTGCCAATAGTTTTCACCTTTTGGTCAACCTTGGGCAGACCTGTAGTGGCATCGATGATAACCTGTCCGTTGTCGTTATAGAGGAAGTCGTGGCCACGAATGGCACCATAGTCTTCGCCTACCTGTGCACCTACCGACACGCCACACCAGGTGGCCTTAGCCATCTCAAAGTAGTTCATGCCATCGGTGAGCGACTTCACCTTGTTGCTGTTCTTCGAGAAGTTTACGCCCAGGTCCCAAGCAAAGTCGTTGATCTGCAGCGCTCTGCCGTTAAGGGCTATCTCTATACCTTTGTTCTGTATCTCGCCAGCGTTAATCAGGCGATAGGCATAACCCGATGTGGTGGTTGAGGCCAGACTGAGGATTTGGTTCTTCGAGTTCTGATTATAATAGGTGGCGTCTAAGCTCAATCGGCCGTTAAAGAACTTCATCTCCAAGCCCAACTCGTAAGAGTTTGTCATTGTGGGCTTCAGGTCTTTGTTGGGCTGTGTGGCGTTAGCAATCATACCAATGGTATAACCTGAATAGCTATACTTGCCCGTGGTATAGTTGAGGGCCAACTGGTAGGGGTCGGTATCGCTACCCACCTTTGCCCACGAAGCACGTATCTTACCATAGTTGATAATCTTTTTGTTCTTGATAAACTCAGAGAACACCATGCTACCCGATACCGAGGGATAAACGTATGTGTTGTTGCTGGTAGGCAGTGTCGACGACTTGTCGCCACGCACCGTGCCCTCCAGATAATAGGTGTGCTTATAACCAATGCTGGCGCTGGCATAGAGCGAGCTTATCTGCTTCTTATACATGCTCTCGCGTGTGTTTTGCTCTTGATAGTTCATAATGTTTATGATGCCATCCATCTGCTGGTTTAAGCCCACGTTTGTTACGGTTTTGTTGTTCACACGGAAGATGTTTCCGCCAGCGGTGGCGTTAACGTCAAAGTCGCCCCACGAATTGTTGTACAGGGCAAGAAGTTCGGCGTTCAGCGTGCGGTTGTTGAAAATCTGGTTGGTCAGTTTACCAGCTGGTGTGCCAGGTGTAGTTCTGGCAATGAAGTCGTCAAACGTCATGTTGTTCAGGTCGGTACCAATGGTTCCTTGCAATTTCAGGTGCTTGTCAATGTTCCAGATAGCCTTACCTGTAAAGCGGAACACGTCTTTGCCCGAGGTGTTGCGGTTTTTGTACAGGTCCCAATATGGGTTCTTGTTATACTGGTCGTTGCCGTTCCAGTTTTGATAATTGCCATTGGCATCTTGATAGTTTTTCAGCCATGCCTGGTTGTAGGTACCTGCTAAGGTCATCAGGTTCTTACCTACATTGCTTTGCGAGTCGCCCAGAGCCGGACGGTTTTTCACCTGCTCGCGGGTATAGTTGGCGGTGAAGTCGAAGTCGACGGGGCCTGCCGATGTGTTTACACGCAGGTTAAAGTTGTCGCGGTTCATGTGGGTGTTGGGCAGAATGTCTTTGTTGCGCATGTCAGTAACCGAGAAGCGCATGCCTGTCTTACCCGAATTGACCGAGAGGATGGCCGAATTTTGTGTGGTGAAACCTGTGCGGAAGAAGCCCGACGCATTGTTAGGATACATCTTGAACGGACGCTCTACACCATCAAAATATTTGAAGATAAAGTTGTCGGCCTTCGGTCCCCAACTTGAGTTGGTACCTGCCGTGCTTGAGGTGGGCAGGGCGCCATTGTAGCCCATGCCATAAGTTTCTTGTATGTCGTCCCATTTAGCCAACTGTGTGTCGACGGTGTAAGAGCCGTTATACTCTACGCTCACCCTGTCTTTCTCTGCCTTCTTGGTAGTGATCAAGATGACGCCATGCGATGCACGGCTACCATAAAGGGCCGAGGCTGCGGGGCCTTTCAGCACGGTCATGGTTTCAATGTCGTCGGGGTTGATGGCCGAGATGCCATCGCCCAGGTCGTAACCACCAGCCTCGCCAGCGCTACCAAAGTTGGTGTTATCAAGAGGCACACCATCTACCACATACAGGGGCTGGTTGTTGCCCGCCATCTCAGTGTTACCACGCAGCAACACACGGGTAGAACCTGATGCACCGCCAGCAGTGTTCTGTACCACGAGGCCAGCCACCTTGCCCGACAGCGAGTTGATAACGTTGGTCTCCTTAGCCTTGGTCAGCTCTTCGCCCTTTACCTCTTCAAGGCCATAACCTAAGGCTTTGCGGTCGCGCTTGATGCCCAAGGCGGTAACCACCACCTCGTTCAGCGCCTTACCGTCTTCTTGAAGTGTAATTTTCATGCCTGTGGCAGCCTTCACTTTCAAGGTTTTATAACCTATGTAGCTCACCTCAATCATGGTGCCAGGCTTACAGTTAATAGTAAAGTTTCCGTCAATGTCGGTAACGGCTCCGGTAGTTGTGCCTACCACCTTTACACTTGCTCCTATCAAGGCTTCGCCAGTGGCATCCAGTACAGAGCCTTTAATACCTTGGTTCTGCTGCAGTATGCTCATGTCCATACTGTTACCTTGCGCAGCAAAGGCGGCAGGTGCTGGTATGCACATCATGCTTGTAGCCAGCATGCCGAGAAACACTGTTTTCTTTCTCATAGTTTTTATATTTGTTAGTTTTTAGTTTCTATCTTTCTACTTTCTTTGTATATTGTTAGGTCGTCAACTCGTCGGCTTGCCTAAGCAAGAACTCGTCAAAGCAAACAGCTCGTCAACTCGTCAGCTTGTCAGCTCGTCAACTAATAAAATATGCCATTAATAATCCAGGGTGCTTTGATCTGCATGCTCTTGAAGCGGTCGAAGATGCCATACTTTTCTTTTCCATTGCCAAAGCTGTTATTATCCCAAATAAAGGTTGAGAAGCCGCGCTGCCGTGCCGCTGTAACAAAGGTTTTGCAGTAGTAGGTCATGTTTTCGTGCACCTTATCAGCATTTGACTTATAGTGGTCGGTCACGCCCCATTCGCCTATCACAATGCCCAAGCCTTTGCTGCCCCATACGTTGGCCACCCTGTCGAAGAAGAGCGTCAAGGTTTGTTCGTTGTCAGAGGGTGTCTTGCCATATTGTTTGTAAGCATCGCCCCAATAGTCGTATTTGCCTTCGCCAGCATAGTCCCATGGCTGATAATAATGAAACTCTACGCTCATATATTTGTTGCCATTGCCATCGACATCGGTGGGTATGATAAAGCCTCCGTTGTCAAGCCCAAACGAGGGGTTGCAGACATAGGTCTGAACAATGAGGTGACGCTGCAGGTTGTTGCCGCCTGTGGCTCGCACCACATCAATAAAAGTTTGGTTATAGGCGTTTTGCACCTCCAGGTTTTCGGCCGTAGGCTGGTTCCAGTTGTTTTTTATGTGCACCTCGTTGGTGCCAGCAAACGCCAAGCGATAATCGTATTGCGCAAACTCTGAGGCAATGTTCATCCACAGTAGCGCCAGCTTTTGGCAGTTTTCTTCTTTATATTTATAGGTAGGGCGGCTTTCGAGCCATTTTTCATGATGCACATTAATGATAACCTTTAGGTCGTTATCAAGGCACCAGCCCACCACCTCTTTTATACGCGCCATCCACGCCTTGTCAATGCTCATGGCCTGTGCATTGGTAATGTGGCACTGCCAGCGTATGGGTATGCGCACGGCATTGAAACCCGCCTTTTTTACGGCTGTTATCACCTTTCGCGTAACACGTGCATTGCCCCAAGCGGTTTCGGCATTAATGGCGCCTGTGGGGTTGCTTATCTCCAGCGTCTCGCCATCTTGTCCTGGGGCCGAACACTCAAGGTTGTTGCTCAAGTTCCATCCCACCACATCTTTGTTCCATTGCTGAGCAGTGGGTATCGTGGTCTGATTGGGGGTGGTGCTTCCGCCCGATGCGTTAGGCGCCGATACAGCACCCATTAAGGGCGTATCGGCGTGGCAAGATACTGTAGTAAATATGCTTGCTATAATAAAACTGATTTTAAAAAACTTCATGTTTATCTTTGGTTAGGATTGTTGTCTTTTCACTTAATTTTCTGATAGCGACCTGATAGCCGTTGGCTTTTAGCTGTCTGGTTGCAAAAGTAGAGAAAAACAAGATAGGGGAGGTTTGATAACAAACAAAAAAGGTTTCAAATCTGACATTTCGCCAGGTTTGAAACCTATCATTATGTTTCGATATAAGTTTTTAATGCTTATACTGTACTGATAACTAAAGAGTTAATATCACTTCGAACTAAGGCTCTGCCTACCTGTTTGTGTTATTATTCAAACCCTCATATTTGCTGGGCGACACGCCAAATTGTTTTTTAAACACGGTGCTAAAGTATTTTACATTCACAAACCCAGCCTTTATTGATACGTCTAACACGCTTTGCCCTTGGCGTAAGAACAGGGCTGCCTGCTCTAAGCGTATCAGTCGGATAAAGTCTTGTGGCGATTGTCCTGTCAGCGTCTTCAGTTTGCCATAGCATAGGGTGCGGCTCATGGCGAGCTCGCGGCACAGGCGGTCGATGTTGAAGTCGGTATTGCTCAGGTTGTCTAACACCAGCTGTGTGGCCCTTTCTACAAAGGCTTGGTCTTGAGGGTTCAAGGTAGGCTCATTGCTATCTTCGTTATTTTCTTCTTTATTTCCTTCTTTATCTTCCTTTCTCTCATCAGCCTTCGCCTCCTCTTTTTCTTGTTCCGTAATGGTTTGTTCCACCTCTTGCCGTGCCATTGCCAAACTGCGCTGCATGTAATAACGACTCATGCGCCGCCTGTTTTTTAGCATGCTGTCTATCTTGCTGGCAAGAATGTCGGCATCAAACGGTTTGGCTATATAGTCGTCGGCACCCAGGCCCAAGCCTTCAATCATAAAGTCGCGACCCACCTTGGCGGTCAGCAGTATGACGGGTAGCCAAGAAAGGTTTTCGTCTTCCTTAATAATGTGGCATAGCTCGTCGCCTTGCATGCCCGGCATCATCACGTCAGACACCACGATGTCGCACTGCCCATTCTCTCGCAGATAGGTCAAGGCAGCTTCGCCATTTTCAACGGTTATCACGTGGTAACGGTCAGAAAACGCCATGCTGATGTATTGGCGCAGGTCGGCATTATCGTCAACAAACAGCAGGACGTCTTGCTGTGTTGCTTCTTCTGTTGTTGCTGTTTGTTCTGTTGTTTTCTTTTGGGGTATAGGCTTCTGTGCTATTTCTTTTTCTTCAGTAGCTGCGGTGGCGTGCTCTGACACACAAAACGTGATAGCAAAGGTGGTGCCCTTACCTTCTTCGCTCTCAAACGTCAGTTTGCCATTGAGCCGCTGCACCAGTTGGCGAGTAAGCATCAGGCCCAGTCCGCTGCCCATCTCTTCTGTCAGCACCGCGTTTGATGCGCGATAAAAACTCTTGTAGATATGTTTCTTCTCGGCCGAGGGTATGCCTATACCCGTATCGCTTACCTGTATGCAGATTTGCTGATTGTTGCTGCAGAGTGCTGCCGACACGCTTACGCGCCCTCCTGCGCCCGTATATTTTATGGCGTTTGATAACAGGTTTTCAAATATCAAGTCGAGCATCGACAGGTTTGAGGTTATCATTACCTGTGGGCATGACAATAGCTGCAGTTGCACCTGCTTTTCTTGAGCCATCGTGGCAAACTTGTTTATCTGAGTGCGCAAGAAGATATGAACGTTTACCTGTTGCTGATGCACTTTTCGTTTGCTATGGTCTATCTTCTGAAAGTCGAGCAGCTCAGTTACCATTCGCAACAGGTTGTTTCCGTTGCGCCGTGCCATCTCCAGATAGTCGCGACTCTTGGCCGTTAGGGTGTGGTCTTTGGCCAGGTCGGCAAGGGGCGTGAGCACCAGGCTCAAGGGTGTGCGTATGTTGTGCGCGGTGTTTACAAAGAAGTTTATCTTCTCGTCATAATATTTTCGCTGCAACCGCTCTTTATAATAATTCCACCCTAAATAGGCTATCGAGCCTAAGATGATGAGGTAGAAGGCCCATGCCCACCAGGTGTTCCACCAGGGCTGGGCAATAATGATGTTGATGGATGCCTCGTCGAGCACACGCCCACTGCTTCGGCCTATAGCCTTTACGTGCAGTGTGTAATGGCCAGGAGGCAAGTTGGCGAAACGTGCTTGCTGCATGTCTGAAGGCTGGCTCCACTGGTGGTCGAAGCCTTTCAGAAAATACTGATATTGTATGTCGTGTTGATACTGATAGTTAATGCTTTCAAAGCTTACCACCAGTGTGTTTTCGTTGTGGCTTAGGTGCACCTTTCCAGCTTGCAACATCTCAAACAGGTGAGCGTTCCAGGCTTCTCGCTCTTGTGCCTCGGTTAGGTTCATGCCTTCAACCTTAATCTCGGTCAGACGCAAGGGGGCATGATAGTCTAATCCTTTCGCAAATTGTGGCGACAGGATAACGGCGCCGTTGCTGCTGCCAAATATTAGGCTACCGTCTTTAGCATGTGTTACGGCCATGCGCTTATATTCGCACTCCAGTCCGTTGAAGAAGTTTAGGTCTGTTACCTTTCCGTTCTGCAGAAAGGCCAGCCCTTTGTCGGTGCTCATCCACAGCTTGCCGTCGGGGGTTTTGGTAAGGGCATACACCGTGTTTGAGGGCAATTGTTGGGTGGTGTTATAGTTTGTTACCTTATGGTGGCGCATGTCATACAGATACAGTCCGCCACCATCGGTAGCAATCCAGATGTTTTGTGCATCTTGAAAAACAAGGGCATTAACAAAATAGTTGATGTCGGGCTCTTGATGCGGTGTGGGGTAGAAAAACCTACTAATCTGATGGGTATATTTGTCAATCAGATAGCAACAATGGGTGGTGCCCACAGCAATATGCCGCTTGTCGGCCGACTCGGTAATGGCTTGCACCTCTTTGATGGGCAGATATGTCGTGGCCTTATGGGTAGCAGCGTGCTTGCCGCTGGTGGGCGATAGGTGCACCAGGTCGCCATCTAAGCAGCCTATCCATAGGCCGCCATCGCTGTCACGAAAGAGGCTATACACATAGTCGGTCTTCAAGGTGCCGTTTGCCACCGAGTATACCTGCTTGCTACGGCCATCGGCACTTACCTCATATACGCCATTGCCATAGGTGCCTACCAGCACTTGTGCACCAGGGCCTTGACATAGGGTTAGTGTTACCTTATTGTGTAGCCCATGCTGCCAGCGCTGCGTATGGTCGTCGTAAATGCTTACGCCCTTGTCGGTGGCATACCATATCTTTCCGTCTTGGCTTAAGAATACGTCATTCACACTATTGTTGATAATCGACTGGCTGTTGTAGTTTTCATGGCGTACAAACGATAGGGTGTGTTTCATGGGCACGGCCAGGTCTACGCCGCCCGAGTAAGAGCCTATCCACAGGTCGCCGAGGCGGTCTTTACACAGTGCATACACGCCATTGCCCATAAGCACGTTTTCGGGTCGGCCGTCGGTGTTTAACAGCAGCCATGCCTTATGGGTTTGCTTGTCGAAGGCAAAGACGCCTTCGCCATCAACGCCCATCAACATGGTGCGCTCGTCATAAGGTATGATGGCGCGAACAGGAAGAAGCGAAAGTGAAGATAATGCGGGCTCGTCTATCAGTCGCCAGTTTCGGTCGTCAAGGATGATGATGCCGCGATGAAAGGTGCCTAACCATATCTTGTGCGCCTTGGCATCATGATACGACGAGAGTGCCGAATAACCTCTTAACACCAAGCGGGGCTGATGCTTGCCATGTGTGGATAGTGCCTGGTTTCGGTCGCAAACAAAGATGCCTGAGGGCGAGCCCACTAACAGCTGATGCCCCACAAACCTAATATGACTGACGTATGTGTTTTGAAGAACATACACACCTTTATGCCCATACGGGTTCTTCATATCTTCCTTCGGATGGGTGTTTGATGTGGGTGCCCATACATAAACGCCACGGTCGATAGCCATCCAGAAGCGGCCTTGCTCGTCAACCAATAGTTCGTTTAGCACCACGCTCTCGTCAAAAATCTTTTCCAGGTTGCATCTCTCTATGAAGGCATCTACCACCTTATCATAAATATACACCTTTCCTTTGTTATCGTAGGCATAGATGTTTTGATGATTGTCTTTCACCAGTTTTATCTTTCTGCCACAGGCGTCGCTAAAGGGCATAAGGGTGGGCAGAACATAGTTTTTTACCTGTTCGCCATTATATCGGTCAACGCCACGTTTGGTGCTTACCCACATGGCCCCATCTTCGGCTTCAACAATGCTGCACACCCGAGCACTTGAAAGGCCCGCATCGGTATTAATGTTTGAAAGCATAAACATGTTTCGGCCGAAGGGTTCTTCAGCCAGCAAGGGCAACAATAGGGCCCATAAACCTATGATAAATGTGAGTGTTTTTATTAGGTGCTTATCTCTCATACGTATGATTATTGTTTAGATTATAGCGCAGCGTCTCCTTAGGTATACAGAGGTGGTATAATGTAACTTAGGCAAAGATAAATATAAAAATAAAGAAAACGTTCGTTTGTTCAATGTTTTTTTTCTTCATGAATAAAACTTTTTCTTCATGAATAAAATTTTTAACATAAAAAAAGCCGACACCACTGTGCCGGCCTTCGTCATCTCTTTTCACAAAGTGGTGGCGAAAGATAGTTATAATAGTTATTTTTCTTTAGTATTCAGTATTCAGTTGACGAGTTGACAAGGAGATTTGCATTGTCAGTTGACTGTTGTCAGTTGTCAGTTCTCAGTTGACGAGTTGACAAGGAGAGATGTCTTGCTGCTGTGAGCAAAAGAAGAGCCTCCTATTATAGAAAGGGTAGTCTTCTCGTTATAGAAAGAGTAATCTCCTCATTTAGAAAGGGTAATCTCCTCGTCCCTTGTTTACTCGTCTCTTGTCTACTATTTCAAAAGTTTCCACACGCAGCCATCTTTGGTGTCTTTCACCTCAAAGCCAGCCTCTTTCAGGGCGTCGCGTATCTCGTCGCAGGTAGCCCAGTCTTTATTTGCGCGTGCTTTCGAGCGCAGTGCCAGCACCATGTCTACCACCTTACCGAAGGCCTCTTCGCGTCCGCAGCTGTCGGCCTGGTGGTCGTCGCGCAAGCCTAATATATCGAAGGCGAAGGTGCGCATGGTGTTTGCCAGCATGTCGATGTCTTGCTGAGTGGCCGACGCCTTATGGTCGGTTAGCTTATTCACCACGGTGCAAGCCTCAAACAGGTGGCTGATAACCTGTGGTGTAGCCATATCGTCGTTCATGGCGTCGTAGCACTTCTGTGGCAGGGCCTGAATGAAGCGTGCCGTTTCGTCGTCGGTTTTCTCTTCAGCCTTCACCCTTGCCAAGTCGCTAATGCCGTTGAGCAGTCGTTCCAATCCTTTTTCACTGGCTTCGAGTGCCTCGTTTGAGAAGTCGACGGTGCCACGATAGTGTGCCGAGAGGATGAAGAAGCGAATGGTCATCGGGCCGAAGGCCTTTGTCAGTGCGGGGTGGTCACCAGTAAAGAACTGGTTCAGCGTGATAAAGTTGCCCAGGCTCTTACCCATTTTCTGTCCGTTGATGGTCAGCATATTGTTGTGCATCCAGTAGTGCACCATCGGTTTGCCTTGAGCCGCCACCGCCTGTGCTATCTCACACTCGTGGTGTGGGAACACGAGGTCCATGCCTCCGCCGTGAATATCAAATTCGGCGCCCAAGTATTTGCGACCCATTGCCGTACACTCGCAGTGCCAGCCAGGGAAGCCGTCGCTCCAAGGGCTGGGCCAGCGCATGATATGTTCGGGCTGTGCCTTCTTCCACAGGGCGAAGTCGGCCTGACTGCGTTTCTCGCCTACGCCGTCGAGGGCGCGTGATGCGTCTTTCACGTCGTCGAGGTTGCGTCCTGACAGCACGCCATAGCGATATTTTTCGTTATATTTATGTACATCAAAATAAACGCTACCGTTGCTTTCATAGGCAAAGCCGTTGTCCAGAATTTGCTGCACCAGCTGCTCTTGCTCAATGATGTGTCCTGTGGCGTGCGGTTCGATGCTGGGTGGCAGCACGTTCAGCGCCTCCATGGCGGCGTGATAGCGGTTGGTATAATATTGTGCTATCTCCATGGGCTCGAGCTGCTCCAGGCGTGCCTTCTTCTCTATTTTGTCGTCGCCCTCATCGGCATCGTGCTCCAGGTGTCCTACGTCGGTAATGTTGCGCACATAACGCACCTTATAGCCTTGGTGCTTGAGGTAGCGAAACAGCACGTCGAAGGTGATGGCTGGACGGGCGTGTCCCAGGTGTGGATCGCCATAAACGGTGGGTCCGCACACATACATGCCCACATGCGGAGCGTTGATGGGCTTAAACAGTTCCTTCTGTCGTGTCAGCGTGTTGTATATTATCAACGGTTGTGTTGTCATTGTGTTTATAATTTAACTTCTGAACTTGCAAAAGTTCAATAATACTCATGTTTAACTGCAAAGTTACTATTTTTATTTGGGAGGCAAAGCGTTTTTTTGTTTTTTTTCATTTTCGCTGCATGAAGGCCTGATATCTGTTTCCGGGTCGATCGCTGCGAAAGCTTACGTGCAGCCAATAAACGCCCGGTCGTCGTTCCAGGATGAGCTGGTCGTAGGGCAGGTGCGTGCGTATGTAGTGATACATTTTTTCAGATGTTTCTTTTCCGCCAGTATGTATGTCGGCGGCCTCGCCCAAGGTGTGTTGCGAGTTAGGCACCCCACCCACACGAACATTCAGTTCGGGCGAGCGATACCCGCTGGTGATACGTATCACGCCGAAGCGTCGGCGCAGCGGCTCCAGCACCTGCTGGCACAGCGCTTGCAGGCGTTGCACCTGCTGTTCAGATGGCTGATTGCTGATGCCATAACGTATGGCTGTGGCCGAGCGGGTAAACTCGCTGAGGCAGAAGTGCTTGGTGAGGCGCAGGTCGGTGGTGTTATTTATCTCGGTGGTGGTATTATTTATCATAGTGTTATTCATAGGTGCTATAAAATGATTATTATAAGAAGGTGTATAAGAGATTCAAGTTTCGCAAATATCCTACTTGCTAAACAGTAGACAAGGAGATTGATTTTCTCTTGATAATCGCTCCTCACAACCTTTAAACAAGCAATGCAAATCTCCTTGTTTACTTGTCAACTCGTTAACTAACAGCATGTCATAGACATGCGAAACTTGAGTAAGATAAAAGCAGAAAAGGCTTTAGAAGCCTCTATAACAAGAACCTCTAAAGCCTTTCTTTTTTTACTGTTGATCCTGTACCTTCTCAGGCTTAGTATAGTCGGCGGCCTCTTGTATCTTCACGTTCTTGAGGAAGGTGCGCTCAAAGTTGCCGTTAGCGACATTGCGAGAGCCCTGCGGAATGAAGTTGACGTGCAAGCCACGCACATTCTTCAATACAGTCCAGTCCTTAGCCGAGTCGGCGGGAGCCGAGTTCATGCCCATACGGAAGGTGCCGAAGCCATCGAGCTTCACAATCATCGAGTTCTGCAGCTGGTCGTTCATCACCTCCACCAGCTCAGTCAGCACTGCTACGATATCGCTCTCCTTCACGGTACAGTTGCGTTGCATGATGGCTGCCAACTGTTTAGTGCCGATGGTGCCGTTGTGCTGCACGCGTCCGTACCATTTGCCGTTAAACTTGTCGCTACGTTTTGCCTGATAAAGTTTGTAATTTACTGCCATAATGTGTTTTCCTTTCTTTAAAAATTTAATGGTTAAATATAAAATAATTATTAAGGTGTGCGATGCAGAGAATGTAAGCGAGGTATGATTGCCGGCGTTATCACCCCTTCTTCCCTTTCGCTGATGCAAAGGTACTATTGTGTGCAAGCGAAAGCAAATATGTGTGGTATCAATTTTCATATAAAAATGAAAAAAACAATAAAAATCATTGACATATGCGCCCACTTACGGGCATAACGATATAAAAACGACAAAATAATGCTTACCTTTGCAAGCAACAATAAAAACAATCAATTTATGAAGCGAATTTTACTATTCATGTCACTGATGGTTGCCTTCTTGAGCAACGCACAGGCACTTTTTGCTGACAACAACGCCAGCACCGAGACCACCGATCCCACCAAGCAAGGTGTGATTACCACCCCGCCCGCGGGCGACGAGCGCCATTATTATCTCGACCTGCTGAACCTCGACCCCTATGATGGCGGTATGGGTTATATGAGCGAGAACCACTCAGAGCTTACCATGGTGTATGCTGCCAATGGCGAGGTGTATATGAAGTGTCCGCTGGCCACACGCACCATGCCCGCATGGCTGAAGGGCCAACTGTCGGCCGATGGCAAGACCCTTACCTTTAAGAATGGCCAAAAGGTGTTTCACGCCGTAAACACCAACGACGAGTATATCTTTGTTTCGGCCGACGAAGAGGGCAAGGGCGGACTGAATGGCAAGACCGATGCGCTGTACGAGCAAGACATCGTGTTCAACATCGACCCCGCTACGGGCGTGCTCACCCCCGAAACCACCCTTATCTGCCCCGATGTGGCCATTGTTAGCAAGACGGCCGTGGGCACCATGTATCAGCAGGGCCGCTTTGTGCGCATCATTCCTTCGGCTAATGTTGATAACAATGTTCAATACTTCACCCTCACCTGTCGCGACACCGACACCAATAAGAAAAAAGAGGCATCGGTAAAGGTGAGCCTTGAAGACGATGGCAACACCTTATATATTAAGGGCCTCTACCCCACCTATGCGCAGGCTTGGGTGAAAGCCACCAAGGAGAAAGACGGACAATACTGGGTGAGCACCGAGGTTTTGGGCTACGATTTCAGCGAGTATCCTTACTTCACCGTGTGTGCAGAGAAGAATCTTGACGAGAGCATCTCGCTGAAGCAAAGCTTCCCCCTGGCCTTCAACGCCGCCGATGGCTCTTACACCTTTAACGACCCCGTGCAGACCATGTCTGTGGGCTATGTGCCAGAGGGCGAAAGCAGCGTTTCAGTGCTGCAGAGCTATAACAACGTAAAGCTTACGCCTGCCACACAAAGCACGCTGAAGCCCGTTACACCGAAGATATATACTGGCGCTGATGGCGAGATGTCGTGCTACACGGTGACAGACAAATATGACGAGTTTATCTTTACCGCCGAACGCAAAGACCTTGATGGCAACGTACTGAACGAAGACGACCTCGCCTTCCGTATCTATGTTGATGGTGCCCTCTACACCTTCACTACCACCGACTATCCCGGTCTGAAGGCTGGCAAAGACCTTACCGACGTGCCGTATAAGTATCACGACTACAACTATTTCTATAAGAGCAATACCAAGCGCTACATCTATTTCAGCAAGGCCACAGCTCCGAAGAGCACCATTGGCGTTGAAATGGTGTATAAGGTTAACGGCGAAGAATATGTTTCTGACCGCCTCGTCTACGACATTGCCACAGACAAGGATAGCGTAATATCGGGCATCGGCAGCACCGAGGGCGCTCAGAAGGCTGTCAGCACCGAGTGGTACGACCTCACGGGTCGACGTCTGCCCGCTGCCACTAAGGGCATCAACCTGCGCCTCACCCGCTTTGCCGATGGCAGCGTGAAAACGGTTAAGGTTGTGAAATAAGAGAACAAAACTTGAAGAGCCTTGGGGCTTTTCAACAACAATATAAAATATAAAAAGGGCCGTTGAGTGATAATTTTGCTCAACGGCCCTTTTTTTATGGGGTATGTGGCTGGGGTGTGATAAGCCTTATTTTTTTACTTCACGGTAATGAGGTAATAGTTTTTCTTGCCGCGCTGTACCAGCAGATACTTGCCGTCGATAAGGTCTTCGGCAGTGATGGTTTGGTCAAAGGCTGCCAGTTTTTCTTTGTTCAGCGATACGCCGCCACCCTGCACCAGCTTACGCATCTCGCCCTTTGAGGCAAACACCTTCACGTCGTCGCGGGTGAAGAGCTCAACGGCGGGCTGTCCCAGCTGATCTTTCGGCAGTGTGAAGTGTGGCACACCCTCGAAGATAGAGAGCAGTGTAGCCTCGTCAAACTTCTGCAGTGTTTCTTTTGTTCCCTTACCAAAGAGAATGCTTGATGCCTCTTGCGCCATCTCCAGGTCTTCTTTCGAGTGTACCATAGTGGTAACCTCTTCGGCCAGACGCTTCTGCAGGATGCGTCGTCCTGGGTCTTGCTTATGCTCTTCAACCAGTGCCTCGATGGTTTCGCGCTCCAGCGAAGTAAAAATCTTGATATAGCGTTCAGCGTCATCGTCGCTCACGTTCAGCCAGAACTGGTAGAACGAGTAAGGTGTGGTGCGCTTCGGATCGAGCCATACGTTTCCGCTCTCGGTCTTACCAAACTTTTTACCGTCGGCCTTGGTGATGAGGGGGCAGGTCAAGGCGTAAGCCTCGGCCTCGTTGCCCAGTGTGCGACGGATAAGCTCGGTACCAGTGGTCATGTTACCCCACTGGTCGTTACCACCCAACTGCAGCTTACAGCCCTTAGCCTGATACAGGTGCAGGAAGTCGTAGCCCTGAAGCAGCTGATAGGTAAACTCGGTGAATGACAGTCCGTCGCGCGAGGTACCGTTCAAGCGCTGCTGCACGCTCTCCTTCGCCATCATATAGTTGACGGTGATGTGCTTGCCTACGGTACGCGCAAAGTCGAGGAAGGTGAAATCCTTCATCCAGTCGTAGTTGTTCACCATCTCGGCGGCGTTGGGGCCCTCAGCCTCAAAGTCGAGGAACTTAGCCACCTGCTGTTTGATGCACTCCTGGTTATGATACAGCGTCTCGGTGTCGAGCAGGTTACGTTCCTGGCTCTTGCCTGAGGGGTCGCCAATCATACCTGTGGCACCACCCACAAGGATGATGGGTTTATGTCCGCAGCGCTGCAGGTGGCGCAGCATCATGATGCCGCAGAGGTGTCCGATGTGCAATGAGTCGGCAGTGGGGTCGGTGCCGAGGTATGCCGTCACCATTTCTTTTTGCAGCAACTCTTCGGTGCCAGGCATTATCTGTGCCAGCATACCGCGCCAGCGCAGTTCTTCAACAAAATTCTTTATCATAATTATTATTGGGTTTTATTGTTTCTTTAGGGGCATGGTTTTTTGGGGGGTGTGGGGTTTGTGGGGCTTATAGGTCTTATAAGGCTCATAGGGCTTATGGGTCTTATAGGTCATATAGGTCTTATAAGACTTATACGGCTTATACGGCTTATAGGGGCCCCTTTTCCCTTATTTTTCACTTTTCCCTTTTCCCTTCTTGGGAGGCACTGGGTCGTATCCGCTGCCTCCCCAGGGGTTGCATCTCAGTATGCGCCAGATAGCCAAGAGCAAGCCTTTGATGGGGCCGTGAATGATGAGGGCCTGTCGGGCATATTCAGAGCAGGTGGGTGTGAAGCGGCAGGCAGGAGGCGTGTAGGGCGTTATGAAGCGTTGGTAGAACACGATGGGCAGCAACAGGCAGCCTGTCAGAAGCCATGCAATAGCTTTTAGCGGATGTCGCACGGCCCATTGCAGGGCCTTTCCTACCTTTTGCGCTACCTTTTCAAGCATTTCCATCCCCTTTCTTATGCCTCGCCTCACGCTCTGCGGTATCATTGTTGTGGTGCGTTATCTTTGTTCTCTTGGCCTTGCGCCGTTTGCTTCACCAGGCGTTCAGCCAGTCGGTTCAGCAAGCTCACCATTTTAATATGAATGGTTTGGCTGCTATGGTGATGGTCGTCGAGGTAGATAAAGGCTATGAGCAGCTGCTTTTGTGGCATATGCTGCTGCATGGCTTGCCACACTACATGCTTGTTCAGGCGATAGGCTTCGCGCACCTGTCGTTTCACGCGGTTGCGGTCAACGGCGTGGTGGAAATGTCGTTTCGACACGCTCACCAATATTTGTGCACAGGGTTCGCCCCCGTTTTCCTTGTCGATGGGCACATACACCATGCGTAGCGGAAAAGCCGACATGGCTTTGCTGCCCCCGCCCTGGAAGAGCCGGTCGATGCGCTTCACGCTGCACAGCCTCTCGTTTTTGCTGAAGGTGTAGCGTAGCGTGTTATCAGCCTGTAGCGTTGTCATAACAGTAAAGCGAAAAAATGTTTATTTCTTGTTCTTGGCCAGATAGGCTTTCAGGGCACCTGTCATTGAGGGATGCTCTTTGGTGGGCGCCTCGAGGTCGAGACGGAAGCCCTGGTCGGTCACTGCCTTAGCGGTAGCGGGCCCGAAGGTAGCGATGCGCACGTCGCCCTGTTTGAACGAGGGGAAGTTTTTTGTAAACGCCTTGATGCCCGATGGCGAGAAGAACACCAGCATATCGCAGTCGAAGTTGCGAGCTTCTTCCTCAGTAAAGTCGTTGCTCACGGTGCGATACATTACACACTCGGTGTGGTTCAGTTTCTTGGCGTCGAGCAGTTTTTCCACATCATCATTGTGCACGCTGCTCAGTGGCACCAGATACTTTTCGTTCTTATGCTTCATCATCAAAGGTATCACATCGTCAATACGTCCTGTCGATCCGAAGAACACCTTGCGTTTACGATACTGCACATACTTCTGAATGTAGAGGGCGATGGTTTCTGTTACGCAGAAATATTTCATCTCTTCAGGAATGGTGATGCGCATTTCTTTTGCCAATTTAAAGTAGTTGTCGATAGCGTGGCGCGATGTGAACACAACAGCCGAAAAGTCGAGCAGCGAAATTTTCTGCTGACGGAATTCTTTCGAGCTCAGTCCTTCCACTTTGATGAAGGGTCGGAACACCAGCTCTACGCCATATTCTTTAGCGATGTCGAAATAAGGCGATTTTTCACTTGATGGTTCGGGCTGCGATACAAGAATTTTCTTAATCATTATGATATTAAAAATTTACTTTCAGATAGTTACATATCATGGTCAGTATTCCCCACAGGGCGGCCATGGGTATGATTTCAAGGGTGCAAAAGTACAAAAAATTTTGCACAATAGCCCGCCTTGCGCTGAAAAAGATGTTATACACCTTATAAAAAGACAGCAAACGAGCCAATATCACTATCACACTGGCACATAACAGGGTGGTGGTGATCGACGTATCGAAGTAGGCTTGCACCATTACCACAGGGTACAGCAGAATGCCTTCGGCCGTCATAATGACGAGCCACGACTTGAGCCATTGCTTGCCCCGCAGCGTGTCGAAAAACACCCATGCTGTGGCCCAATATAGCAATGCTTTTATGGCGATAAAGCCCAGCACGGCCAGCGCAAAAATGCCTATCACCATATACTGGTCGATGATGAAGGTGGTGGCCACATTGGTTTGCACGTAGAAGAAGTAGACGAGGCCAATGAGCAGGGCGTTGAGCACAACGAGGAAGAGCTGGAAACGCAGCTCGGCGCCCGTCTCGCTGATGTCGGTCATGCCATCGCGGCGTGGCGAGCGAAAGAAGCGCTGTATCTGCCTGTGCATAAACGTCTTCGACTTAGCGTAGGCCAAGGCTCCTACGACGAAACAGCCCAGCAGCAGCAGCGTGATAATGTTGTCGCCAGCAATGCTGTAGGGCACGGGGTCGCCAGCAATGCCTTGTCGTCCGCCAAACATATCGGGGTGAAAGAACGGCTTGCCCGTAAAGTACGACTCGCGGTAATATTTCGGCAGACTGACATCACGAAAGCTCTTGCCCACAGGCTGCCCAGGCAGGTGCAGGGTGTCGGGGCACTGGCTCCAGGTGATATCCGACGGCTTGATATGCGCTTGCACGGCCGAGTCTTGCTGTGCGGGCGTAGCGTTACGTGGCAGCCACGACAGCACCTGCCTTACCGTAGGCTGCCAGGTGCGCGGCTGTTGCAACGAGTCGGAGGCGGCACCCTGGCCGCCCCCCACTTCATGCATATGTGCTATCGAATCGTTCTGATTGATCATTGTTGTTGTTTAAGTAGGTGTTCAAAATTAATTTAAATGATTCTATGTCATATTTTGGTCTGTATGTCCAGCTCCGAAGAGGGAGTGTAGCGGGCTACACGACCGATGAGAGATGGGCATACGGGCCAAAAGATGGCGTAGAGGCATTTGAAAGCATAACCTTTTTTATTAGATTCATATATGCGATTAATTTTGAACACCTACTTAAATCCCGAACGCCTTGCGTATATCCTCTACGCGGTCGAGTTTTTCCCAGGTAAACAGTTCTACCTGCATCACCTTTGTGGGGTGATAGTGCGAGGTGAAGGTCTTTTCTACCACCTGATTTTGGCGTCCCATGTGTCCGTAGGCCGCGGTTTCAAAGTAGATGGGCTGGCGCAGCTTCAGTGTGCGCTCAATAGCCTTCGGACGCAGGTCGAACAGTTCCTCTATCTTCTTTGCTATCTCGCTATCCGTCATATTTACCTTCGAGCGGCCGTAGGTGTTTACATAAATGTTTACGGGGCGTGCCACACCAATGGCGTAGCTCACCTGCACCAGCATCTCGTCGGCCACACCAGCGGCCACCATGTTTTTAGCGATATGGCGAGCGGCGTAGGCTGCCGAACGGTCAACCTTTGAGGGGTCTTTGCCCGAGAAGGCACCACCACCATGAGCGCCTTTTCCGCCGTAGGTGTCGACAATAATTTTGCGGCCTGTAAGACCTGTGTCGCCGTGAGGGCCACCAATCACAAACTTGCCCGTGGGGTTTACAAAATATTTTATCTGGTCGTCGAAGAGCGCCAGCACCTTCTCGCTGTGTATCTGCTCTTTTACGCGAGGCATCAAGATGTTGATAACGTCCTCACGAATACGGGCCAGCATCTGGTCGTCGTCGTCCATAAACTCGTCGTGCTGAGTGCTCACCACGATGGTGTCGATACGTTCGGGCACACCGCCATCGCTATACTGCACGGTAACCTGGCTCTTTGAGTCGGGGCGCAGATAGGTCATCACCTTACCCTCTTTGCGTATGTCGGCCAGCGTGCGCATGATGAGATGCGCCAGGTCGAGCGACAGTGGCATATAGGTTTCGGTCTCGTTGGTGGCATAGCCAAACATCATACCTTGGTCGCCAGCGCCCTGCTCTTCTTCGTCGGCACGGCTCACGCCACGGTTAATGTCGCCGCTCTGCTCGTGAATGGCGGTAAGGATACCACACGACTCGCTGTCGAATTTATACTCCGACTTGGTGTAGCCAATCTTTTTGATGGCGCGGCGAGCGATGGTTTGCAGGTCGATGTAGGCCTCTGAGCGCACCTCGCCCATGATTACTACCTGACCTGTGGTTACGAACGACTCGATGGCACAGTGCGACTTGTCGTCGTAGGCCAAGAACTGGTCGAGAAGGGCGTCTGAAATCTGGTCGGCCACTTTGTCGGGATGGCCTTCTGATACTGATTCTGAAGAAAACAAATAGCTCATTTTTCCAATAATTTTTTGTTAAACGTTTCTTTGTGCGCGGTGTCGGCCTCGCGCATGAGACGACACGGGGTGACCGCGCTGATTGATAAAAAAGCGTGGAAAAATGCTTTATGACCGTGAAAATCTTTTGTTTGGATTTCGCAGTTTTAGCATTTTTTAGTGTGGTTGCAAGCAGCCAAATTCTTCCACAAACGGTTGTCTTTCAAGATAAGACGGTGCAAAGGTACGCTTTTTCTGTGAGGTGGGCAAGAAATAAGGGAAAAGTGAAAAGAGAAAAGTGAAAAATTAGGGAAAAAGGGAAGAATTTAAGGGAAAAGTGAAAAGGGAAAAGTGAAAAATCCTATAGTTTTACTAAGCCTTTATGGTTTTTAAGCCTTACTAAGCCTTGGGGTGATAAGCCTCACGAAGCCTTTCTAAGCCTTTCTAAGCCGAGGTGAAGAGGATTAGAGCCGCAAAGCTATAGGATTTTTCACTTTTCCCTTTTCACTTTTCACTTAAATTTTCCCTTACCTCCTGTCTTCCTCAATAAAAGCCAGCAGGCGTTCCACAGCCTCTTCTTCAGGAATATTCTTTGCGATGCACGTTTTTTGTTTGTATAGCGATATTTTGCCTTTGCCAGCGCCCACGTAGCCATAGTCGGCATCGGCCATCTCGCCGGGGCCGTTCACGATGCAGCCCATGATGCCTATTTTTAGGCCCTTCATATGCTGTGTGGCAGCCTTGATGCGTGCTATGGTGGCGCGCAGGTCGTACAGCGTTCGTCCGCAGCCAGGACAACTGATATACTCGGTCTTTGTGGTGCGCAGACGTGCTGCCTGCAACACATTGTAGGCGGTGGCGGCCACGGTAGCGGTAGCAATGTTGCCATCGTTCATCAGCCATACACCGTCGGTCAAGCCGTCAATCATCAGGGCACCCATATCGGCGGCCGCCTCAAGGGCGAAGGCATCTTTGGTGTCGTTGTTATGACGATACATCTGTGCAAACACCACGGGGTTGAAGAGGCCAGCACGTGTCAGTTCGTGTACCAAGGCGCGCTGCTCGCCCGTCTTGTTTACATGGCTCGACATGCTCACCACCACCACCTCAGGATGGCAGCGCAGGCAGGGTATATATTCGTCAGACGGTGCGCCGTAGGGCAGCACCAAGAATTTTAGTTCGGCCTTCACGCCCGCGATAAACGGGATGGCGTTATACGGGAAGATGGGATAGGTGTTGGCCTCGCCGTGGTAGGCGTTAAAGTCGACGATGTAACGCTGACCCTCGACGCGCTGCTCGGGCAACGCGCTGCCACAATAGATGAAGTCGGGGGTGAGATCTTTCGATGCAAAGGTCTGAGCATCAGCACGCAGCTGCCCATCGCCACCCACAGCGGTGGTAATCACCACGGGCACGTTGCTGCCACCAATGCCTGCCACGGCACGTGTGTTACGACGTGTGGGGTGCAGATACGACAGCTCCTCGGCCTCGGTAGCGGGTATGGGCGTATGGCCCTCGCGCTTTTCAAAATAGCGAGCCAGATGCTGTGCCACAGGTATCTCGGCCTCAGGCTCTTCGCTCAACGACACACGAATGGTGTCGCCAATGCCGTCGGCCAGCAGCGCGCCTATGCCCACAGCACTTTTTATGCGGCCATCTTCGCCCTCGCCAGCCTCGGTCACGCCCAGGTGTAAGGGGTAGTGCATATCGGCCTTATCCATCTCGCTCACCAGCAATCGCACCGACTGCACCATCACCACGGTGTTACTGGCTTTGATGCTGATTACCACATCATTAAACTGCTGTTTCTGGCAGATGCGCAAAAACTCCATGCAGCTTTCAACAATGCCTTCGGGGGTGTCGCCATAGCGCGACATGATGCGGTCAGAGAGCGAGCCGTGGTTTACGCCTATACGCACGGCGGTATGGTGCTCGCGGCAGATGTTCAGGAAGGGCACGAAGCGCTCTTCCAGTCGGCGCAGCTCGTCGGCATACTCGGCGTCGGTATATTCAATATGTTTGAAGGTGCGGGCCGGGTCGATATAGTTGCCGGGGTTTACGCGCACCTTCTCGGCATAGAGGGCGGCCACATCGGCCACGCGGGGGTTGAAGTGTACGTCGGCCACCAGCGGGGTGTCGAAGCCATCGGCACGCAGGGCGGCGTTAATGTTTTTAAGGTTTTCGGCCTCACGAGTGCCCTGTGTGGTGAGGCGCACCAGCTGTCCGCCGGCGCGTATAATGCGCTCGGCCTGTTCTACGCAGGCCTGCGTATCGTTGGTGTTGGTGGTGGTCATCGACTGCACACGCACGGGGGCTCCACCACCTATCTGCAGGGGGCCTACCTGTACGGCGCTCGTGGGGCGACGATGATAATTAAAAATGTCGATCATTTTAGTTGACCTTATACTCATATTTCACCTCGGCCAGCTCTTTGTTGGCCTTCTCTATCTTTTGTCCCAAGGTGGCTTTGTAGGCCGACAGTTTTTCGGCTACGGTGTCGTCGACGAGGGCGAGCATTTCTACGGCCAAGATGGCGGCGTTCATGGCGCCATTAACGCCCACGGTGGCAACGGGGATGCCGGGAGGCATCTGTATGATTGAGAGCATGGCGTCGAGGCCGTCGAGCATACCCTTGATGGGCACACCAATAACGGGCAGTGTGGTGCTGGCGGCTATCACGCCGGGCAGCGCTGCCGCCATGCCAGCAGCAGCAATAATCACCTTCACGCCGCGGTCTTTGGCACCCTTAGCAAACTGCTCTACGGCATCGGGTGTGCGGTGTGCTGACAGTGCATTTACCTCGAAGGGTATCTGCATATCGTTCAAAAACTTACAGGCTTTTTCCATAACGGGCAGGTCGCTGGTGCTGCCCATGATAATACTTACTTGTGGTGTCATTTTTTTATAGTTTTCAGTTGTCAGTTGACGAGTTGACAAGGAGATTTGCTTTGTTAGTTCTCAGTTGTCAGTTGACGAATTAACAAGGAGAGCAAAAAGAGTAATCTCCTCGTCCCTCGTCAACTTGTCAACTCGTCAACTTCTCAAATATAATTAATAATAATCAACGAGGAGGCGGTGAACATGCCTGCTAAGAAGCCGGCCACCACTTGCCACAGGGTGTGCTGACGCAGCACCATACGGCTGGTGCCCACCATTCCGCCCACGATGATGACCACGCAGAGCCACCATGTAGGGTTGAAATTGAACAGGATGGAGAAGGCTTGCAGGGCGCCCGCCACGCCGCCTATGGCCGCCGTATGTGTAGATATCTTCCACCATATATTTACGATGGCGCACAATATCTGTATGGCCAGTGCCGCCATTAGGATGATGTTCATAAAGTGGGGTATGCGGCTCATCTCCATAAAGGTGTAACACAGGGTGTAACAGAAGATAGAGATGACGTAGGGCACCATACGTTTTTCTTTGCGCCCCAGTTCTACCAGCGTCCAGCCGTGATATTTACGGTAGAAGCGTATGAGCAGCGTGGGCAGCAAGATGGTGAACAGATACACCATGCCCAGCACCTGCAGCTTATACCCCCACGGCGCTATGCTGAGGTAGCTAAAGGTGAAGAGGGCGATAAGGCCCACCAGTGATAGGTAGAATGGCGTGAATATCATGCTCAGAATTCGTGCCGCCAATATGAGTTGTTTACTATACATTTTCCTACTCTCTTCTTTGCTTTGCAGAAGGAATGTTCATCTGTTCTCGATATTTTGCTACGGTGCGTCGGGCGATGGGCATGCCGCGTTGCGTCATGGCCTTGGCGATGGCCTCGTCAGAGAGCGGTGCCTTTTTGTCTTCCTTATCAATCACCTCGCGCATCACCAGTTTGATGTTGCGTGTTGACAGCTCTTCGCCATTGCCCGTGTTGTAGCCCGAGCTAAAGAAGAAGCGCAGGGGGAAGGTGCCCCATGTGGTTTGCGCATACTTCACGTTGCACACGCGCGAGATGGTGCTGATGTCGAGGCCCGTAACGGCAGCCAAGTCTTTGAGGGCCATGGGGCGTATGTCGGCCTCGTCGCCATCAACAAAAAACTTATGTTGCCAGTTGATGATAGCCTTCATCACCTTTGACAGCGTGGCGCGTCGCTGGCGTATGGCCTCGATATATCCTTGTGCCTTTTCAACCTTTTCTTTGGCGTATAGCAGTGCCTCCTTGTCTTGTCGGCTCATGCCCTTTCGGTTGTTGCGATAGGTTTCAACCATATCGGCAAACGATGCCGACACCTTCAGTTCAGGCACGTCGCCCGAGTTGAGGTAGAAGCGCACGTGCCCATCGTCTTGCGTCTCGACAATAAAGTCGGGGGTTATCTGTTGCATACTGCGCCCCACGGCCTCGCCCAGTGCGGCGCCTGGCTTAGGGTTTAGCTTCAGCAGTTCTTCGCGAAAGAGGTCGATGTCGGTATCGGTGAGGTTGAGTTGCTGTTTCAGCGTGTCCCATTTCTTGGCCGTAAACTCTTTAAACTTACGCCCTATGATGAGCATGGCCACGTCGCGTGCCCTACTTTTGGGTCGGCGTTCCAGTTGCAGCATCAAGCACTCTTGCAGGTCTTTGGCGCCGATGCCCGCGGGGTCGAAGGTTTTCAGCAGCGTGCGCATGCGCTCAACATCGTCTTCCGAGCACATTATATTATTAAAGAGCGTGAGCTCGTCGCACAAGGTCTCGGTGTCTTTGCGCAGCAGGCCATCGTCGTCGAGCGAGCCAATGAGGTAGTCGAGAATGTCGCGGTCGCGGTCAGAGAGGTCCTGTTCGCCCGCCTGCTCGCCCAGCTTATCGTAGAACGAGGTGCTGTCGCCATACACCATCTCTTCATAGTCGGCATTATCGGTGGCGGGGGTGCCCATACCAGGGGCGTGCACCGGCGGCATATCGTCGTCGCTGCCTATGCGGCTGAGGGCCTCGTCGAGGGCCGACTGTCTGAGGTCGGTGTCTTGCTGGCGGTCGTAGGCATCGGCGGTGCTGTCAATGGTGTCGTTGTCGGCATTGTCATTATCGTTGCCCACATTCTCGCTGTCAGACGCGTCGAAGTCGTTGTCGGCACTGTTGATATCGGTGTTGATATCATTGTTGATATCGTTATCGTCGGGCGATGCCACCTCCAGTGCCGGATTGTCGTCGAGCTCGGCGTTCACATTTTCTTCCAGCTCGGCCACAGGCATCTCCATGAGCTTCACCTGCAGCATTTGTTGCTGTGTAAGCTTTTGTATCTGCTGCAGTTTCTGTTCTTGGGTTTGTATTAGATGTTGTGCCATTGCTTGTTGATTTTTCTAAGCTTTCTTTCTAAGCCTTACTATGCCTTCATAGGCCTTCTAAGCCTTGGTGAAATTTTAGCCAGTTTCAGCAAAGGCTTATTTAGGCTTATCTCGGCCTATACAGGCTTAAAGCCTTTACCTTTTGTTACTTCAAAACAATCGTGATAGGCGTTTTATCAACGGGTTGATTGTTCAGCGTATAGGTGGTGGTCATGGTGCCTTGCGTGTGGTCGGCGTTCTCGGTGTAGGTGTGGTTTACGAGGATAACGTCGTCTTTACGCCCTTTGTTCCAGCGCAGTGTGATGGCGCGGTTCGACACATTCTGCTTGCCATTGAACGGACCAAAATACATGATATAGTTGTGGGTGCCGGGAGGGGCGAAGCGTTTCAGCACCACCTGTTGTTCGGCTGGCGTATAGTTTTCGGCCACCTGTACAGCGGTGTCGAAGCGATACTCTTTGCCCTCCATGATGGCCATCACGCCATCTTTCAGTATATGGTCGGCCTCGCGCGAGTCGAGCAGGTTTCGGCCCTCTTCATTCACCACGCGTATGCCCACCACATAGTCGATGACGGCAACATCGGGGTCGCGCTTTACGGGGTCGTCGTCGCTGCTACAGGCTGTGGCCAGGGCGCAGAGGGCCACCAGCACGATAGCCACACCCTTTGCCATCATATTTTTTATTGTTTTGTTCATTGTTTGTTGATATTATTTTATGATAAGACCTATAAGACCTATATGACCTATATGACCTATAAGACCTAAAGCCCCATAAAACCCATAAGCCCTATAAGCCCCACTCCTTAGTTTTAGCTCAGCGCTAACATTCTTTCGATAGGCTTCACGGCTTCGCGTGCCACGGCTTCGGGCACATCAACGGTGGGCCATTCATATTTCAGGGCGTTATACATCTTTTTCAGGCTGTTCAGCTTCATATATTCGCACTCGTTGCATGAGCAGCCCAGTTTTCCCTCGCTCACCTCGGGTGGCACGGGCAGGAAGGTGGTGTTAGGGCAGGCGCGCTGCATCTCGTGCAGGATGCCCGACTCGGTAGCCACGATGTAGACGTTATCGGGGTGCTCGGTAGCATATTTCAGCAGCACGGCGGTAGAGCCCACCACATCGGCAGCAGCCAGCACAGGGCCCTTACATTCGGGGTGTGCCAGCACCAGGGCGTCGGGATGTTCGGCCTTCAGCTGAGCGATAGCCTGCACCGAGAAGCGCTCGTGCACGTGGCAGCCGCCGTTCCACAGCAGCATATTGCGTCCAGTAACGCTGTTGATATATGAGCCCAGGTTATAGTCGGGGCCAAAAATTATTTTTTCGTCTTGGGGGAAGGTGTCAACAATCTGCTTTGCGTTGCCCGACGTTACCACCACATCGGTCAGCGCCTTCACCTCGGCCGTAGTGTTCACATAGCTCACCACCTTATAGCCGGGGTGCTCGGCCTTATATTGGCGCAGATCGTCGGCGCGGCACGAGTCGGCCAGCGAGCAACCCGCGTTCAGGTCGGGGCACAGCACCAGCTTGTCGGGCGACAGTATCTTGCAGGTTTCGGCCATGAAGTGTACGCCACACATCAATATAATGCGTGCATCGGTTTGTGCTGCTTTGCGGGCCAGCGCCAGCGAGTCGCCGATAAAGTCGGCCACATCTTGCACATCGCCCGTGGTGTAGTAGTGTGCCAGCACCACAGCGTCTTTTTCTTTACACAAGCGTCTGATTTCTTCTTTCAGATTGAGGGCTTCGCTGACGGGCTCGTCGGCATAGCCTTTTGCTATCCATTCTTGCTTGACCATTGTATGTTATTGTTTTGCTTTTTCTTTGCTTTTTATACTAAGCCTTTCTTGTCTTGGGGTGATAAGCCTTACCAAGCCTAATGAATACTAAGCCTCACTAAGCCTTGATAGGCCTTACTAAGCCGAGGGGACTGGAGGGTGAGAGCGTCAAAGCCATAGGATTTTTCACTTTTCACTTTTCCTTTAAACTCTCCACTTATCCCCACACCATTATTCTTATATATTCTTTTTTCTTTTTTAAAAAAATACTATAATTAGGATGATGTACCTGTGGAAACGTGGATAAGTTTTTGGGCTTTTTCTTGCATTTTAAGTTATAAACTTTGGCGTATTATCTATCAACAGCTCGTTTTAATATCTTTTCACTGTATGTCAGTATAGATACGCGTTTATCCACATCCTTGTTATCTGTGTGCAAAGTTAATAAGTTTATATCTTTTTCTTGCACTTTTCTGTTGAAAAAACAAGAATAAGTTTTTGATAGCCTTGTGAATATCCACACCTCGACGGTGGTCAAACCCCTGTCAACGCCCTTCTGTGGATAACGGGTAGGTTATTAACATCGCTGTGCACAGGTTATGAACAAATAGCTTTATGGGTTTTACACTTGCTAAATTGTTGACGAGTGACAAGAGATGGGTGCTGGAGAACGGGGCACGGAGACCCCGTTCTACTATGATTTGCAAGGCTAATCACTCCCCTCTCCTACGGGGAGGGGGAATCCGTGCGACAGCACGGTGCGGGGGAGGGGCTGCTGGGTGCTGGAGGACGGGGCACGGAGACCACCGTCCTACTATTTTTTACGCCATATACCT
>ERZ1026852.171-NODE-171-length-45621-cov-12.086336_pt1 | contig 45621 bp, 29 predicted proteins | sample MGYA00380156_ERZ1026852 | MGnify/ENA primary metagenome ERZ1026852 (study PRJEB33269, sample SAMEA4719792) | human gut metagenome | biome: human-associated habitat; feature: organic feature; material: feces | place: Cameroon | collected 2013-10 ...
TAAACTGGTGGGTTAACTTTACGAAAAATTGGTGGGTTTAAATTTGCTTATTACATCGCAACTTGAAAAGCTGAAAAAAACAATGTTTTTATGTTGTAAAACATTGCCTATAATTTGCAAAACATAAAACGCATTGAAGACCCTCGCTGTCCTTTTTCTATATGCCAACTTTCAGACGAACGTGAAATGTTAATATTTTAACAGGCGTTAACACATAAAGCCAGCATGAACGCCCTTCGCTCGTTTGACGATTTATTTTGGCTCAGAGATAATAATGTTGTGTTTAAAAAAATAATAAAATAATATATTATTGCGAGTATTCATTTTTATCAAAACGGATGCCCCCTCCAAGTAGGACGGTGGTCTCCGTGCCCCGTCCTCCAGCACCCAGCACTTCTAAAACTTGTGGGGGTGATCCTATAAAACCAAATGACTGCAAACCGTTATAAAAACCAACATAAAACGGACTAATGACCGTTTTATCTTTAATGCGCAGACATTTCTTCATAACGCGAGAAGTGAAATTTGCCCGCAGATATCTCTTGTATGTCGCGGAAAATTAGTAAGTTTGCAGCGATAATATACAAATGCTGGTAACATAATTCTGGTAACATAATTGTAAATGATAACTAACAGAAACTTGAAATTTATTTTATGATGAACGATACCGAACTAATGCGCAGAGCAATAGCCCTGTCAATAGAGAGTGTGAAAAACGGTGGTGGCCCCTTTGGTGCCGTTATTGCTCGCAATGGCGAGATTGTGGCCGAAGCCTCAAACAGCGTAACCCTTGATAACGACCCCACAGCCCATGCCGAGGTAAACTGCATACGCCAAGCCACACGCAAGTTGGGCACTTTCAGTCTTGAAGGCTGCGTGATATACACCTCGTGCGAGCCCTGCCCTATGTGTTTGGGTGCCATTTATTGGGCACACCTCGACGCCATTTATTATGCCAACAACCGTAACGATGCTGCCGCCATCGACTTCGACGACGACTTCATCTACCGCGAGATAGCTCTCGCCCCCGACCATCGCCACAAACCCATGCACCCGCTGCTGCGCGACGAGGCCCTCTTGGCCTTTGAGATGTGGCAGAAGAGCGATGCTAAAACCGAATATTAATGTCGGCTTCATTCCTTTTTAGGTGATGCTATTCGCCCCTTCACTTTCGCTATTAGCCCCTCACTTTCGCCACAGAAAAAGGGCGTGGGTGAGGGGCTTTAGCTTTTAGTCGTTCACTGTAAGGCGTTAATTTCTTATAAATGCAACGGTATTGCGAAATAAAAAATGTATCTTTGCACCTTATTATAGGACTTTTGCAAGTTTAGAAGTGAGCCGTATTGAAGAAGGCTTCCGCCAAGCGCAAAGAAAATTTCGCTCGCGAAGCGGGTTAACACATTCTTTCAAATCGTCATACCTTCTATACGAGCAAAACTTAAAGTAATTATAAGTAAAAACACTATGTCGTGTATATTGAATATTGAAACAAGCACCAATGTTTGTTCGGTAGCAGTGAGCCAAGATGGCGCTTGCATTTATTATGACGAAGATAAAACGGGACCCAACCATGCCGAAAAGTTGGGCGTGTTTGTTGACCAGGCCATGTCGTTTGCCGATAGCCATGCTATACCCTTTGATGCCGTAGCCGTGAGCTGTGGCCCAGGCTCGTATACAGGCTTGCGTATAGGCGTGTCGATGGCCAAAGGCATTTGCGTAGGTCGCGACCTGAAACTGCTGTCGGTGCCCACCCTCGAGCTGATGTGTGTGCCCCTCTTGCTGAACCACGAAAAGATTGAAGACAACGCCTTGCTGTGCCCCATGATCGACGCTCGACGCATGGAGGTGTATGCCGCCGTTTACGACCGCTCGTTGCGCGAGGTGCGCGAGACAGGTGCCGATGTGGTAACCGCCGATACCTATCGCGAGTTTCTTGACCGTGGCCCCGTTTACTTCTTTGGCAATGGCGCTGCCAAGTGTATGGACATTATCAACCATCCTAACGCTCACCTCATTCCCGATGTGCTGCCCGAGGCCAAATGGATGTTCCCCCTGGCCGAGCGCCGCATAGCACAAGAGAAGTTTGAAGATGTGGCCTACTTTGTGCCTTACTACTTGAAAGACTTTGTTAGCAAAAAGCCCAAGAGCCTGCTTTAATATCTCACATAAACCGCCCCTTGCCGTAAGAAACAAATATAATAGCAAATAGCTTGAACAGAAAAGTATGAACATTGAAGGATTAGACTATAATACCCAACGAGAGAAACTGGTGCTGCCCGAATATGGCCGCGAGGTGCAAAGCATGGTCGACTATGCCGTGGCGCTGCCCACAAAAGCTGAGCGACAGAGCTGTGCCAACGCCATCATAGCCATTATGCGCCGCATGTTTTCACAGTCGGCCGATGCCGAAGGCTTCGAGCGCAAACTGTGGGACCACCTGGCCATGATGAGCAACTTTAAGCTCGATATCGACTATCCCTTCGATGTAACCGAGGCGCAAACCATCTTATCAAAGCCCGAACCCATGACTTACCCCATGAACAACATTCCTGTGCGCCATTATGGTAAGATGATGTTTGAGCTGTTTGACAAGCTGAAAACTATGCCCGAAGGCCCCGATCGCGATGCGCTGGTGCGTATGGTCGCTAACCAGATGAAACGCGACCTAATGGTATGGGGGCACGGCTCGAGCGACGATGAGAAGGTGGCCTCTGACCTGGCCTACTTTACGGATGGCAAGGTGCAACTTGACCTTGACAAGTTTAAGTTTGCCAAGATTGAAGTGAAAGAAAACGAAAGAAAACGTGGCAAGAAGAAGTAAATGAATTTTGACGAAGTTTACAAAATAGGAAAGATAGGCAAGCCGCACGGCGTGAAGGGCGAGGTGAGCTTTCTCTTCGACGACGACGTGTTCGACCGCACCGAGGCCGACTATCTCGTGCTGTGCATTGATGGCATACTGGTGCCCTTCTTTATCGACGAATATCGTCTTCACGGTAACGCGTCGGCGCTGGTAAAGTTTGCCGACATCGACACGCAAGAGGCTGCACGCGAACTGACGGGCTGTGAGGTTTATTTCCCCCGACGCCTGGCCGATGAGGCTGGCGATGCCCTCTCGTGGGCGCAAATAGTGGGCTTCAGCCTTACCGACACCGCTACGCAAACGAAGGTGGGCACCATACAGGCCGTTGACGACCAAACCGTGAACGTGCTGTTTGAGGTGGTGGCCGACGATGGCCGCCAACTGCTCATTCCCTTGCACGAAGAGCTGATAGCCTATGTTGATGCCGACCGTCACGACATTGGCATGACCCTGCCTGAGGGGCTGCTCGACCTGTAACGTAATATCTTCAGCAAACATTGCACACACAATATATATTGCATAAACACATCATGAAGCAACAAATATGTATCTTGGGCTCTACTGGCTCTATCGGCACACAGGCGCTCGACGTTATCGCTCAGCACCCCGACCGCTTTGAGGTTTACTGCCTTACGGCCAACAATAGGGTAGAGCAGCTGGCTGAACAGGCCCGACAGTTTAACCCTGCCGCCGTGGTCATTGCCAACGATGCCCACTATGCCCGCTTGAAAGAGCTGCTCGCTGATCGCCCCGACATCAAGGTGTATGCTGGTGCCGAGGCCCTGTGTCAGATTGTAGAGGCCGACCCCATTGATATGGTGCTCACCGCTATGGTGGGCTTCTCAGGCCTGAACCCCACCATACACGCCATCAAGGCGCGCAAGAAAATTTGTTTGGCCAACAAGGAGACGCTGGTGGTGGCTGGCGAACTGATATGCCAGCTGGCGGCCGAATACCATGTGCCCATCCTGCCCGTTGATAGCGAACACTCGGCCATCTTCCAAAGCATTGTGGGCGAGGGCGATAACGAAATAGAGAAGATATTGCTCACCGCATCGGGTGGCCCCTTCCGCAAGTTTACGCTCGACCAGATGCGTACCGTAACGGCTGCCGATGCCCTGAAGCATCCCACCTGGGAGATGGGTGCAAAGATTACCATCGACTCGGCTTCGATGATGAACAAAGGCTTCGAGGTGATTGAGGCCAAATGGCTCTTTAACGTGCCCGCCGACAAGATACAGGTGCTGGTGCATCCGCAAAGCATTGTGCATAGCGCTGTGCAGTTTGCCGATGGTGGCGTGAAAGCACAGCTGGGTGTGCCCGATATGCGCCTGCCCATACAGTATGCCTTCTCGTTTCCCGAGCGTCTGCCCCTTAATGGCCAGCGTCTCGACCTGTTCCGTCAGCCGCTCGAGTTCTTTGAACCCGACTTAGAGAAGTTCCGCTGTCTGGCCCTCGCCTTCGAGTCGATAAAGCGCGGTGGCAATATGCCGTGCATCGTCAACGCTGCCAACGAGGTGGTGAACGAGGGCTTCCGTAAGGGCCAGTGCTCGTTCTTGGGCATGGGCGAAATTATTGAGCAAACCATGCAGCGTGCCACCTTCTCGGCCACACCTGACTACGACACCTATATCGCCACCGATGCTGAGGCACGCCGCATAGCTGCCGAGCTGATGGCACAATATAAATAATGATTTATTTTTGAAACTATAGCGTTTAAGAAACACTACAACAAATGGAAATATTTTTAATCAGACTGCTGCAGTTTATGCTGGCAATCTCTATCTTGGTGCTGCTTCATGAAGGCGGACACTTTGGTTTTGCAAAACTCTTTGGCGTGCGCGTTGAAAAGTTTTATCTCTTCTTTGATCCTTGGTTCCACCTCTTCCAGTTTAAACCGAAGAAGAGCGACACTACCTATGGCATAGGATGGCTGCCGCTGGGTGGCTACTGCAAAATATCGGGCATGATTGACGAGTCGTTCGACACAGAACAGATGGCAAAGCCCGCCGAGCCCTGGGAGTTTCGTGCTAAGCCCGCTTGGCAACGACTGTTTATCATGATAGGTGGCGTGCTGGTCAACTTCTTGCTGGCGCTGTTCATCTATTCAATGTGTCTGTTCTATTGGGGCGACGACTATATTCGCACCCAAGACATGACCATGGGTATGAAGTTTAACACCGAGGCTAAACAGTTGGGCTTTCAAGATGGCGACATCTTAGTGGGCACCGAGAACGGCGAGTTTAAAGAGTATGGCGCCGATATGTTCCGCGACTTGGCTATAGCCAAGCAAGCCAACATCATACGTCAAGGCAAGGCCATGACCGTGCAGATGCCTGGCGACCTCGACCTACTGCAAATGATAAAGAGCACACCGCAGTTTGCACGTCCGCTCACACCCGCCGTTATCGATAGCGTGGTGCCAGGCAGCATTGCTCAGCAAATGGGATTGCTGAAGAACGACAAGATTGTGGCCGTGAATGGTAAGGCCGTCGACTCATACAACGAGTTTACCAACGAGGTGGGCCGAAACAAAGACATGCTCGAAGCAGCAGAAACGCCTGCCGACAGCCTCTTGGCTCGCACCCTCACCATCAGCTATGCTCGTGGCACCGACACTATCACCGTGAAGCGCACGCTTACTGATAAGATGGAGTTTGGCTTTACCGTTAAGCCTCTGCTCTCTTATTATAAGCCCACCCACGTAAGCTATGGCTTCTTTGCCTCGTTCCCCGCTGGTGTGCGCTATGGCTGCGACGTGCTGTCGGGCTATGTAGGCGACCTTAAGTATCTGTTCTCGACCGAAGGCGCTAAGTCGCTCGGTGGCTTCGGAGCTATTGGTAGCATGTTCCCACCCGTATGGGACTGGCACATGTTCTGGCTCATGACCGCTTTCCTCAGCATCATCCTCGCCTTCATGAACATCTTACCCATTCCTGCCCTTGATGGCGGACACGTGCTGTTCTTGCTGTACGAAATGATTACGCGCCGCAAGCCCAGCGAGAACTTTATGATCTGGGCCGAATACATCGGCATAGGCATCTTGTTCCTGCTTATGATTGTGGCCAACCTCAACGACATATTGAGGTGGATAGGAATAATGTAGGTTTTGTTTAAGTTGACAGGTTCTTGTTGAAACAAAAAAAGAACTTGTCAACTTACACAAACATATACCTTGAATAGAAAACTTTGCCAATACCATAAACAATATTATTTATTACCACTATTATAACTAAGCTAACACTTTTTTTTTGAGTATGAAACATCTATTATCTTTATTACTTGTAGCTGTGCTCGCGCTGCTGCCCTCAAAGCTGATGGCTGCCGATAAAAAAACAGTAACATCTATCAACATTACCATGCCAGTGCCACAAGCCGACATGACCGTACAAGAAGCCGAACAGCTACAGCTCACCGCTGCCAAGACCCAGTATGGCGACTTGGTAGAGAAAGGTATCGCCTCTATCCATAACATTATTTGGGAAGGCGAGTTTAACACTAACGACCCCGAGCACCCAAAGTTTAAGGCGGGCTATACGTATAGGGCATCGATAAAGTTGATGCTCGACGCCCAGGGACCCTACATCTTAAAATATGAGATGCGCAATGGCGACTATTATGTCGATGACACCATGGTTAAGATTTCTGTGAACGGTGCGCCCGCCCGCGTGATGATCAGTGGCCCTTACTTCCCCACCTTTAGCGCAGTGTTAACCGTGCCGGGTGGCAAAGGCGGCAATCTGGAGAAGGAAAGCCTGTATGGTGACTATAACGCCAACAAGAAAAAATATCGTGCAAGCCATAACATCTATTCAAAGGAAACGGCTGATGCCTGCTGTGCTAACCTGCATCCGCACGATGTGGTCACCATTACCGATACTAACAACCCCTTGTCACAGTTTGAAGGCTCCAATCGTGTATTCCTTACCAAGGTTATTGTCGATACCAGCAACGAAGATGTTTATAAAGACTTTGCCGATGCCTTAAGCCTGTATCAGTCGGGTTATTACAATCTCAAAGAGGTATGGCTCAGCGACAAGGTAAACGCCGTCGAGTTTATGCGCGCGCTGAACGAAGGCATGAAGAACCCCATTTGGCCCGACAGCTATTATTTTTATTATCATAGCACCATGTTCCTTGCGGGCGATGCCACGCTGTGTGTGCCCGCCAGCCAGGGCGAGGCCGTAAAAGCCCTCATGGCGAAGCATGCCAAGTTTCCGCCCTACACCGTAAGAACCTATACAGGCAATGTGGCCGAAGCCCAGAAGGCCGGACTGAAAGCCACCAAGAACCCATGCACCAAGCACAACTTTGTGGCTAAGATAATGACTGCCGACAGACAAGTGCAGTATTACACCTGTAAGCAAGACCCGAAGATATATTATTCGTGCAGCATCTGCGGACTGTGTGAGCGTAACCCCAAACACACCTACCAGTTATCAGAGAAGGATAAGGAGCTCTTGTCAGGTGTTCACTACTTTGAAGCCAACCTTGCCACCGACCAAGCCTATGTGGGCACCAATGCTGCTGGCGAGCATATCTATTGGCAGAGCTGTATATGGTGCGGCATGTCGTCCAACTATGAGCAGCGACATCTTACCGAGAAGCATCGGCGTGCAGCGGGCTTTGATGGCACGCTGCCCCTGTTTCGTAAGCACATGGAGGCCAATCTGAATATGTGCGAAGACGATGCCAAACTGGCTACCACCCCTCAGCCAGACATGTTTACGCTGCCCGTGCGCAGCACCGCGAAGAAGAGCGTCTGGGCTGAAGACGAGGTAAACCGTGCCCTCTGCGACAACCTCATTGACGAGCAGCTCTTAGGCACCGACTACACCGTTACCGCTACACGCCAGCAGGTGGCATCAATAGCCCTTAAGCTTATCAAGGAGATGACGGAGAAGGATGCCGACGAAGATAAGCTGAACCTCTTTGCCGACATTGCTGATGGCAAGCCCGACATGACGGCCACAGTAACACGCCAAGAAATGGCTACGCTGATCTATCGCGCCATGCGCTATATTGAGCAGCACTCGAAGTATACTTATACCGACTACAACTCGAACCTGGCCGCCTATACCGACAGTCCGCAGCTCAAGGAGTGGGCAAAAGAACCAATGGCATTTATGGAGGCGCTCGAGCTTATCGACCCCGTGACCAAGACCACCCTGGCGCCCGACGCTCCTTGCTCTATCGAGCTGGCCCTGGCTACGGCCGAGCGTGCCACCATGGCACAGCACACAGGATGGGCGCAGACGGTGTCAGACGACGACAAAGTGGCATTTATTACCAACCACACGCGCAACGACGCCCTCTCTACCTTACCCAAAAACGTTGGCCCCATCGGCTCTACACTTGGCTTCAACGAGCGTGTGTGGGTATATCGCACGAAAGGCAACAACGGCTCTACCGAGGTGAAAGACAAATATACGGGTCAGCACCTCTATTTTGAAGACCGATATCTGCACCCCGTGCGCTGGCGCGCCTCCAGCTTCTCAAACGCCAAACAAAAGGTGAGCAACGTGCGCAACAAAGTCGACAAAGGCAAAAAGAAAAGCAAAGCCTTAAAACAAGGCTTGGGCATACTGAAGAGCCTGATGATGTAGCAGGGTTTATTTTCGCTTCACATACTCGCTGGGTGTGCAGCCGAAGTGTTTCTTAAAGCTGGTAGAGAAGTGCGACAGCGTGTTGAAGCCCGTCATGTAGGCTATCTCTGAAATGTTGTGCTGACCCTCAATAATGAGGGCGGCAGCGCGGTTCAGCTTAAAGGTTTTAAAGAACACGCTGGGGTTTTCGCCTGTCAAGCCCTTCACCTTATAATATAGCTTTGTGCGCGACATCAGCATCAGTTCGCTCACACGGTTAACGTCGAGCTCGCTGTTTGCCAGTTCTTGCTCCATCACTTTATACAGTTCGTTCATAAACTGTCGGTCTTGCGGAGCCAGTATCTCTTCTACCTCTTTGTCGGCCTCGGTAGCATTGGTCAGTATGCTCTTTGCCTTCTCGCGGTTCACCAGTTGGGCCTTAATAATGGCCAACAGTACCTTGGGGGCAAAGGGCTTGGTAACGTAGGCATCGGCACCGCTCTCCAAGCCCGTAACCTGATCTTCGGCCGTGGTCTTTGCCGTTACCAGCACCACAGGTATGTGAGATAGGCGTATGTCATCTTTCACCTCTCTGCACAGGTCGTAGCCCGTCATGCTAGGCATCACCACGTCGCACAAAATTAGGGCGGGTTCTTTGTCGCGGGCTGCCTTCAGGGCACTCTCGGCGTCAAAGCGATAGTCTACATTAAACTGTGGCGACAATAGTGTGCGCAGATAGTGCACTACCTCGGGATCGTCGTCAACCACCAGCACCCGTGGGCGTTGCTCTTGCTCCTCGTCATCCTCGGAATCGTTCGCCACCTCGCTCACCTTATCGGCTACCAGCGGCTGGTTGCCTAACGGGAAGGCCGACTGCTGATTGGGCTGTGGCATGCAACGCTCGTGGGTGGGGTATGCATCATCGGCCACGGGCAGCGTAAGCGTGAAGATGGCTCCCGTATCTCCATCGGTGCGGTTGCCCGCCATCAGTGTGCCGTGGTGCAGTGTGGCCAGCGCTCGGGCATAGTATAAGCCTATGCCTGTGCCCCAGTTGATGGTGCCCTCCATCTGGTTATTCAGCTGATAATAGCGTTTGAAGATGTTTTCCAGTTCTTCTTTCGGCAGCCCCTTTCCTGTGTCGGCCACTGTTATCTTTACATATTGCTCCTTGCTTGTGGCGTGGGTGCTCGCTTTTTGTGGCACCACATCAACCTCTACGTCAATATGTCCGCCACGTGGCGTGTGCTTCATAGCGTTCGACATCAGGTTGTTTATAATCTTTTCCAGCTTATCAACATCTACCCATGTTAAGAACGAACCCTCCATGCCTTTGCAGTTTATGCTGAGGCCTTTCTCTTCGGCGTTTATTAAGAAGATGTTCATAATGCGTTTCAGTTCGGTCATTATATCCTTACGGCCTACGCGTAGGCGCAGCGTGTCGTTCTCAAGCTTGTTAAAGTCGAGCAACTGGTTTACCAGTCGCAGCATGCGCTTCACGCTTTGGTTTATGATGCTTAGTAGCTGCTGGTCGTGTGCCGACACCGTTTGGCTTTCAACAAGTTGTTCAACAGGCCCAGATATCATGGTGAGTGGCGTGCGAAACTCGTGCGACACATTGGCAAAGAAGCTCATGTTCATGCGGTTGATGCGCTGTTCTTGTTCGCGCTCTTCTTCTGCCTTACGTGCCAGACGCTTCTCTTCGGCTATGCGGTTGCGTAGGCGCAAGGCGGCCGTGCATAGCACTATTGCTACACCTATATATATAAGCCATGCCCACCACGTGTTCCAGGGCATGGGTGCCACCGCTACCTGTATGCTGCGCTGGGCTATAACGTTGTTAGTGTCGTTGGCCACAATCTTTACGCTAAAGGTGTAGCTGCCTGCTGGCAGGTTAGAGTAGTGGGCCTCGGTGTTGCTGCCAGCATCTGTCCACTGCTTGTCAAAGCCCTCCATCTTATAAAAGTAGTGTATGCGTTTGTTGTCGCTATAGTCGATGGCGGCAAACGATACTGAGAAGCTGTTTTGCCAACAGCTCAGGTTTATCTTCTTTGCCCTCTCCATGCTCTCTGTGATGGGAGCATGGGCGCTGGGCACCACCAACTGGTTATGCACCTTTAGGCTCTGAAATAGCAACACAATGGGGCGGGTGGTGTTTACACGCTCGGGGTTGAAGGCCGTGAGGCCATGTGTGCCACCAAACACCAGTGTGCCATCTTTCATGCGGCACGACGAGCGATCGTAAAACTGAAAGCCACCCAGCCCATCGGCCTCGTCATAGCAGCGCACCTCGCCTGTGCTGGGGTTCAGCTTATCAAGGCCGTTCATGGTGCTTATCCATAGGTTGCCCTTGCTGTCGGTCTCGATGCTCGACACATCTGAACAGGCCAGACCTGCTATACGCTTGGTGCGACGGTGCTGGTTATCATAGTGCAGCAACCCATTGGTTACCGTTCCTATCCATAGGTCGCCTTTGCTATCTTCTATCACCTTGGTGGGTATAAACTTGTTGTGGCGTATGCATGAGTCGAGGTCGTGGTTTACCATTGCCGATTGGCTCACCTCCATGCTTTGCGGCTCTACCTCCATGATGGGTTGTGCGAAGGCCGACACCAGCATCTTGCCACTCTTTAGCTGGAAGATGCTGGGTATGAAGATAAAGGTTTTGGGATATACCTGTTTCTCTGTCATCTCGCCTGTGCGATTGCTTATTCGGTACACGTTAATGCCAGCTGTGGCCACCCATATGTTGCCGTCGCGGTCTTGTGTTAGCTCCATAGGCATAAACATGTTATAGGCTTTTAATGTGTTTAGCCTTCCATCAGCATATTTACATTTGGCCACGCCAAACGTCCATGCTATCCACATGCTGCCATCACGGTCGGCGCACAGGTGACTGATGCCTCTCTCGCTGCCTGGCAATTGCTGTTTGTCAATGGGTAAGGTGTGCAACTGCTGTGTGGTGTTGAGGTAAAGGCACAGACCGTTGTGTTTTGTGGCCACCCATAGGTTGTTGTCGGTATCGGTGGCCACCGATATCACCGACTGCTTACCCACGGCTCGACGCATTGTTTCGTGGGCGTTGAACATATCTTTATATTTATATATTACGCGAAACCCTTGATCGTCGCTGCCCAACCATAGGTTGCCGCGCGAGTCGGTAAACATGGTCGTGGGTGTGATGCCGTCGGTGCTAAAGGGAAATGCGTTGTCGGCTTCGTTCAGCCATTGCCCCGTGTTATAGTCGAACATTAGTAAACCGTGTTTGCTGGTGGCTACAAGTAAGCGGGTGGCATCGTAGCTGTGTATGCAGTTTATATCATCGCCATTGACAGGCGGATGTTGTAGGGTCGTGGGCAGTGCAGACCACGTCTTGCGGTGTGTATCGAAGAGGCGTAACTGGCCATTGCTATACATCCAAATGTGGCTTTTATCTTTAGCCGAGGCAAACATGGGGTAGAAACCTTCCATCTTTATGGTACACGCTTCGCGATAGTTGTCGGTTCTGAAGGCGCGTAGCTGTTGTGGCGTGCTAATCCACAATAGGTCATTGTCGTCAATGGTGGCATAAGAGGTTAAGGTGTAGTAGGGGTCGAGTTTTTCCAGTCGTTTGATAAGGGCGTTGTTAGCTTCGTCGTATTCGTGTATCTCGAAGCCATTATAAATTAAAATCTTGCCTTTCGAGTTTTCTAATATCTTTGTTATATTTTTGTTTTTTAGTGGTATGTTCACTCGCTCAAAACCATCATTACCGTTATAGCGAGCCAAACCATAGGTGGTGCCTACCCATAGGCGCTTTTTGCTGTCGCAATATAAATAGGTGATGTTCGACTCGGGCAGCCCAGTAGAGTCGTCAACACAGAAAAACTGGTGATAGTGTGTGCCGTCGTATTTGTTCAGTCCGCGAAACGTTCCTATCCATATCTGTCCATACTGATCTTCGGCTATGGCCTTTATGTCTTGGTTTGATATGCGGTTGGCAATGGCCAAACTGGGTTCGGCAGAAACTGAGCTGGGTGGGGTAGAGCGTTGACACGACGTTGCTACCACCAAGGTCATAATAAGACTGATAAGGATGAAAAACTTGCGATGGTTCATTTTTCTTCTTGTTTTGTTTTCTTAATAGTTTTGTTGCTAGGTTGTTCTATCGCTTTCTTCTTTGTAGCGATTTATCTTATGCTATCTTATGCAAAGATATACTAAAACCCTGATAAACACAAGGAAAGCACAAAGGTTTTAAACAAAGATGAAAACTTTTAAACAAAGATGAAAGTGCTTTTTGAACCTATGGGCAACTCTTTTTTACATAACAGAAAAACACCTTTTATTATATGCCGTACCTTTGCAACCAGAAAATAATGAAGACATAAGCATAACCTATTAAAAAAACAAACGTATGACAAAAAACCTAAAGCTGAAGAGGCTTTCCTCTTTATTAGTGTTATTTGCACTTTCGGCTCCGCTGGCTTTGGCGCAGCAGTTGATGAAAGTGAAAGGTAAGGTTGTCGACCAAGATCAACAACCCATGATTGGCGTTACGGTAAAGGTGAAAGGCAATGATAAAATTGCCGCCGTGTCTGATGCCAATGGTAATTTCTCTATTAATGCCCCCAAGGGCTCAACGCTTCATTTCTCATATTTGGGTTATCAAAACTGTGATATGCCCGCCTTGCAGATGATGAAGATTGTGATGAACGAAGATAGCAAGAAACTTGATGATGTGGTAGTGGTAGGCTACGGCGTGCAGAAGAAAAGTAGCGTTACAGGCGCTATCTCACAGGTAAAGGCCGAGGATATGGAGAACCGTACTATTACCAATGCCAAGTCGGCCCTTCAGGGTAAGACGGCTGGTGTGCAGGTTATCGGTAATACATCGTCGCCAGGTTCTTCGCCCACTATTCGTATTCGTGGTTTCTCTTCAAACGTATCGTCCGACCCTCTTTACGTTGTTGATGGTGTGCGATTGAGCGACATCTCGGGCATCGACCCCAACGATATTCAGTCGATGGAAATCTTGAAAGATGCCGCTTCGGCCGCTATCTATGGTGCCGAGGCTGGCAACGGTGTGGTACTTATCACCACGAAGAAAGGTAAAGACGGGCAAGGTAAGATTACTTACGACTTCCAGTTTACTACCGAGTCGTTGGCTCATATGCCCAAACTGCTCAATGCCGAGCAATACATCGATTATATGACCGAGGGCAATATATTCAGCCGCGATTATATTTTGAAAAATTGGGATGGGCACACTAATACCGACTGGATTGATGCCGCCTATGGCAAGGGTCACATGATGAAGCACAACGTGGGCTTTATGGGTGGTAACAAGAGTGGCAATTATTATGCCTCAATCACCTTCCTTAACAATGATGGCATTGTGCGTGGCAATAACGATGTTTACCGCCGCCTCACAGGTACCATTAATGGCGAGTATAACGTTAAACCTTGGTTGAAGGTGGGCACCACAAACCAAATAGAGAAATATAATGTGCGTTCGGTATCGGGTGGCAGCGAGTATGGTAGTATGCTTACCTCGGTTATTAATATGGACCCCCTCACGCCCGTGCTTTATTCGGTCGACAATCTGCCCGTGCACATGGCATCGGCACTGGCAAGCGGAAAGCAGTTGCTCACCAATGCTGATGGCGACTATTATGGCATCTCGCTTTTCAATAATAATGAGAACCTTAACCCATTTGTTCTTCGTGATAACAACATCTCGCGCAACAGCGGATTTAATATTAATGGTTCGGCCTATCTCGACTTCAAACCTTTGAAGGGGTTAGTTATCACCTCACGTTTTGGTTATCGTCTGTCGGGTACACGCTCGTCGTCTACCACACTGCCTTACTATGGCAACTCGGTGCAGAGCAACGACTATCTCTCGCATAATGCATCATCATCAACCAGCATTTATTATCAGTGGGAAAACTTTGTCAACTATACCCGTCGCATAGCCAATGCACACACTGTAACGGCTATGGCTGGTATGTCGTTCCAAGAGTCGACCTACGATTATGTTAATGGTTCGCTCTCGGCCAATGGTGCCGATGCCTTGAAAAAGAACGACCCCCTGTTTTATTATCTCAACTATGCTTCGGCATCTGCTACGAAGGGTGTGGGTGGTGAGAAAACACGTGGCACCAAGATGTCTTACTTCGGCCGTCTCAGCTACGACTATAAGAACCGTTACATGCTTCAGGCTTCGCTACGTGCCGATGCTGCCGACCTCTCAAAACTTCCCTCAACCAACCGCTGGGGCTACTTCCCCGCTGTGTCGGCAGGATGGGTGATGTCTGAAGAAAAGTTCTTCCAGCCCTTGCGCAAAGTGTTCGATAGCTTTAAGTTGCGTGCCAGCTGGGGTCAGAACGGTTCGTTGGCAGCCCTCTCTGGCTATGTATATAGCACCGACATGGCAAATGGGGGCGTTTATCCATTTGTAGCTGGCAACAACTACACGCAAGGCGTTTCGCCATCAACCATGGGCAATGACAAATTGAAGTGGGAAACCTCTGAACAGTTCGATTTAGGTTTCGACTCATATCTCTTCAACGGTCGTCTGAACTTCTCGGCCGACTATTTCCAGAAGAAGACCAAAGACCTGTTGGTGTATGGCACCACACCATCGCTGGTTATTGGCGGAGCTACCTCGCCCATCAATGCGGGCAACGTAAGCAATAAGGGCTTTGAATTTGAACTGGGATGGCGCGATCATATCAAAGATTTTCATTACAGCGTGCGTGCTAACATTGCTACGCTGAAGAACAAGGTAACGTACATCGACCCCTCAATCACTCGTTTGGGTGGTACGGGCTTCCACACATACACTATGACTTATTTTGAGCAGGGATATCCCGTCTATTATTTCCGTGGTTATAAGTTTACGGGCATCGACCCCGAAACAGGCGACCCCCAGTTTGCCGACCTTGATGGTAGCGGTGACCTCTCAGATGGCGATCGCACCAACATTGGCGATGCTATACCCGACTTTACCTATGGCCTTACACTTACAGCCGCTTATAAGGGCTTCGACTTCACACTCTTTGGTACAGGCTCGCAAGGCAACCAGATTTACAATTGTATCAACCGCCCTGACCAGCTGATGACCAATAAGCTGAAAGAGGTGTTCTATGATAACCGCTGGACTAGCGACAACCATGCGGGCACCCGCCCTCGTGCTGGCGCTAACAATATGGATAAGTATGCTTGCTCAAGCGCTATGGTGTATGATGGCTCTTACTTTAAAATTAAGCAGATACAGCTGGGCTATTCATTGCCTAAGAATCTTCTGCAAAAGGCAAGCATCAATTCGTTGCGCCTGTATGTATCGCTCGACGACTTCTTCACCATTACCAAGTATCCTGGCTTCGACCCTGAGGCATCTGTCAATGCCACCTCGGGCATGGGTATCGACAAAGGCTCGTATCCTATGTCGAAGAAAGTGGTGCTGGGCTGTAACATTGAATTCTAAGTGAAACCACTAAAAACCTTGACAATAATGAAAAAGAATTATATTATCATGGCGTTGCTCATGCTTGTAGCTCTGTTTACCGTCAGTTGCGAGGATCGCCTCGACATTGCCAAGCACGGCAATATGGGTAGCCAAGACGACTTTTACAAGACCGATGCCGATGCCGAGAGTGCTGCCGCATCAATGTATCTCAACCTACGCGGACTTTATTACAACTGGTTCTTTACAAAGAACCTCTTGGCCGACGATGTGTGGTGTGGAGGCGGACAGCGTGGCGACAACAACCAGATGGAGCAGCTGAACGAATATAACTTCGGCTCTGACCACGGCATGGTGCAAGGCTTGTTCTCAAGCCTCTATGGCTTGATATACAAGGCCAACCTAATAATAGAAAAGGTTCAGCCCGACACCCACGTCAAGGCGCGTACCGTGGCCGAGGCTAAATGTATGCGTGCATGGGCCAACTTTGAACTGGTAACGCTGTTTGGCACTGCTCCGCTGGTCGACCACCTCTTGCAGCCCGACGAGTATCGACAGACTAATAGCACGCCCGAAGCGCTGTGGGCAGCTGTAGAAACCGACCTAAAGGATGCTATCAGCATGAACGCTCTTGAGAGCAAAACCTCGCTCGACGACACAGATACAGGCATGCATATAACGCAAGAGCTGGCACAGGCACTGTTAGGCAAAACCTATGTGTTTGAAAAGAAATATGAAGAGGCGGCGCAGATGCTGGATAAGGTTATCACCTCAGGCAAATACGACTTGTATGAGGGTGAATACGACCAGCAGTTTCATGCCGTGGCTAACAATAATCGCGAGTCGATGTTTGAGTGCCAAATGCGTAACGACCCCGAGAAGGCATGGGGACAAAACTCTATGCTGCATATTATGCAAGGCTGGCGCTATAGCAACCTGACCTATACGGGCACTGCTGCTGGCGAGATGGCCACTGGCACATACGGCTTTATGAACCCCCGCAAAGATCTGTATGAAGCCTTTGTTCAGGCCGAGGGCGTGAATGGCTACCGTTTGCGCCACACCATGCTCACCTATGAACAAGCCAAGGCTTATGGCGTAGAGATAAAGCCTGGCGTGTCGTTGTATGGCAGTGAGGGCTACTTCATGTTTAAGAACCGCACGTTGTTGGCCGACTGTGTGAACGACTTCCCTGGTTTCCAGGTGCTGCAATATATCGACCAGCGCATCATGCGCTATGCCGAGGTGCTGCTGTTGGCTGCTGAGGCTAACTTGCTGAGCAACCATCCTGACAAAGCGCTCGAATATATCAACCGTATACGCAGTCGTGCTCAGGAACCAGCCTTGGGCACCGTTACGCTTAACGACATTAAACTTGAAAAGCGTCTTGAGCTGTGCCTTGAGGGTGTGCGCTATCAAGACCTCGTGCGCTGGGGCGATGCCGAGACCGTACTGGCCAACCAAGGCAAGCAGATACCTAGCTTCTCAGAACAAGGTGTGTCGTGGGATTTCACCAATACCGAGTATGGCTTTAAGGCAAAGAACAAACTGTTGCCCATTCCGCTGAAAGAACTTGAACTGAATCCTAATATTTCTCCTAATGAGGGATGGTGATTTAGTAGACGAGTAGCCGAGCGGACAAGTAAACCTTATAAAAAGAAAAAATATGAAACGATATAACTATATAATATGTGCTGCGCTGGTGGCCCTCTCGCTGTCAGCCTGTAACGACAATGCCATTGACAATCTTCAAGGCCAGTATGCCGACATGATTGTTTGCAGCACCACTACGGCACAGGTGCAGCCCACAACAAAACTGGGCAAAGGCATTAAGGCCCTAAATGTTGACTTTAGCGATGCTGGTGGAAACCAGTTCTCGGTTAGTTTCCGCTCTTCTGAGTGGATATTGCCTGCTGGCACCTACACCATAGCCGATGCTGTGGCTCAGGGCAAATGCCAGGTGCAATGCAATGGCACAGCGCTAAGCAGTGGCGATGCTACGGTAACTGTTGTTGAGGACAAATATTACATCAACGGCCTCTTTACCAATGGTCAGGGCCAGCGCTTTAAGCTCGACTATAAGGGCTCGCTCAGCTTTGTGGTGGGCGAAGACGATCCTGAGCCCTCGGGCTATATGATGATGATAGACGAGCAGCCCGTAACGTCGTACGACTGGGCCACGGGTCAGACAACCGTGTTTCCTGGTGTAACAAAATATTCGGTTAGCGTAACATCGCCCGAGGGAGCTACCACCCTTTACCTCGACCTTATTAATGCTTCGGGCAGCTCGGGTACAGCCCTGGCTGGCACCTATACTGTGCAAGGCAATGCCCATGATGCTTGGCTGTGCGACAACGGCTGGGTGGTGCCTGCCTATAACATGGCTGGCGGTAGCTATTATGTAGATGCCAGTGGCGTGAAGCAATATATCACCTCAGGACAGATAGAGGTGTCAACCGCCACGAGCAGCGAGGGCACCGCTCTGTTCAACCTTGTGGCTAAGAATCTGGGCACCACTACTGCCGATGGCCAAACCACCAGCACCACGGGCAGCTTCTCGGTTAAGTTTGCTTCGTTCATGCAGGCTACGGGCACCGAGCTTCGCGACCAAACCATTGAGAGCACAGTGCTGGGTCGCACTATGAAATATTCGGTGTATTTGCCCAAAGGCTATGATAAAAGCAAAGAATATCCAGTGCTGTATATGCTGCATGGCGCTGGTGGTGGCAATAACGACTGGCTGAATGGTGGCAAGATAAACGCTAATGCCTCTACAGCGGCCAGCGATGGCACGGCCCCAGAGATGATTGTGATTTGCCCTGACTGTGGTGGCGACAATTTTTATTGCGACAAATATAATGGTAATGACGTGAAATACATGACCTACTTCTTTACCGAGTTTCTGCCCACGGTTGAGAACCTATATGCTGTGAAGAAAGACCGTGCATCGCGTGCCATTGGTGGCCTGTCGATGGGTGGCTTTGGATCGCTTTATTATGGTTTGCTGCATCCCGAAATGTTCTCGTATGTATATGCTTGCAGCCCCGCTACCTACATTGATGGCGCTCCTAACCTATATGAACTGTTGGGCAAGGCCGATGTATCGAAACTGCCTGGCATCACTATCGAGATAGGTACTGAAGATTTTCTCTTTCAGTCGGCTGGCTATTTCAAACAGGCCCTTGATGGCAATAAGGTGCCTAACGAATACATCACTCGCGCTGGTACACACGACTGGCCCTTCTGGGCTGCATGCACACCTAAAATTATGAAAAAGTTGGGCCAGGTATGGCAATAATAAAGTGAAATTATAAACATTAATTATAAACAGATATGAAGAAACTACAAATTCTGGCAGCAGCGCTGCTCTTACATTTGGGTTGTTTTGCACAGCAAGCCTTGTTTAATCAGATGCCTGTGCTCTCGCCCGAGATTAATAACAACAATACGGTTACCTTCCGCCTCAGTGCCCCCGAGGCTCATAAGGTGCAGGTTACGGGCGACTTCCTCGCTCCGCGCACCATCGACACCCCCATTGGCAAGATGGAACAGCCTGGCATAGCCGAGATGACGAAAGACGAGAAGGGCGTGTGGACCTTTACCAGCGATAAGCTGCCTGCCGAACTCTACTCGTATAACCTTATTATTGATGGCGTGAAGATTGTAGACCCCGCCAGCATCTATATTCAGCGCGACATCACGTCAGAAACTAATATGTTTATTATTAGCGAGAAGAAGGGCGACTGTGGCGACCTGTATAGTGTGAACGAGGTGCCTCACGGAAACCTTGAAAAGGTGTGGTACCCGTCGCCCACACTAAAAATGCAACGCCGCATGACTGTGTATACCCCAGCTGGCTATGATAAGGGAAAGAGCTACCCTGTAATGTATCTGCTGCACGGCGCTGGTGGCGACGAGAACGCTTGGAGCGAGCTGGGACGTGCTGCTCAGATACTTGACAATCTTATTGCTGCTGGCAAGGTAAAACCTATGGTGGTGGTAATGACCAATGGCAACCCCAATTGCCAGGCAGCTCCTGGCGAGTGGTCGGCAGGTTTGTATGTGCCGTCGTTTATGGGCTATCAGGGTGCTAAGCCCGCTGCTTCAATGGACGAGAGTTTTCCTGATGTGATGAGTTATGTAGAGAGCCACTATAAGGTGAGCAAGAGCAAAGCACAGCGCGCCATCTGTGGCCTCTCGATGGGTGGTGGCCACTCGTTCGACATCTCGCGGCGCTTCCCCGATAAGTTCGATTATATTGGCCTGTTCTCGGCTGGCCTTAACGTTAATGGTGGTTGGGATCGCTCTAACTTTTATGACCAGATGTCTAAGAACAAGCAGTTTGGCGAGCAAATGGCTAAGCTGTTTGCTGGCAAGCCTAAGCTCTACTGGATAGCCATTGGCAAGACCGACTTCTTGTATGAGAGCAATGCCGACTTGCGCCGCTACCTTACCGAGCACAACTATCCTTACACCTATGTAGAAACCGAGGGCGGACACATTTGGCGCAACTGGCGCTTGTACCTTACATGGTTTGCGCAGAAATTGTTTAAGTGATAAATTGAATTTTTTTATTCCCTTTCCCCTTTTTCGTACAATAATGAGAATGAGGGGAGAGGGGATGAATTAAAAACAAAAACATAATGATACAACGTATGATTTTGGCCTCGTGCATAGCATGTGCAGGGGCAACCTTCGCCTTGGCACAGGCTCCAGCGGCAGCACCCCAGTTGGGCGTGGCACCGATAGCCGACGTTATTAAGGCTATGACTCTTGACGAGAAAATAGAACTGATAGTGGGCTCGGCGGGCAATCAGGTAGCCACTCTCTCGGCCACCATTGGCAATCAGGCACAGATAGTGCCAGGAGCGGCCGGACAGATAAACGGCATACCACGCCTGGGCATACCCACCACGGTGGTGGCCGATGGCCCCGCTGGCCTACGTATAGACCCGAAACGCAAGGGCACCGACGCCACGTTCTATTGCACCCACTTTCCAGTGGGCACGGTGATGAGTGCTACGTGGAACCCCGCTTTGGTGCGCTCGGTAGGACAGGCTATGGGCGACGAGGTGCTGCACTATGGCGTTGATGTGTTGCTGGCGCCTGCTACCAACATTATGCGCAACCCGCTGTGTGGTCGCAACTTCGAGTATTACTCAGAAGACCCTCTGCTGGCTGGCAAGATATGTGCACAGATGGTGGGCGGCATACAAGAGAACGGTGTGGGCACCTCGCTGAAACACTTTGCCCTGAACAACCAAGAAACAAACCGCACGGGCAATAACGTGATAGGCACGCCACGCGCCTTCCGAGAGATATACCTCAAACCCTTTGAAATAGTGGTGAAAGAGGCGCAGCCCTGGACGGTAATGACCTCGTATAACCTTATCAACGGCACCATGTCGAGCGAACGTGCCGACCTCGTTACTGACATCTTGCGCCATGAGTGGGGCTTTAAGGGTGTGGTGATGACCGACTGGTATGGCGGTCGTGATGCTGCTGCACAGATGCAGGCAGGCAACGATATCTTGATGCCGGGCAAGGCTCAGCAAAAGACCGAGATAAAGCAGGCGGTGCTGAACGGAAAACTGTCGCGCGAGATAATTGACCGCAACGTGCGCCACATTCTTGAATACATACTGCGCACACCGCGCTTTAAAAATTATAAGTACGACAATGCTCCTAACCTTGAGGCTCATGCCCAGGTGGCGCGCCACGCTGCTACCGAGGGCATGGTGCTGCTGAAGAACCTGAAGCGCACGTTGCCGCTGGCACAGAAGGTAAATCGCGTAGCGCTGTTTGGCAACACTAGTTACGACTTTATTGCAGGCGGCACTGGCTCGGGCAATGTAAACCATGCCTATGTGGTAAGCCTGCTCGATGGCTTGAAGAACGCTGGCTTTAGTCTTGACGAGGGCGTCGCCTCGGCCTACACCAAGTATATACCCGAAGCCAAGCAGAATATGCCCAAAAGCGCAAATCCGCTTGAAGCCTTCTTGCCCGGACGTTTCATCCCTGAGATGCATCTTGATGCCGATGCTTTGGCCGCCGCTGCCAAGGCTAACGATGTGGCCGTGATAACCATTGGTAAGCAGTCGGGCGAATTTCTCGACCGTCATATCTCCGACAACTTCAACCTCACCCCCGAAGAGCAACAGCTCATGGCCAATGTGTGCCAAGCTTTTCATAAGGCTGGCAAGAAGGTGGTGGTGATACTGAACTTGTGTGGCGTGATTGAAACCAAGAGTTGGATAGCTCAGCCCGATGCCGTGCTGCTGGCTTGGCTGCCCGGACAAGAGGGAGGTAATGCTGTGTGCGACATCCTCACTGGCAAGCAAAACCCCTCAGGCCGATTGCCTATGTCGTGGCCGTTGAGCTACGACGATGTGCTGTCGAAGAACGATTTTCCCACCCCCGACAGCATACAGGTGAAAGACATTATGGGCATGTTTATGGGTAAAGGCATAAGCGAAGGAAAGAACCAGCGCAATGTCGACTTTACCGAGTATAACGATGGCATCTTTGTAGGCTATCGTCATTATCTTAGCAATAAGGTGCCCATGGCCTTTGCCTTTGGCTATGGTCAGAGCTACACCACCTTTGCCTACAGCGGCTTTAAGGCTGTAAAGACTGATGGTGGCGACATTAATGTAACCGTGACGGTGAAAAACACGGGCACGTATAGTGGTAAAGAGGTGGTGCAGGTGTATGTCGCTGCCCCAGGACACGACATGCGCAAGCCCGCCCGCGAGCTGCGTGGCTTTGTCAAGACCAACCTTCTTGAGCCTGGCCAAGCGCAAACGGTAAATGTTACCATACCTTATGCACAGCTGGCTTCGTTCTGCGAGGCCGATAGCCAGTGGCAGGTGGAGAGCGGACAATACACCATTATGGTGGCTCGACACGCTGCCGACCCTAAACCCCTTTCGCAGACGCTGAACGTTGACGGAGGCGTTACCGAGAAAGTGCAGCCTTGTTTGTTGAGAGAACAGTAAGGCGATATTGATTAAGGTTTGATTGTTTTATGAGAAGGAGTTTTTATGGGAGATACGCTTGCTTTGTTGTTAGCCAAAGCAAGAACTCTCACAAAACTCCTCTTTTTTTTTGTTGTTGGTTATTCATAAAGCTCTATGCCTGTAAACTTTTGAAATTAATAAAACAAATGCAAAAAAACTTTTGCACTCCAATTCGTTTTAGTAAATTTGTCGGCGTTATTTTTAGCAATTATTGTGTGTTAACTTTTGATATTAAAAGCATATTGAAGCTACAGCATTTTTGTTAATAACTAAAACCTTTCGTACGAATTATCTTACTTACATTAATACATACTATCTATTATGAAGAAATTATCTATTCTGGCAGCAGCGCTGCTCTTGCATCTGGGCTGTTTCGCTCAGCAAGCATTGTTTGATCGTGTGGCGGTAATCTCGCCCGAGGTTAATGCCAACAACACCGTTACCATTCGTCTTAGTGCCCCCGAAGCTCACAAGGTTCAGGTTACTGGCGATTTCCTTCCACCGCGCATTGTTGAAAACGAACGTGGTAAGAGCGAACAGGCTGGCATCGTTGATTTGACAAAAGACGAAAAAGGCGTGTGGAGCTTTACCAGCGGCAAGCTGTCGCCCGAACTCTATTCGTACAACATTCTTCTTGATGGCGTGAAGATTGTAGACCCCTCAAGTGTTTATATTCAGCGCGACATCACCTCAGAAACAAACATCTTTATTATTAGCGAGAAGAAGGGCGACTGTGGCGACCTGTATCGTGTGAACGAGGTGCCCCACGGAAACCTGGCAAAGGTATGGTACCCATCGCCCACACTGAAGATGCAGCGTCGCATGACGGTGTACACCCCAGCTGGTTATGATAAGGGTAAAGACTATCCTGTAATGTATCTGTTGCACGGTGCTGGTGGCGACGAGAACGCTTGGAGCGAGCTGGGTCGTGCTGCACAAATTATGGATAACCTCATTGCCACAGGCAAGGCAAAGCCTATGATTGTGGTGATGACCAATGGCAACCCCACCTGTCAGGCAGCTCCTGGCGAGTGGTCGGCTGGCATGTACGTGCCCTCGGCAATGGGCGTAAAGGGTGTGAAGCCCGCTGCCTCAATGGCCGAAAGTTTCCCCGACGTAATGAACTATATTGAGAGCCACTATAAGGTGAGCAAGGATAAATCGCAGCGCGCCATCTGTGGCCTCTCAATGGGTGGTGGACACTCGTTCGAGATATCACGTCTCTACCCCGATAAGTTCGATTATATTGGCCTGTTCTCGGCTGGCCTTAACGTAGGCGGTGGCTGGGATCGCTCAAACTTGTACGATCGTATGACAACGAACAAGCAGTTTGGCAACCAAATGGCAAAACTGTTTGCTGGCAAGCCTAAGCTCTACTGGATAGCCATTGGCAAGACCGACTTCTTGTATGATAGCAATGCCGACCTGCGCCGCTATCTTACCGAGCACAAATATCCCTACACCTATGTAGAGACCGAGGGCGGACACATCTGGCGCAACTGGCGTCTGTATCTCACCGATTTTGCACAAAAATTGTTTAAATAAAAGATAGCTGAAGAAGCAGCACCGTAGGATGGGGCCTCTGTGCCTCATCCTCCACTATCTGACGGGTTGTTCTTTTTGTTGTTGCTTTCTTGTCAGTGATGTTCCCTTCCATCTCTCCTCTCTTAGTACACTAAATAAAAAAAGAAGATAAAACATTGTCGTTTCAAATAAAAAGTATAACTTTACACCTGAAACCAACAAAGCAACATTTTTATGGGGAAATCAGCAATCATAGAAACTTTGCGACAATATTTTAGCACTCAACCCGTGCTGAAAGCGTGGTTGTTTGGTTCTTTCTCAAGAGGGGAAGAAACGCAAGATAGCGATGTTGATATTATTGTAGCCTTGGATAAAAGCAAACCTATTGGTTTGAAATTCTTTGGTATGTGGAGCGATTTAGAAGAACTATTAGGACGAAAGGTCGATTTAGTATCAGATGGCACCTTACTTCCTTTTGCTAAAGAGTCAGCCGAACGAGATAAAATTCTTGTGTATGAGAGAACGTAGCAGAGATAAAATCCGACTTGAGCATATACTTCAAGCAATAGAAAGAATAAATCGTTACACCAAAGGAAAAACCTTTGATGATTTTATCGCTGACGATATGATGTACTATGCCGTTGTAAAGAACATTGAAATTCTGGGCGAAGCCTCTAATATGCTTACAGAAGAATTTCGTATAGCTCATCCCGATACGCCCTGGAAACAAGTTAATGGAATGAGAAACTATATTGTTCATGAATATTTCCAGGTTGACAATACTGTTGTGTGGGATGTTATTAAGCACGACCTTCCTGTTTTGGAAAAACAGATTATAGAATATATAAGGAAGGAGCAATAAAAATGAATATATCCTGTTTAAGGAAGGTAGAGAATATATAATGGTATTATGTTTTTCTCCGAAAACCTCATATAGTTTTCCCCTCCCCAAAACTGCATAAATATACAGTTTTGAAATCGCGTTCTAAAACCCATCAAATTACGATCTGAAAGCCTTGTTTTCAGGTTGTGAAACCAAGGGTTTCAGAGGCTGAACTCAAGGGTTTCACAGCCTGAAACCAAGGGTTTCTCATCTCAGGGGTATCACTTTTGAAAAGTGAAAGTAAATACTGTGAAAAAAACTTACAAACCGTAACTTATTTCACAAATGTTTCATTAAAATATGTGAACACGCACCACTGTATATTTATACAATATCTTCTTGAAAATGAATAAATATACAAAAGCGTGTATAAATATGCAATTGTGCCTTCGCACTAACTTCTTGCTTTAGTAAGTCAAGAAGTGAGACGTGGCAACATCGATAGATCTTTTACGTTCAAATATCATATTATAGTGCGTTTTTTGATATTAGTATCACATTTTACACTGCAAAAACAATATCGTAAAAGTGTAGTTGGATGCTAAAAAGTGGCTCATAAAAGTGTGGTGGTATGCCAAAAAGTGGCTCATAAAAGTGTGGTGATGTTGTAAAAAGTCCCTCATAAAAGTGTGATGATATGCCAAAAAGTGCCTCATAAAAGTGTAAATTGTTTTGCTATCTCGCTATTTTTTCAGTATATTTGCGGCAAATACAGAATGGCCTATGGAAAGATTTATTATGCAAGACCTAATTGCTTGGAAAAATAGAGCAGATAGAAAACCTTTAATTTTGCTCGGAGCAAGACAGGTGGGAAAGACTTATATACTGAAAGAGTTTGGGCGTCGTGAGTTTGAAAACATCGCTTACATCAACTGCGACAATAATGCAATGGTAAAAGAATTGTTCGTGGCCGACTATAACATAGAGCGAATTCTGTTTACCATAGGAGCTATTACGGGCGTAAATATTCAAGCAGGCAAGACCCTTATTGTGATAGATGAAATTCAAGAATTGCCGAGAGGACTAAACGCTTTGAAATATTTTTGTGAAGATGCGCCTGAATATCATGTGGCCGTGGCTGGCTCGTTGCTGGGCTTAACCCTTCATCAAGGCGAGTCGTATCCTGTGGGCAAGGTTAATACCTTAGAACTATTTCCCATGACTTTTGAAGAGTTTCTTTGGGCCCGAGGCTTCGAACCTCGCATGAAATTACTGCAAGCGGGCATGTGGGATGTGGTAAAATCGATGAAAACAATCTTTACACAGCACTTGCGTGAATATTATTTAGTGGGCGGCATGCCCGAGGCCGTAAAGAAATATATTGAAACCAATGATGCCAATGCGGTGAGAGAAGTGCAAAACGAAATAATTAATGCATACGAAAAAGATATCTCGAAGCATGCTCCCACCGAACAAGTGGTAAGAATTAACCAAGTGTGGAACTCAATACCCTCACAGCTTGCCAAGGAAAACAAAAAATTTATTTATGGTGTGGTGAAGCCAGGCGCCAGAGCTAAAGATTATGAGATGGCCATTCAATGGCTTATTGATGCTGGATTGGTGTATAAGATAAGTAGGGTGAAGATGTTAGGGCTTCCGCTTAAGATACATGAAGATATTAGCGCGTTTAAGTTGTTTATCTTAGATTGTGGCTTGCTGGGTGCGATGAGCAAAACACCGCCTGCCTTACTCTTGCTGCCCAATAACGACAACACGGGTAAAGGCGACTTTACCGAGAACTTCGTATGTAGCCAAATAGAAACGTTGCGCGACATACCTATTTATTATTATAGCAAGAAGAATAGCCAGTTAGAGCTCGACTTTGTTTTGCAGATAGACACGCACGTAGTGCCTGTTGAGGTGAAGGCAGAAGAAAATCTTCAGGCTAAATCGTTGAAGACGACGCTCGCCAATCATCCTGGTATGCAAGCACTTCGCTTCTCTATGAACGATTATCGTAAGCAAGATAACATTACAAATGTGCCTTTATATGGCGTAAGAAGCTTCTTGAGAGAAATGGTAAATAGTTAGCCTTTTAAATGTCCTCCTAACAAAATGTAGCGCAACGTGGTGTTTGTTTAGAAAATTATTACTAACTTTGGCTCATAAATAACAAACTATTCGTTATGGAAGACCAAATAAGACAAATAGGACAGCGCCTGAAAGGGCTGCGCGAGGTGCTTGACATTCCCGCCGAAGAGGTGGCCCAGCTGTGTGGTGTGTCGGTAGAACACTATATGAAAATGGAGGAGGGCGAGGCCGACCCATCGGTCTATCGCCTCTCAAAAATATCAAAACGTTATGGCATAGCCCTCGATGTGTTGCTCTTCGGCGAAGAGCCGCGCATGAAAGGCTATTTTCTTACGCGCCGCGATCAGGGGCTGAGCGTTGAACGTCGTAAAGACTATAAATATCAAAGCTTGGCCAGTGGCTTTCAGGGCCGAGAGGTCGACCCCTTCTTGGTGACCGTCGACCCGCTGCCTGGCGATGCTAATCACAATAAAAACTCGCATGCCGGACAAGAGTTTGACTTTGTGCTTGAGGGCGAACTCGAGATAACTATTGGCACAAAGGTGATGACACTGCGTCAGGGCGACAGCATCTACTTTGATGCCTCGCAACAACACTGCATGCGCGCCGTGGGTAGCGTGCCCGCAAAATTTGTGTGCATCGTGATTTGAGATAAATAGTGAAGACGATTAGAAGAAAGAAAAGAGAGATGATAGAACGTTTTCTTACACAGACGCAGTTTGTCTCAGAGCAAGACTTCAAAGAGCATCTGCATTTCAACATTCCCGAGAACTTTAACTTTGCTTACGACGTGATGGACGTGTGGGCCGAAGAGCAACCTAACAAGGTGGCGCTGATATGGACCAACGACGAGGGCGAAGAAAAGATTTTTACTTTTGCCGACCTGAAACGCGAGAGCGACCAAACGGCCGCCTACTTTGCCTCGCTGGGCATAGGCCATGGCGACATGGTGATGATTATCCTAAAGCGCCGCTACGAATGGTGGCTCACCATGCTGGCACTGCATAAGCTTGGCGCCATAGCCATTCCTGCCACACACATGCTTACCAAGCACGACATCATATACCGCAACAACCGCGCCAGCGTACGCGCCATTGTGTGTGTGGGCGAGACCTATGTGCTCACACAGGTGAAAGAGGCTATGAGCGAGAGCCCCACGGTGAAGACACTTATCTCGGTGGGCCCCGAGGTGCCCGAAGGCTTTCATTCATGGCATGACGAATGGATGAAGGTGCCCGCCTTTAAGCGCCCTCACCACGTAAACACTAACGACGACACCATGCTGATGTATTTTACCAGTGGCACCAGTGGCGAGCCCAAAATGGTGGCTCACGACTTTCTGTATGCCTTGGGCCACTTGGTAACAGGCGCCTTCTGGCACAACCTGAGCGAAGACAGCATACACCTTACCGTGGCCGACACGGGATGGGGCAAGGCCGTATGGGGCAAGTTTTACGGACAGTGGTTTGCGGGTGCCGCCGTGTTTGTGTTCGACCACGAGAAATTTACGGCCGAGAAGATACTGCGCAAAATTGAGCAATACCACATTACCTCGTTCTGTGCTCCGCCCACAGTGTATCGCTTCATGATACGCGAAGACTTTTCACAATACAACCTCTCGTCGTTGCGCTACTGCTGCACGGCGGGCGAGGCGCTGAACGCTGCCGTGTATGATAAGTTTTACCAGCTTACAGGCATACGCCTGATGGAGGGATTCGGACAAACCGAAACCTGTATGACGCTGGGCACCATGCCTTGGATGACGCCCAAGCCAGGGTCGATGGGTAAGCCTAATCCGCAATATAATATCGACCTGTTGCGCCCTGATGGCACCTCGTGCGAGGATGGCGAGAAAGGACAGATCGTGGTGCGCGTGGGCGACGTGAAGCCTCTCGGACTGTTTAAAGGCTACTATCGCGACGACCAACTCACACGCAAGGCTTGGCACGATGGCATCTACTATACAGGCGACATGGCTTGGCGCGATGAAGATGGCTACTACTGGTTTGTAGGACGCATTGACGATGTGATAAAGAGTAGCGGCTACCGCATAGGCCCGTTTGAGGTAGAGAGCGCCCTAATGACGCACCCCGCCGTGGTAGAATGTGCCATCACGGGTGTGCCCGACGAAATTCGTGGCATGGTGGTGAAAGCCACTGTGGTGCTGGGCAAGGAGTGGAAAGACAAGGCGGGCGACGCGCTGGTAAAGGAACTGCAAAACCACGTGAAGCATGAAACGGCTCCGTATAAGTATCCGCGCATCATCGAGTTTGTGGATGAACTGCCAAAAACCATCAGCGGAAAGATTAGACGCGTAGAGATTAGGGAAAAAGATAAAAGAAGTTGATAAGTTCTTGCTAAGGCAAGCGGCAAAGCCGAGCGGACGAGTTGACAAGTTGACGAGTTGACAAGGAGATTTCCTTCGCAAATAAGAATACTTGTGTCAGGAATATTGTAGACTCTTAAGTATTTTAGATAAAACAAAACATCATATTGAAGCGAATAGTGATAAAGGTGGGCAGCAATGTGCTGACTCGCAACGACGGTAAACTAAATGTCACCCGTATGTCGGCCATTGTCGATCAGGTGGTGTGGCTGCGCCGACAGGGGTATGAGGTCATACTCGTGTCGTCAGGAGCCGTGGCTGCAGGGCGCGCCGAACTGTCGGTGCAGCACAAGCTCGATAGCGTTGAGCAGCGACAGCTCTTCTCGGCCATTGGTCAGGTGAAACTCACGGGCCTCTACTACGACCTCTTTCGCGAGTATGGCATACGCATTGGGCAGGTGCTCACCATGAAAGAAAACTTCGCCTCACGACGCGAATACCTCAACCAGCGTGCTTGCATGGGGGTGATGCTCGACAATGGTGTCGTTCCTATCGTAAACGAGAACGACACGGTGAGCGTTACCGAACTGATGTTTACTGATAACGACGAGCTATCGGGCCTTATTGCCACCATGATGGGGGCACAACAGCTCATCATTCTGAGCAATATTGATGGCATCTATACAGGCAGTCCGGTCGACCCACAATCGAAGCTCATCCCAATGGTGGAGCCTGGGCGCGACCTAAGCGAATATATCCAGCAGGAGAAGAGTGGCCTCGGACGCGGTGGCATGACCACCAAGTGTAGCATTGCACGTAAGGTGGCCGACGAGGGTATAGAGGTGATTATTGCCAACGGACAGCGCGACAATATCTTGCGTCTACTGGTTGAGCAGCCACAGCACACACCTCACACCACCTTTGTAGCCAGTGCGCAGGCGGCATCGGGCGTGAAGAAATGGATAGCCCATAGCGCAAGCTTTGCCAAAGGCATTGTGCGGGTGAACGCCAAGGCTGCCGAGGCGCTGATGGGTAGCCGTGCGGTAAGCTTACTGATGGTGGGCGTTACCGCTGTAGAGGGCGACTTTGAAGAGGGCGACATTGTAAACATCATTGCGCCCAATGGTCAAAAGATAGGCTTGGGGCGTAGCGCTTATAGCAGCACCGAGGCCTCGACTCTGGTGGGTAAGCACGATGTAAAGCCCATTGTGCATTACGATTATTTGATAGTTCTTGCTGAAGCAAGCGGCAAAGCCGAGCGGACGAGTTGACAAGCTATATTTTTAAAAGATGGATGCAGAAAACAGAAAGATATTTGAACAGGTGAAGGTGGCCAGCACCACGCTTGCCACCCTCGACGATGATACCAAGAACAGGGTGCTGTTAGCGGTGGCCGATGCCATTGCCGAAAACGCCAGCGCCTTGCTCGATGCCAATGCCAACGACCTGCAGCGTATGGATAAAGCAAATGCACTGTACGACCGACTGCTACTCACACCCCAGCGTCTTGAAGGCATTGCTGCCGATATGCGCCATGTGGCCCAGCTGCCGTCGCCCCTCGACCACACGCTGTGCCAGCGCACACTGCCCAATGGGCTTCGCTTGCGCAAGGTTAGTGTGCCGTTTGGTGTGATAGGCATCATCTATGAGGCACGCCCTAACGTTAGCTTCGATGTGTTCTCGCTCTGCTTTAAAAGTGGTAACGCCTGTGTGCTGAAGGGCGGTAAAGATGCCGATAGCAGCAACCGCGCCATTATAGACGTCATACATAAGGTGCTACGTCAAGAAGGCGTCAACACCGATATTGTGCGCCTGTTGCCCGCCACCCACGAGGCCACAGCCGATATGCTCAACGCGGTGGGATACATCGACCTCTGCATACCACGTGGTGGCAAGAAACTTATCAACTTTGTGCGCGATACGGCGCGCGTGCCTGTTATCGAGACGGGTGCTGGCGTGGTGCATGCCTACTTTGATAAGGAGGCCGACACCGACATGGGACGTCGCATCATTACCAATGCCAAGACGCGGCGGGTGAGTGTGTGCAACGCGCTCGACACGCTCATCATTCATAGCAGCCGACTTGCCGATCTGCCCGCCCTCGTTGCCGACATGGCCGACAAGCATGTAGAGATATTGGCCGACAGCCGTGCTGCCGCTGCCTTGAAAGGCTATCCTTATATAAAAGAGGTGAAGGCCGAAGAAGAGGAGAGCGTGTTCAGCACCGAGTTTATGGACTATAAGATGGGTGTGAAGACCGTCAATTCGCTCGACGAGGCGTTGGCGCACATTGCACGTTTTGGCTCGGGGCATAGCGAGTGCATCATCACTGCCGATGCCGTAGCCGCTCACCGCTTCCAGCAGATGGCCGACGCGGCTTGCATCTATTGGAACGCTCCCACCAGCTTTACCGATGGTGCCCAGTTTGGGCTTGGTGCCGAGATAGGCATCAGCACACAAAAGCTTGGCCCCCGTGGACCTATGGGCCTTGAAGAAATCACTACGTATAAGTGGCTGATTGAGGGCGAAGGACAGATACGGAGTTAAGGGAAAAGTGAAAAACAAAAAGTGAAAAATCCTTTTGCTTTATAAGTGAAAAGTGAAAAACGAAAAGTGAAAAACGATTGCCCTGTCCTTTTAATCTTCTTCCTTTTTTAGGGGAAGGTAAGAAAGGTAAACAGCCCTCTCCCCGTCGGGGAGAGATGGAGAGGGGCTTTAACTATAAAACGAATGAACACATTTTTCAACGTCAACGACCTCGGCAACCTGCAGCAGGCATTGGCCGAGGCACAGGAAGTGAAGCGTAACCGTTTTGGCTTCCAGCATCTGGGCAAGAACAAAACCTTGCTCATGATTTTCTTTAACAACTCGTTGCGCACACGCCTTTCCACACAGAAGGCGGCCATGAACCTGGGCATGAATGTAATCGTGCTCGACGTGAATGCTGGTGCGTGGAAACTGGAGACCGAGCGCGGCGTCATTATGGATGGCGACAAGAGCGAGCATCTGCTCGAGGCCATCCCTGTGATGGGTAGCTACTGCGACCTCATAGGCATACGCTCGTTTGCGGGGCTTACCGACCGCGAGTTTGATTATGCCGAGACCATCGTCAACCAGTTCGTGAAATACAGTGGCCGACCTGTCTTTGCCATGGAGACTGCCACCGTGCATCCGCTTCAGGCTTTTGCCGACCTTATCACCATTGAAGAGCACAAAACCGTGGCTCGTCCTAAGGTGGTGCTGTCGTGGGCGCCCCACTGCCGCGCATTGCCTCAGGCTGTGCCCAACTCGTTTGCTGAATGGATGAATGCTGCCGACGTCGACTTTGTAGTGACGCATCCTCACGGTTATGAGCTCGACCCCAAGTTTGTGGGCAATGCTCGCGTTGAGTATGACCAGATGAAGGCGCTGGAGGGTGCCGACTTTGTGTATGCAAAGAACTGGAGCTGCCCTGGTGTGACCAACGTTGCCGACTATGGCAAGATATTGAGCAAAGATATGTCGTGGACCATCGACGCCGCCCACATGGCCGTAACGCGCAATGGCAAGTTTATGCACTGTCTGCCCGTGCGCCGTGGCCTCATCGTCACCGACGACGTGATTGAAAGTCCCAACTCGCTCGTCATACCCGAAGCCGCTAATCGCGAGATCTCGGCCGAAGTGGTTATCAAGCGTATGCTCGAGGCATTGTAAGCGCAACGTGGCGCTTCGTTAAGCATACGAGTGCATGCCACTGAGAAAATAGTTTACACCAAAATAGGTCATCAGTACACTGAGGAAGGCCAGTAACATGTATAGGTGCATGTGCTGCGCCTTCCTCAGCCATTTTATGTCGGCATGTAGCGGGGCCGAGTAGATAAGCATGGTTATCAGTGCCCAGGTTTCTTTCGAGTCCCAGCTCCAGTAGCGCCCCCAACTAACGTTTGCCCATATAGCGCCAATGAAGATGCCTATGGCAATGAGCGCCACGGCAGGATAGAGCAAAAACTGTGAGAGGGCGGCCAGCTGCTGCTCTTTCGCTGTTTGCTTGCGGTGGTGGGCAATAAGCCCTTGCAGACCGATGAGTGCCATCAGTCCGAACAGGGCGTAAGAGAACATGATGACCATGACGTGAACCGAGAGCAGTGGCGACTGCAGCACGGGCATGAGTTGTGTGATTTGCGGATTGCTATCGGTTATCATGGCCACGAGCAGTGCAAACGCTGACAGCAATGGGCCAAACTGTTTAATGGGCACGAAACGTTTCTGCATGACGAGGGTGACGATGAGTGTGGCCCACGCCATAAACTGCATGGTTTCGTAGCCGTTTGACATGGGCAGATGCCCCGACACATACCAACGCAGTGCAAGCAACACGGTGGTGTGTATAAGCATAACCCAAGCCAGCACGCTGCTTACGCTGTGCGCCTTCTTCAGCTTCTCGGCGTTGAGGCAAACCGTCGACATGATGGCCAACAACAGCGACAGGGCCAGATAAAGTATGATAGGCCAATGCTGGACATTTATCTTGTTATAGCCTATCTCGGTGTAGATGCGAAACTTAGTAGGCACCACCGCCTTGCCTCTTACATGCTGATAACTATATATTTTCTTTATGATCTCTTCGGCGCGAGCATTGTCGCCCATGATAACGCTCTCGGCAAGATAGTCCATCGACTTTTTAATAAACACCAGTTCTTGTTCGTTGAGCGACAGGTTGCCCAGTGGCTGCCCAGGTGCAAACCATTGTATGTGTTTCTGCTTGTTGGTATAAGGAAACATCTTTAGCATCTCGCCGCCATACAGCATGCGTATGATGTTAAACTTCTCGTCGGCATCGCGCAGCTGCTTTTGCAGCTTCGTGTCACCGTCTTTATAGGCTTTCTTTAGCGGGGCATCGAGTTTATAATTGTTGTAGCTGTCCCAGAAATCGGCAAACGAGGCCCATTTGCCGTTGATGCCGAGCAACTCTTGTGCTTTCTTTTCTTTTATCTCAATCATCTTCACCGTTTCCCAGTAGGGCACGTCGAAGATCCATCCCGCAAACACTTGGTTTGAGGAAAGCCCCTCCCACGACGCCTTGCCACAGAGTTTGGTAACAAAGCTTGTGGCCACTGTGTTGATGGGGGTGATGCGGCTGTTGTATAGCACGCATATCTTGCCAAAGTGGTTGGCAATGTCGGCATCAATCTTCACCCTTTCCTGTGCTTGTGCCGATGGCATGAACGCTGCAATGGCAAGCAGCACAGTGATAGCCCGTGCCTTTGCGCCTTGCAGCGAGAGGGCCTGACGGTAGAGATGGCGTATTCTTGTTTTCTTACTAAACATGGTTGTTATGAGCGATATAAAAAGCAAAGCATAACCCGTGTATGTAATGCCAATGCCCCACGGGTCGTAATAGACGCCCAGTGTGGTGCCTTGCATATCGCTGTCGTAGCCCGACTGTATAAAGCGGTAGCCGTTATAGCTGCCAATGTTGTTCATCGATACTTCTATTTCTTGGGCGTTGTAAGAGTTTTTGCTTTCGGCAGAGCCCTTTGTCTTAGCCGTAAGCGTGGTAACATAGTCCATCGCAGCATCAGTGCCTGGATAGTTTACCACGTTAAAGTTTTTAAGCGATACCTCGAAACCGAGTGCTTTCATTTCTCCCTCAGCATCTTTCATTGTGCTCGTTGTTTCGCCTTGGCGCAGGTGTAGGGTGCCACTTTCGGCCAACAGCCATGAGGTTAGGGCCCCGAGCAAAATAATCAGGAATGATGCGTGCACCAGCAGCACGCTGGCGCCAACGTTGCTTTTGCGCAGCATAATATAAACGGCAGCAGCAATGGCAAAGATGCCCCATAACACAACAAACCACCCCGAGGTGTATATGTGCTGTCTGACAAAGGCGGTGCCTTTGCTGCTTTCTACTATTGTAGCTGTCATAAGAATAAGGATGATTACCGTTGCTACAACGAGGATCCAGTTCTTCAGATGTTTCATTACTTGAGGGTTCAAATATTTTGAAAACAATATATTAAAACGACAACACTAACAACAAACGAACAACCAGCACAACCTTATTGCCGTGAGCATTTTCTTCGTTATGGCAGAACCGATGGCAAGTTTGGTCCTGCTTTTCTATCTTAACGAAGAGGTTGTCTTTGTTGTTAGTTTGTTGTTGAGTGTTGTTGTGTCTTCTTACTATTGTAACGTTTCTATCGTTCTATTGTTCTATTGTTCTATTGTAACGTTTCTATCGTTCGTTGATTAAATCGACTCAACAAAGAAGATAATGTTGTCGCGCTCCGCTCTGCTCAGCTTGCGGAATTTCTCAATGGCGTAGCGAGCATCGCTCTTGGCGTTGCCATGCCACATGATAGCTTCAAGAGTGTTGCGAGCGCGGCAGTCGTGCAGACGGTCTTCAGCACCTGTGCAGAGCTTTGACAGGCCACGGCCCCACAGTGGAGTGGTGCGACACCAGCCAGTGCGAATGTCGTTCTCCATGAACAGGCGGTGCTGCACAAAGTCGGTGTAGGGCCAAATCTTCTGATGCGGATAGCGAGGCATGTCGTTATTGCCGAAGATGCCGTTCGGGTCTTGAATGTTGTCGTCGCCAGTGGTCCATGACGGGCGATGACAGTTGGCGCAACCTATCTCCTTAAACAGCTTCATGCCCTTCTTAAAGCGGTCGGTGGTGGTGTTGCGTGCTGCAGGTACAGCCAGTCCGCGATGCCAAATCATAAAGTTCTTATATTGCGAGCTTGACATCTCAGGGTCCAGATCCTTTGCCATCAGATAGTTATAAATGTTTTGCTTCACATCAGCGGTGTGCCATGAGGGATGCGCATTGTTCGGGTCGATGCTCTTGATATATTCGGGGAAGCCATCTTGAACATCGGGATCTTCCATTGACGACTTGGCGTAGATGGCACCTCCATCAAGGCTCAAGTAGTGGTAACGGCGGTCAGGACGTGTTACGTTTGTAATGTTCCAAATGGCGTTAGCACCAGCCGCATCAAGGATAGGTCCGCGGCTCATGGCATAGGTGTAGCGGCGCACATATTTCTTCCCGTCGCCAGCCTTGTTCACATAGTAGCTTACCCACTCGTTGGTGTTCTGATCCCAGTAGGCGGGGTTCAAGGCATTGGTCTTGCCCACCGAGTTGAAGTAGGCGCTCTGTCGTTTCCATTCGGCTGTAATCGAGTCGTCAGGAATAGCATCGGTCAACCCCGTGCCATAGATGCCGATGGTCGACTCCAGGCGCACGCCAATCTCGCTTGCCACCTGGTCAGAGGGGATAACCACCATCTTTCCGTCGCGCTTAACCGTTACGGGCGAATAGTAGGCATCGGCAGGGATGGTCACCTCTGGATAGATGAGCGAATAGCTCTCGCCGTCAGGGAACTTGTTGCCCCATTCGTCGGTGTAGTCCTTCCACTTAATGTCTATCTTGCTCTCGTCAATCTGTGGCTTGAAGGGCTTAACGGCCTTGGTCTGCGGCATGCCTGCAACAGAATAGATGTAGGAATTGGTCTTCTTGTCATACACCACCAGCAGGTAGCCATTGCCATCTTGGTCAGCACGATAGGCTTTTTGGCGTTTGCCATGACCGTAGTTAGGGTGACAGTAAAGGCATCCGCGGCGCACGTAAACGGGGCCCAGGCCAGCAAACGCATCGTTAGTGGTGTTGTAGTCTTTCTCGAAGAGCGACTCGCCAATCTGGAAGTTTAGCGACAAGCCCGCATCGTCGACGGCAGCTGTTGCCTGACGGTAGGCGTATGCCGACTGAATGTTTGTTGTTCCAAGCTTGCCACCAGCATAATACCACTCGTTGGGCGAGCCATACTGTGCCTCGGGAAGATTGGTGTCGAGGTTGTCGTTGTCAGAGCAAGCTGTGAAAGCCAGTGCCGATAACAACGCCGGAATAAAATAAATGTGTTTCATAATGTTGTTTTATAATACGTGAAAAGTTGGCGGTCGCTTTTGGGGCGAACCGCCAACGGGTTTCCATTTTTTTTATATTCTTTTCAAAGTGAGCGTATGCTTTTCTACTGATTAGTCGAGCAGGTCGTTAAGAGCGTTCAACGACTTCTCCAGTCCGTCAAGAGCCTCCATAGCGTCCTTAGCGGTCTGGTCGCTATAGAAATCCACGAAGGGCTTTTTCATGCCAGCAATCTTGCTCAGCGCGTTCTCAAGATTGGTCATCACGTTCTCAGCGGCAGCCTTGGTCTTGCTGTTGTTCAGGCAGATGCCTATGAGCGACTTGGCGTTAGGTGTAGTGCCATCAACGGTGCAGCCACCATACAGGGCGTGCTTTACAGACATGATGTTGTCGTAGAAGTCTTGAATTGAGTTGTGGGCGTGAGGCGACTCGATATAGTTGACATCCTCGCCAGTGGCAGGAGCGCCAATCTTTGAGTCGCGCACCTCACCAATAATGTCGTTAGCGCCAGCGATTATCTCTTTTGAGGCCAGCACCACGGTTGAATAGGTTGAACCAGCATTGCCAGCGTTCTTGAAGTTTTGACCGTAGTTGATGGCCGACTCAAATTCTACTTCGTCAAGCAGTTTCTGTTCGTCGGCTGAAACCTCGCCACCCCAAGCTGAAACCAGTTTCAGCGAACTGAGGTACAGGTCTTGTGCGGCAGTCTTGGCAAAATAGATCTCATTGCTTGTCATATCAGCAAAGTGGCGTGCCTTGCCGTCGCGGAAGATCAAATACTCGACAGCGTGAAAGCCTGTAAGGTTCTGACCGTTAGCGATGGCATCGTTAATGTTGTTTGTGGCCAACTCGTTGTCTTCGCCTTCGCCACCCAACTGCAAGTCTTTGTATAGCTTCATGTAGCTTTCAAACTGCTTCTTGTCAAACGGCCATGTGTCGGTATGGGGGTCGAGTGCATAGTCGCCAGCGGCACCAAAGAGGAATGCCTCAGAAAACTCCCACCATTTGCGCGACATTCTCCATGTCTCGCAAGCCTTCTGTACTCCAGCATCGTTGCTCATAGCGTTGATGTCGGCTACAAGCTGCTTGTTATAGTCGGCCAGATTGCGATAGGTGGCTACAATGGTGTTGTCAACATAGCTTGCGTTCACTTCTTTCAGTGTGCTCTCGCCGAAGGTTCCTACATGGTCGTCGTTGTCGTCGTTGTCACAACTGGTAAAGCTCATTGTGAATGTCAATGCGGCGGCAAACATCATCGAATACTTAAAAATCTTGTTCATTGTCTTCTGTTTTTATTTTTATAAAGTGTTTGTTTTCTATCTGTTGTTTCATGCAAATGGCTATCTCAAGAACCAACCATTGTAGGTGATGCCCAACGACAGGCTCGGCTCATCGTTAAAGCCATGACTAAGGAAGCGCTTGCTATATTCGCCTTTGATGATAATCTGTTTTACAGGCGAATAGTTTACACCCACGGCCATACGCTTTACGCGGTCATACTTATAGGCCACTTTTTGTTTGCCAGCAGCATAGGTGTTATAGTCTTCATAGCGACCAAAGAGATATAGCTTTTGCTTCTCGCGCAGACAGCTTATCTGTGAGAAGATGTTATAGCCTGCCTCCATGCCCACGGCATAAGCGTTGCTTGCTATAGGCGAGTGTTTTGATGGCGAACCATCTTGCTGTGTGTGTTTAGGAAAAGCGTTCATAAAGGCAGTCATCTTTGCGGCATCATCAAGGTGCGAGTAGGTGGCGTTGCCACGCACAATCCAGTTCCAGCGGTTCAGTTCAAAGCCAAAACTTCCTATTGATAAGGCTCCGTGCACCTTGTCGTATGAGGCGCTGGCTTTGCGCTCGGTGTTCTTAAAGGTGTAGCCGTAATAGCCGCTCAGGCTGAGGCGCACGCCGGGGATTGAATAGTTGTCGATGCGGGCAGCACCAGCATAAACGTTGCCCAGCTTATATTCGTATGGACTGGTGGCACCGTAGTGTACGTAGCAGTTGTGGCCGAAGCGCTCGGCATCAAGACCCGAGGTGAAGATGGCCTCGTAGCGCCAGTCGCTCACACGTCCCCACAGCGACAGACCTACCTGATGCCAGGTGTTGGGCAGCATTTTGGCCTCGCCCTCTGAACGATAAACCGAGAAGAAATTGTTAGGCATATGGTAGGCATTAATCTCGCCCACGGGGATGATAATTTCGCCTGCCTTGATGTTAAACTTTCCGCCAGCAAAGGCTTTGTTTATCCAGAACTGTTCCAGCGCCACCTCGCCGCCGCGCTCGGTTTCGGCCTCATATTCGCCGCTCTCGTCGGCATCAATCTCAACAGCGCTTTCTGTGCCGCCGTGCTCAAATTCTATCTCCATGCCCATCGTCCATCCATGGCCAAAGTTGTAGCCCATGTTCAAGGTTACGTGGGGCAGGTCGAAGCGTCCGTGGCTGGGGTCGTTCTTATAAGTGGCTGGGTCGCGGTAGCGGTTGAAGTGCTGACTGTAGAAGTTGCGGCTTGTTACCGCCTCGCCATATCCGCCTATCGAGAAACGCGATAAGGCATTGGCCAGTCGTTCTACCTTTGCATCGTTATCAGTTGTGTTCTCTGTGTCAAGCTTCTTCTCAATGCTTGCACTGTTTTCTGTAGCGGTGGTCTCTGTCTTGCTTGCCTCCTCCTTCTCTCTTGCTGAGGCTGGCATTGCCAAAGCGCAAGAAAGGGCGCTTAATAACAATAAGTTCTTATTCATACTTTATATTATGATATTATGCAATTACTCTTTTAGCTACGCTTTTTTTTATTTGTTTTCCTGAAATCAATATCTGCTTTGGTAAATAACTATATCTGCTTTGGCACATACTGATATTTTCCGATGCAAAAGTATTAAGTTTTGAAAAGTATTGCAATACTCAATTTTTATGAAATTTTAAAGATTTAGGGGACAACGCACGGCCATGTGTTTTCTTAAATACTCACATTTAGGTATTTCTACAAAGGCATCTTTATACCTATGTTTGTGTATAGCGCTTTTTCTTCTATGCTATTAATAGTGAACACATATCCTTATACAATTATCTACGTTATGGAACAAATATGAGGATAAACAGAACATTTTAATGGCTATTGCTTGTTCGTTTACATTTATTTCTTTATTTTTGCAAAAAGTAAACCTTTAGCAGCGCATAAGTAACCGTGAGTCAATGCACTGCATGGCGTTTACCGATAGCTGAAACAAAAATATTAACCATTAAAATTAATTATTGATATGAAGATTTTTGGCTTTTCAAAGAGCCTGATGGTAGGCTTTATGTTGCTGATAGGAGCATCTTCTGTATCGGCTCAAGACTCTAACATTTTTGGTATCGCAAACCGTGTGGGCGTAGGTGTAGGCGCTGGTACCGAGGGTATTGGCGTTGATGTGGCCGTGCCTGTTACCAAATATCTGCAGGCACGTGTGGGCTTTAACGTGATGCCTAACATTAATATTAACACTACGGCCGACGTGTCGAGCACTCTCATTGATCGCCCCTATAACGGTCAGATGGATGTAAAGGGAAAGTTCTCGCGCACCACTTTCGATTTTAAGATCGATTGCTATCCCTTTGCCAATGCCAGCTCGTTCTTCGTAACGGCAGGTTTCTCGGTGGGTGGCGATAAGTTGGTGAAGATTACGGGCCATAGCGACGAACTGAAACAGTATAATGCTCAAGGCAGAGAATATAACGTAGAGATTGGCGATTACCAAATTCCGGTTGACAAAAATGGTGATGTGGCTGGTGGCATTAAGGTGAAGAGCTTCCGCCCATACCTCGGTCTCGGCTTCGGTCGTCTGATCCCGAAGAAACGTTTCGGCGCTCGTTTCGAGATTGGTGCTCAGTTCCAGGGCAAGCCTGTGGTGTATGCTGATGGTGTAGGCGACCTTACCAAGGTGATGGACCAAGACGCCGACGACGACATCTCTAAGTTTATGGACTGGCTACAAGTGTACCCCGTCATGAAACTTTCTTTCCGCGGCCGCATCTTGTAACATTGTTTTATATAGTACATAACAATAAATTATAGCGCATAGCAATACCGAAAGCTGATTGAACAGATGCGCCCACCAAGTAGGACGGGGTCTCTGTGCCCCGTCCTCCAGCACTCAACCCTCAACGTTCTCCAGCCCTCCAACTGATAATCTCCCATATTTATTACCCATTTTAAATGTCGTGAGAGTGCATCAAAACTCAACGAATAGGAAACGTGAATATTATTTTTAAGTAACCGTCGCCAAAGGCGGCGAATGTACATAACCGCTGGTGAAGAGAGCGAAGCGAGCGCAACCTGCGGCTTCACATCAAGATAATAAAGCGTCCTCGAAGAGGGCGAACATACCAGAGTGAATTCTCAACAAATATGTTCGTCCGCTTTGAGGACGCTTCTTTTATCGCCTGTAACCCAATAGTTTGTCGCCTGTTACCGTAATAATAATCGGTTAAATTCCAGCAACAAGTCATCTCGCATCGACCGTTATGAACATGGAGAACGGTCGATGCTCGTGTTTACATCGACCGTTATGAACACGAGCAACGGTCGGTGTGAGACGACTTTCTCAAGGGTTTCCCCCAATTTTCTCAAGGATTTTGCCCAATTCTCTCAATGTTTCCGCCCAATTATTCCCCCACTTTTACCCGAAACCTACATTGCTTCAACATAACAATGCCATTGGTTTTACGGTATATAGGCCCTTGTTTTCTCAAACCATACTCTTATAATAATACATTTTTAACAACCTTGTTTAAAACAACCTTGTTTAAAATGATATTTTTTCTTATCTTTGCACTATCTTCATCCCTAAAACAATAATGCTATGGCAAAGAATTTTGAAGCACCGTTTGTGTTTGGCGTTCGCGTTGAAGGCGACACATTTACCGACCGCAAGGAAGAAACAGAGCGTTTAAAGTCCAACTTCACCTATGGCGTGAACACGATACTTATATCTCCACGCCGTATGGGTAAAACATCGCTCGTAGACAAAGTGTGCTCGCTTGTTGAAAGCGAAAACATCAAGATAGCGCGTATTGATGCTTTTGGTTGTCGTTCTGAAAACGATTTTATTAATGCCTTTGCCACGGCTGTAGTGCGCGCCACCTCAAGTCGATGGGAAGAATGGATGGAGAACGCAAAAGTGTTTTTAAGTAGGTTTGTGCCAAAGATAAGCTTTGGGCAAGATCCGTTGAACGATTTCTCTATCTCGTTAGAATATAATGCCAGTAACAATACAACGGAAGATGTGTTGCAGCTACCTGAACTGATAGCCAAAGAAAAAGGATGCCGAATAGTGGTGTGCATTGACGAGTTTCAGCAGATAGGCGACTTTGCCGACTCGTTAACCTTTCAAAAGAAGCTTCGTGGCATATGGCAGTTGCAGACGCATGTCTCTTATTGTCTTTATGGTAGCAAGAAACACATGATGGAACAAATGTTTCAAGATCAAAGCTATCCGTTCTATCGTTTTGGCGATTTGTTCTATCTTAACAAAATTAGTGAGGCCGACTGGGTGGCTTACATCTGCGAGCGTTTTGAGGTGACGGGTAAACATATTTCTGAAGAACTGGCTCGCGAGATATGCACCGTGACCGACCGCTATTCGTCTTATGTTCAGCAGTTGGCTTGGCTGGTATGGCTGAAAACGCAACATGAGGCAACGGTGAGCGACGTGCAATATGGCATTGACCGCTTGCTCGATGCCTGCGAACCGTTGTTTATCCAGCAAACCGAAGACCTCTCGGCCTATCAAATGAACTTCTTGCACGCCTTGGTGAACGGCATACACACTGGCTTCACGCAATCAGACATTCTAAAAAACTATCGTCTGGGCACAGCCGCCAATATCACAAGATTGAAGAAAGCGCTGATAGAAAAAGACCTCGTCACCCTAACAGCCCCCAAACACCTTGAGTTAAGCGACCCTATCCTTGCCCTGTGGCTGAAGAGAAGGGTTTGGAGAGAGTGATGGATTCAGATAATATTGATGTGTTTTAAACAATCTATTTCGCACTTTGCGCGTTTTCTTAAACACGAATTTCCATGAATTATCCACGAATTAATCCATGAATTATCTTAGTAGGACGGTGGCCTCTGTGCCCCGTCCTCCCGACATTAGAAATGTGCAATAAAAATGTGAGGTTATCTATTTAGAAGTGCTGGGTGCTGGAGGACGGGGCGCGGAGGCCACCGTCCTACTTGAAGTGTGCATCCGTTTTACAATAAATACTCGCAATTATATATTATTAAATTGTTTAAAACACAACAATATCATTTAAACCGAATATTGTTGTGTGAAAGGGGAAGTGTATAGAGGTAAGAAAAATAGGAGATAAATGCCTTTCTATGATTAGCATTCATCTCCTATGCGATTGCAATATATATACTCCTTCAGTTATATATCTTGCCTTATATTATCCTTTTGTAACAAAGAGGCATATATTAAACATTCAATTTTATTTAGCAACGTATTTCTTACCACCACGAATATATATGTGTCCAGGTTTAGTGTTGTAAACCTTCATACCATTTAAATTATATGTTGAGTGGTTGCCTGTTATATTCGCATCATTAGTGTCTTGCTTTATGTTTTCAATATCTGTTGTTTCTGCTCCTCCTTTTAGGAAGAAGAAATCTTTCCATACAGGCGTATTTTTGTATGTTTCTAATGCCGATGTAGGGACCATTACTCTAAGATTCCATTTCTGAAATCTAGAAAAACTGTCACCAATCATCGGAGGCGTTTCTGATAATGAAGTGAGATATTCTAATTTAGTCCATTCGTCCCAATGGGTTACATCAGTCTCTTCATAATCTTCACTGAATGTTATCTCAATGATTTGAGACTTTAACTGAGGCATAACTCGCAGACATTTACTGGTTTTAATGTTCAGTGCCGTGAGTGTCTCCTCAAAGGTAGAGTCGCAAATACTCGTTAAACTACTCGGTATGTTGATGGATTCCAACGAGTAGCATCTTTTGAAAGCATAGTCTCCAATCGATGCAATACTATTTGGGAGATCTATGTTTTTCAAAGTGTTGCAGCCATAAAAACCGTAGTCACCAATCGATGCAACACTATGTGGAAGGTCAATCTTTTTTAATGTGTTGCAGCCATAGAATGCATAGTCAGGCACTTTTGTCATACCATCTTCAATTTTTATATTTTCTAAATAACTTCCATTAAAAGTATATTTTCCAATTTTGTTGACGTTAGGAGGTATTACTATTGATTTAAGACCGCTACATCCATAGAATGTGTAGTCTCCTATTGTTGTTAGATTAAGGGGAAGTGTTATTGACTCGAGCGATGGACAATCGCAAAATGTAAGGCAGCCAATTTCTGATACATTTGAGGGTATGGTTATTGTTTGCAGTGATTCGCAACCTCTAAATACACCATTCACAAATACATATTTATCTTTTTCCATTTTACCAATCGTTTTTAAACTATTAGGTAATGAGACAGATTTAAGTGATCGGCAATTCGTGAAAGTGCAGTCTTCAATAGTTGTGAAACCTTCAGGAATTTCTATAGATAGAAGGCCTGAACCTGCGAATGCTCCTTTGCCTATCTTAGTTATATTTCTTGGAATATTGAAAGACTTTAGTCCTTTACAACCTGAGAATACATAATCTTCAAGAATCGTTACTTTTTGGGGGATATTTATAGAAGTCAGTCCTTCGCATTGTGTAAAAGCACTTTTCCCAATGTTTGTAACGCTTTCGGGAAGATTAATAGAGGTCAGCCCTTTGCAACCGCTGAAGGCATCTTGCTCAATGTTTGTTACGCCTTCTGGTATATTGATAGATGTCAACCTTTTGCAACCTTCAAATACTCCTTGTTCAATGTTGGTTATGTTTTTGGGAATATTAATAGATGTCAGCCCAGAACAACCATAAAATGCCTTTTCTTCAATTCTAGTTACACTTTCTGGAATATTGATTGATGTAAGCCTATTACAGAAGGTGTATTTACAACCGATTATTACTCAATATTTTATAGATAATAAGTCAGAAATATG
>ERZ1026852.180-NODE-180-length-44655-cov-20.865919_pt1 | contig 44655 bp, 60 predicted proteins | sample MGYA00380156_ERZ1026852 | MGnify/ENA primary metagenome ERZ1026852 (study PRJEB33269, sample SAMEA4719792) | human gut metagenome | biome: human-associated habitat; feature: organic feature; material: feces | place: Cameroon | collected 2013-10 ...
CATGTATCTGTCTTCATATGCAACTAATCGCTATTTTATCCCGAATTGGGGTATTGAAGCCATTATTGTAAAGAGCATGAATGAACCGCCGACCGCGCTGGTTCCAAACAGTATAGACCTTTGCTCCATTGCTCCCGTCATTATGTGTATAGCCAAATGTTCTTGTTCCATGTAAGTTCCAATTTTTATATGGCTTGTTGACGAGCCACACTTTACCTTGTTTGTGTTGAATGCCAGCATCCGCAAGTTTCTTATTAAGGGTATCAGTGTTCATGCCCAATTCATTTGCAATTTGCGATGTTGTAATGTAGTCAACCGAAGCGAGCGTATCGTCATAGAACTTAACCTTAGGAGCAGCGACCTTTAATTCTTGCGTCTGTGCGGTTATTGTTTGTGCTTTAATATCATTGTCGGCTTCGAGTTCTTTAATGCGATGTTCGCGACGTATAAGGGCTTCATCGGCAATCTTCAAGGCTCTTGCCATTATTTCTTCAGGCGTATCTTCTAACTTATCGACAATATATCCACCGTTTTTGCGAAGACTCGGCAAGACTTCTTCAAAGACCCAACGTTGGAACATTTCTGCTGTTTTCTTATTAGAGCGAAATATGCAACGGTATAAATTAGGCTCGTTCACATATACCATTGATTGAGAACCACCATCTGTAAGGGTATTAATTAAGTTAATACCCTTTTCATTAAGGCGGTTCTTTGTAGCACCAGCTTGCAAATTTAAGACTTTGCATACATCAGACAGGCAGAAGAACGGTTCACCACTTTCATTTATAGAGGTACGTAGTGCTCCAAATAAGGGTGAATTGAAAATTGTAATTTCATAGTTCATAGTTACATGTTTTTTAGTTTTCTGATATTTTATGTTTTGTTCTGCATCCTGTATTGAGAAACAGCCTTTGTAAAATATGGCGAAACGTCTAATTCGTCTATATATTCCTTTATAGAGTTTACGATAACACTGTTATCGCCATGTTCCCAATATTCACCATTGCGCACGAAGCATGATGTAGAATATACACTTTGTTGCGTGTTGTTGAAATGAAGAAATGTTGAATGACTTTCAATAAGGATTTTCATTTTTCTATCATTTGACCACAACTCATAACCATTGTCTATCTTGATAGCATAAGGAGTTTCTTCTTTTGCTTCAATAATCTGCTTCACATTTTTCATATCTTTCTGTTTTTATGTTATACCTGTGTTGTCTTTTTTATCCAACTTTCGACAACAATCACTGCTTGGTCGAACGAACGACAAACAACGTATTGAAAACCGAGGTTATTAACCTTCTGCTGAAATTCCTTTTGTTTTTTAGAGAGCACGCCTATTGGCGTTTTCAGTTCTAAGAACAAAATATTTTGTTTAGAAATAATGATAAGGTCTGCAAATCCAGCAAGAACACCTTCACGTTGCATAATAGCGGCTTCCCTGGCATTTCTAAAGCCTCCATTAGGAACAGCGGCAATGATGTAATTTGGATATTTCATGCGGAACCATTCAACCACTGACTGCTGTATTTCAGACTCTATATGCCGTGGTTTCCTTTTAGTTAATTGGCTACGCTTCAAAAAATCATCAAATTTCATGTCACATCCATTCTTTGTTAATCTTTGGTTCTATCTTACGATAATATATTCTGCATAAATCATTCTCAAAGAAGCCTTTGTTCTTTGATAGAGCGTTCCACAAAGAACAAAGGCTGATGCCAATCTCACTCTTTGAATTATTGACAGCAAGCTCAGCACATGTTCCATATGTGAATGTTTTTTTTGATTTTTTCAATTCTAATACTACAACTCGTTTTCTTGGATATATTATTTTTCTCGTCATCCTTCTATTTCTTTTTCAATTTGTATTTGAGACTCTTTTATGAGCAAATCAACGATTTTATTGATTATCTCAGTATTGGATATTCCATGTTTCCCGTTGGTTGCATGCAACTCAACAAGATAAACTTTTTCATTGTTTCGTAAATTACGAAATTGAGCGTTCAAAGCTCTCAACTGTTCTATACTTGCCATATTGATTAAGTATTTAGCACCAGTATAAATACAAAGATTTAAACCAGTGCTTGTTTTCCTATAATAGTATGAGGTCTGCGATATGCGTACCAGCTTTAATCTGAAGTTTGTCTACACGCGTATTGAAGTCAGAACAACGCACAACGTTTACATCATCATTTATAATGATTGGCACTTTAATCTTATTGCCACTACTTACTGTCGTTGAAACTATTTGTGAACATTGCAAACGTTCTCCGTTCTCAACACACAAACCATTAATCGCATTATCATATGTTGAAACGATAAGACCTTGCCTTTCATCATTGATCTTGATGAGTGTAGGAACTATGACAAGTCCTTTTTCAAGGGTTACATCTTCGCTCGCTATAAGAGGCAGCATATTGTTGCCTTCATCTTTACGAAGGTCTAAAGCCTTGCTTTCATTTTGTTCTTTAGCAATATCCGTGTTTAAATCTTGCTGGTTTATTTTTTTTGGTCTTCCCATGATAAACGAATTTTAGAATGGTAAATCTTCATTTTCTTCTGGTTGAGCGAACGGTGCGCAGCATGTCTGTGCTGCGTTATTTGATGTTGTATTAAGTGTTTTCATGCCGCCAAGTATTGGCATGGCATCTAAGTCTTCCTTTGTCATGCTTTCTCTTACATCTTTTGGAAGAGATTGTTTGATAAGATGTGTTTGTTCATATTTTGGCTCACGAAGGGCGAAAGCGTTAAAGTCGAGATATACAGCCTTAGGCGCTCCTTTTTCATCAGCGCTGACAAAGAGATGATTATCTTCAATTGGTACAACAAGGCAGCGTTTTGTCTCGTTGCGTCCTTTTAAGTTTAACACACACGCGTTCTTATATTTGAGCGCGTTTACTTTAATTCCATGATTTTCTCTTTCCATTTCAATTTGTTTATTAGTTAACCTTTCAGTCTGTTTAAGAATGTTACATAATACTTGTGGTTGATGTACTCGTACTTAAATTCAAGCATATCATCGTCTGATATATCGCCTATATCGTTAATAACGAGTGTAGGGAAATCGTATGTCCCACTAAATCCGTGGTCGTGGAAATGGCTGCTTAACTCACTTTGATGTTGAAATTCAGCATCACAGAAAAAGTAATCAAGGCTTGCTCTGATATGGTCGTTGATCCATTCTGGGCTTGTTTGTGTGTCTGTGTTCACCAACTCATAAAAGAGCTTTGCATTTGCAGCCATTACCGCCTTGGCTCGCTTTATTTCTACGTCAATCTGCCTTTCCAATAACTTGCTTGAGGCGAGTGCTGCGCTACTCCGTGTCTTGAAGTATTCACGCTGTGCGGCTCGCATTTGGCTAACCTTGTGAAAGAATGTCTTTTTATCCATTATCATACTTTTTAAGTTCTTCAATTAGTACGTCAGCGTATCTGACAGCTTTCCATGCATTACTCCCAAAACTTTGACGCTCAAACACAATGCCAGGTTCTGTGCTGCGTTTCTCGTTACCCTCGTCTATATAGATAGCGCAAAGCATATCCTTTGCTATCTCGTATCTGCGTTGTTCCCAATCAATCGGCTTATGGGTGGTAGCTGCTGTGCCGTTACGCTTTTCTTTTGTCAGTCGTGCCACACATTCTTTGCAACGCCCTTTATAGGACTTTGAAAAAGCGGACAGAGGCAAAGTCTTTCCGCATATCTCACACGTTTTCGTTTCCATTTTGCAATTGCTTTATACGTTCTTGTAATCTTTTAATCTGCTTCTCGTATTGCCTTATTCTTTCCTGTGCAACAAAACAGGAGTCGTACTTGCCAACATAATATTCTTCTTTGAGTATGTTGGGGATATAGAGCTTATCCCCGCTTTGCGTCCAAGAGTTTAAGGCAAGGATATAGTTTTCATTGTGTGGGTGTATCATAAGGAACTCCCAATGCTGAATTTCTCCATTGCAAATTTTTGTTATGGTACAACCTTTAGATAGTTGTGACAAGTCCTTTATTCGTTTCATATCATTACATTTGAATTGTTCCTATCTCCTTTGTTTTAGATTTAGTCTCGGAATAAGGAGTCGAACCTATATTCATTCAGTGCTTTTACAGGTTGTGTGCACTATATTTGAACATTCTACTATATATTATGGCTAATCATTTACAACCTACTGCCCCGTGGCAGATGAATTATTCCGAGGAAAATCCCTACCACTGTAGGGATATGATAATTAAAGAAATATTACGTCTCACGACGTACAGGGGATTATAAAATATGTGCATTTAAAAATTCTACCATTGCAAGGTTCTGTGACAATATCATAGGTTGGTCAAGCTGTGCTGGCTTATACATGTCAGTAGCAGCGTTGTAGAAATCCCAAGCAGTCACTTTACCTTTATCGTGATAAGCCAACATCATCGTCTCTGTGATGCGACCTATTTGTGCTTGATTGAGAGGTATTGTCGCGTTATTCCTAATACATTTGTATTTTGTCTCAGAAGCTACGCGTAAAGATGTAAGCATGCCTATTATGGTAAACATTTCTTGTGCGTTTATTTGACGACGCTTCATTTTTTCGATAATTTCATCATCTTCGGCTGTGATATTTCGTAGATTGTCAAGCCATATTCCAACCTTTTCGATAAGGCCATTTAAATCCAGACCTTGTGAACTTCCATCTTTATATGTTGCCGCATATCGTTCGCGGTTCAGCATACATTGATTGTGACAGATAACGACATTTCTGCCCATACCTACTTGCAAGCCCTTCTGATGATACGATATAGCAAGATTAGTTGTAATAGCATCATCTCCTTCTCCTTTGTCTAAATCAAGAAGGCGAATATTGCAATAAACGCGTCGTAAGATATGCGCTTCGATTGCACGTTCACCGTATTTTTCTTCCTTTTGTGGTAAGCGGCTAACACCTGGTGCTCGACGGTCTTTGTTATTTGCGGCGAATAAATCCCATATTTCGGCTTTATATCCACGTTCTGAACACATTTCTTGTATTTGCTGTATCAGCTGAAAATGATATATGCCCATTGAAGGGTTTCCATTATAATCATTTTCTTTCTCAGTTCGTGACAACTGTTCGAGTGTCAAGGTTTGTACCTTGCTGATTTCAAAATCAAGAAATTGTCGGTCATTGTCAGCATGTAATGCTACTTCTTCGTTATTCACATTGTCAGCTGTTCTCGCTACATTCATTGTTAAATTCATTGTTGTTTCCATTTTATTCATTGTTGTTACGTTAAACTTTATTTTTTATTATAATGTGTCGATTTTTTCTACATGTGTAAATTCTTCAACTACTTCGGTATATAAAGGAAGCATCGTCTTTCCATATAACCATTTTGGCATTACACAGATGTTTAAATCTTCTGACTCATTGTCAGGTTGTGTAATAATTTTAGATACTGGAACCCATATTCTTTTCTCTTGTTCTTCTCCGAAGTTAAACAGTTGTGCTGCTGGCGTTTTAATTTCCATTATTGCTTTAGGACATCTAAAGCGTACCATTGTTGTTACTATATCCATTGCTGTGCATTAATTAAATATGTTTATAATCATGTATGAGAAAAACAAATATACCACGACCAAAAGACCACATAAGAAACATTCATATAATTCTTTCGTGTCTGTGTCTTGATGTTTTACAAGCAACAAATTGTAAATTCTTTTAATCATCGTTGTATCTCCTATGATTTAGTTTGTATTAAATTTCACATCACAAAATTAATAATTTATCTTGAAAGAACAAAGCAAAACTAATAATATTTTTAGTATTTAATATTTATTAAACCTTTTAATAGAGCCCTTGGGCGATTTTTTATTAATTTTGTGGCATGCTAACAAGCTTGGCAAGAGCTATAAAAATTTCCCAATCAAACTTGAAAGGGTCAAAATATATCACATCTCCTGTTGCCAGTCCCAAGCTTCTGAACAACAGGAGATTTTTTTTAGAAATATGATTAGAAATATAAGATACAGCATCACGAATAAGCTATTCAGGGACAAAAAATCTTTGAAAGCTATTTCTTTGCTCTTATTTTTCTATCAGAAATATGAAGGAAACGTAATAAAAAATTGGTCCGTTAACAAGATTGCTTCCATTACAGGCATTAATGCTCTAACAGTAAAGAAGCGCATCAAGACCTTATTAGAAAACGGCTACGCAAAAATTGATGGCACATCCTTAATATTGCTTTCTGTCGTTTCAAAACACAAAGACAGAAACATTAACATTTCAAACATCTGCTATGACAGCATAAAAGATGTTGAAAAATCTCTTTACGCGATTCTTCTGTGCATAATTCAATCCCACAAAGATTTCTGTAAACGTACCATTCTACAAGCAAAAAACGCGAGAAATGCAAAAACACTCCGCATAGCTCGCTCGCTTAAAAGGAAGTATGGATACAACGAAACTTATGATGAGAGAGGATTATCGTACAGGAGAATTGCGATTAAATTAGGAATTTCGTTGAAAACAGCATTTGACTATGTAAGATATGCTGTTAAAAAAGGTTTTGTAAGTTTGCAAAATCACTTTTCGCGTATTTTTACTCCAAATGTAAATAAATATCCAATAGAAGGATATACATTTACAACAGATAACTATGCTTATATCGTAACTCCTAATACATACACAATAATCAATAATATTTTCAATGATAAAAAATCGTGACTGACTCACGCTGTTATTGCATGGTATATATAGATTATAAAAAATATAGACGATGAAAAATTCAACAAAGCTTGAAAAGGTAAAGAAATTCCTTGAAGAAAACAATATAGCCTATAAATGCCGAAGAAGACATCGAAATGGGCATTGTGACCTCTTTGTTATTGATACAAAGGTATCTGTAAAGTTAGAGGGGCATGATGATGATATATTCTTCCGTCGACATAAACGAGGTTATCATCCAGTGTTCATTCGTAAAGCTGACACACCTAAATTTGTTCTTGAGAAAGTCACGAACACGATACGCGATTCGATGATAAAACAACAGAATTTAATTATGAAGAAATTGAACAAAAAATGAGAAAATGTATATACTGTGGTGAATGTTCATTCTTACGAAATGAAGACATTGACGGATATGGAATATGCGTTATAACTAAACGTGAATGTAACTGTGGCGACAAGTGTTTCTTTTCAGAAAGAAATATGAATGATGCTGAAGCTTTAAAAATCTTGCACTATGCCCAAAATGGAGAAGAGGATTCAAATGTAAGATGCCTCGTCCTACATTATTTGGAATGGCCATTGATAGAGCTATTAATATAATAAGAAAGGAATTAATGAATGAAGCCAAGCAAGGCATTGATTAACCGCACACGACAGGAACTTATGTACAGGACGAGCGATGCCGAAAAGGCAGCAATATGCAATTGCTTACGTCTTGGATATAAAGTTATACGGCAACAGCCAATATCAACAAGTCGTAAACTTTATTTCGCAGATATATATCTACCCGAGATAAAGACAGTGCTTGAAGTAGATGGTGGCTACCATTATACAGATAGTCAGAAGCGAAAAGACAGGAACCGTTCAGCTGGTATATGGAACCTGGGGCTTCATGTTGTGCGTCTGAGCAATCACGATGCACGTAATATAAATAGAGTAAAAGCAAAATTAGAATTAATCAAAAGGAAACAGTTATCATGGAACAGAATATAAAAATCGAACTTTGTGGAGGAAAGATGCCAGTTAAGTCACATGATACAGATGCAGCATTTGACGTTTTTTCACGCGAAGACGTTTTCATTGAACCCTATATGCGATGTGCCGTACCATTGGGCTTCAAAATACAGCTGCCAAAGCATCTTGCTGCTATCATACAACCCCGTAGTGGAATGTCTTTAAAAGGCATGGCTTGTAAAGCGAAAACACAGAATGGTGACATTGATTTAAGAATAGATGCAGATGTATTAATAGGACTTATTGATAGTGGCTATACAGGAGAAGTTAACGCAATTCTGCGTGTTGGTTGTGGTTCAACACACGAACTGTGTGGTATGAAAAATCAGGGCGTATATATATCAAAAGATACGAAAATTGCACAAATGAGAATTGTTAATATACCTGAGGTTTCGCTTTACGAAGGCACGATTGATAAAAATACTGAAAGAGGAAATAATGGGTTTAATTCAACAGGCGTATGATGTCGCAAATATGAACAATAAACAATATTATTAAACAAAACAACGAAATTTATGAAAACAAAGAGCATTATCATGGCATCAGTATTACTAGTTATTGCCATTATGTTTGGCTCATTGGTAGCCGTTTACTTTAGTTACAACAACCGCGAGATTGCGCTGCGCCAACAGGCAGAGGCTCAGCGTGGAAAAATAGAGGGCGTGCATGACAAGATGTGGAAAATCATTCAGCAGAAGGCGCAGGTTACGGACGAGTATAAAAGCACCTTTGAGAAGATTTATCCGCAGCTCATTGCTGGACGTTATCAGAACGACAAAGGCACGATGATGAAGTGGATTAAGGAGAGTAATCCTAACTTTGATGTGTCGCTCTACCGCGACCTTATGCAGTCTATCGAGATACAGCGCACCGAGTTTCAGACCTCGCAAGAACGTATGCTTGACATCATCCGTGAGCACGAAACGCTTACTCGCACCTACCCTGCCCGATGGTTTGTGTCGAACACAATACCTATCGAGTATAAGGTTATTTCGTCGTCGCGCTCCAAGGAAGTGATGGATGCAGGCGAGGACAACGACGTGGATTTGTTCAGCAAGAAATAATATAGGCTTATGGAACTACTCGTTTTTCTCATCCCATTCTTTGTGTCGGCTGTGTTGCTGCTATTCTTCCGCAAACAGACCACATGGTGGGAGCACGCTGTACTTATCATTCCCTCGCTCCTTGTGGGCGCAGCGATAATATGGGCGTTTGAGCGCGTAGAGTCGAACGATACGGAATACCTGGGCAGCTATGTCACAAAGATACGCTATTACGAGCCGTGGAACGAACTTCAAAGAAGGACGCAGACCTATAGGGACTCTAAGGGACATAGCCACACCCGAACCTACAATGTCACTGTGAACCACCCCGAACGTTGGACCTACTACGACCATTCGGGACGTGAACGAAGGTGTTCTAATGAAGACTTTTCGGCTATGAAGCGTCGCTTGTCGGTGGCTTCGGTGTTCGTGGATATGCACCGCAACTATTACACCCGTGATGGCGATGCGTATGAATACCGATGGAACGGTCAGCCCGCTACGCTCTATTCCGTTACCCGTGAAAATGAATACGAGAACAAGGTGAAGGCTTCGCGCTCGGTGTTTAAGTTTGAGGACATCAATGAAAAGGAGGCTCGCCGACTTGGTTTGCACGACTATCCCCAGATACGGCTTTGCGACCAGTCGCCTATCATCGGAGAGAAGTTTTCTGCCCGACAAGAGCGAGCCATCCGTGTGCTCAACGCCCGATACGGACCGAAGAAGGAGTTTCGCATCTATCTGCTCTTCTATCGCAACAAGCCGCTATCCATTGCCGACCAACAACGCTCCTATTGGCAGGGAGGCAACAAGAACGAACTTGTGGTGTGCGTAGGCCTTGACAGCCGTAACCGCGTGATGTGGAGCGATGCTTTCTCGTGGTGTGACTCGCCCGTGCTTGCCGTGAAGAGCCGTGATTGGTTTATGTCGCACCGTCTTGATCTCTGCAATTTTGCTGCCTACATAGAGCCTGTGGTGCAGAAGGAATGGAAGCGCAAGAATTTCTCCGATTTTAAGTATCTTTCGGTAGAACTGAGCGACAAGGAGTATTGGGCTATTATTATCATTATGCTCTTGTTTAACATAGGACTGAGCGTGTGGGTAGTGACGAATGGTTTTAGAAATTAGTAATAACAAAATAGAGAACAATGGAAACATTTTTATTGAAATACTACAGCGTAGTTTTATTCTTCCAGTGCATAATGGGCGCGATAGTGACAGCCATTTTGGTCAACTGTCTCATTTGGCTGTTGCGCAAATTCTATCTTACCTGGAGAGAGAAGAAGGCAAAGCAAAAGGAGGGATGCCAACAGCAGGAAAAAACTACATGGCTGCCAACACCGCTTGTACTCCTCACCCCGAAAGAGCGTCGCGAATATATGCTCAACCATATCGAGGACGGACGTTTTTATGCAATCTCCTCGCTCCGCAACTCCGAGACTTGCATTTTATGCGCCAAGCGATACGATGCCGAAGAAGAACAGCTATATTGCTATGCCTACCTTTGGATAAGCGGAAAGGGGGATTATAATCTGCATATTGAAGCTCCTATCAATACGGCAAAGTTCTGCGACTTTCTCGGCAAAAAACGATTGCGCATCGACCTCGACCGCAATCCTCGCTGCGTTGTCTTTGAAGAAGAAAACATTTCTCCGTATATCGAAGATAGAGACTATAACACTTTCATGCAGAGTTTGCAAGCGGCTGGGCTCGACTGGAATATTGAGAAGGGCAAGGAGAACGTATTGGGCTCTTACGAATATCTCTTGAAAGAAACAGGAACAAAATAACAAGCAACAATTTTATAAACAATTAAAATAAAACAATTATGAATTTCATTTTTTCAACACTCATCGTGATTCTTATCATCTTGCTGTTCTCCATCTTCGCCGCTTGGCTTGACAAGTTCGGACGGAAAGACAAGGAGAAATTCATTGAGAAGACTATCGAAAAGGTTTCGGAAATCTTTACGATTCGTTTTAATGATGCAATGGGGCGCTACAAGACTGGCCCGTGGTATTTTGTGGTATGTACCCAGGAATCCAACCGCCCTATATGGATCTCTAACAACAGTATCCGTAGCATACACCCAGACCTAAAGAACCGCAGAATCATTATCAAGCAGTTTAATGGCGAGGATATGGTGATTGAGAACGTAGAGAACTACGAGTTGTGCCCAGCAAATAAAATGTGCGACTACGACATGTAGGCGGGCGCAACTAACAATATACTTTGACTGAATGTCTTGACAATTGCTTTTTAGCATTGGGATAGACCTGGGGTATGGCATGATTAATTGCTGTACCCCTTTTTATTGTCTAATAGGTCGATTTAGGTTGCTCCAATATTTCTTAATTAATTTTCTGTTTTGCTTTTATCTTATTAGCTAAAAACAAATAATTATTCAAAGTAAATTACTTTGTTTTTGACGCTTTAATTTCTTTCGTTGGTAAATTCATTGCTTTGTGATTATATGCGTTTAGAACCAACAAAAACGGCCTTAAATTAAATTGTTTACACAGCATAATAAAAAATTCAATCATACATTATTTTATCATGTAATTTTGTTTTAGATAAATTTCATATTAACGTTTAAACAGAATTACACTATGGCAATAAAAGAAAAAGTGCTCGCTTCTTGCAAAACGTCATTCGCGAAGTACGGTTTGAAGAAGGATGAACTTTCAAAGCTGGTAGACCAGATTATCGCAAGTCGTGGTCTAACAGATGAGTCAACAGACGAGGACGTTACCAAAGCTATCACAGTGGTCGAGCCTTATGTAGGCATGATGCAATCGTCATTCAATCGTGCGGTAAGTGAGACAGAGTTGAAGTACAAAGGTTGGACTAAACCGACTGACCCCACAGTACCCCCTACTCCACCAACTCCACCAACAACTCCGACAAACGCTCCACTAACAGCCGATGATGTGGCAAGAATGATTGCCGACGCAAAGAACGACCAACAGAAAGCTATTACAGATGCTGTTACTGCTGCTCTCGCTCCATATAAGGAGCGTGAAGAAAAAGCAAGATTGTCAGCATTGCTGCAAAGCAATGAGAAGCTAAAGGATGTCCCCGAAGTATTCCGTTCACGTTACACGCTCGACAATGAGGAAAACCTTGACAACGTCGTTGAGCAGATAACAAGCGATTATACCGCTTTAAAACAGTCTCTTGTCGCAAGCGGCACATTTGTTACAGCTCCGATAACAAGCACGCCACAGACCGAGCAGCAGGATTTTATCAAGCGCATGGAGGGTTTTGGCGAGCGTAACGCTCCGAAGCCCGAAGGCGCTGCAAAGTAAATCAAATGTAAAATTAAAAAATTAGAAAAACATGGCTTATAAAGGAATGTACTTGAAGAAGACCGTGCCAACTGACATTAAGGAGGCACTTTGGTGGGAAGAGGAGTGCGTCCGCAGACAGGGCGGTTATGACCTTGACCAGAGCAATCTTCCGTCTGCTTTAAAATGGTTGCCCAAAGGCACTGTTGTTAAACTTGGAACAGGGGGTAAGGCTGTCGTCATAAAGAGTGCTAAAGTCACAGAAAAAGCGACCACAGGCACAAAAACAGTAAAACTGGCAGCAGGTTCTCTTTATAAAGAGGGTGACACTATTGGAGGCAAAAAAATCGCTTCTATTGCGAAAACAAAAACGCTTGATACTGTAACGTTGAGCACTGCACTTGATAGTGACATTGAAGCTAATACCGTTATTACTGACTACAACAAAGCAACAGACATCTTGCTCGGATTTACATACGCAACGAAAGAACTTGACCCTGATGCATCGCAAATGGTAGAACCAACGGTTCAAGTTATGGAGGTTGAAGAGAGCTCACTGCCGTACCCAATCAATGAAGACATTAAACTAGGACTGAACGCAACAGGCATCGCATTGTTTAAAATTCAGTAGTAGATTACAAATTAATGAAGAATAAAAAATAGAAAAGGTATGAATAGCATATTAAAACAACTTTTAGACCCGAAGTCTTTTCAATCTTACATTGATGAGAACATGAAGACTTCGACCTATCGAGCATTGTGGAAGAATGAGATTAAGCAGGTTGATTATTGTGCCGCCAAGGTGTTCAATGCTAACCTTGCTGAATATACAGCAGCAATGGTCGGTTCCGTTATCGCGAAGAACGCAGAGCGTCCTGTTCATCACATGCCCGACTGGGGTCAGATAACAGGTTCAATCGGCCGTTATGGCGACGAGTGGGAGCTCGACAATGATTATCTTGACCAGCTGCATCAATTAGAGGGCCGTTACCGCGACATGGAGGGTCGCAATTATACACAAGCACGTCTTAACGAGCAATATGACAAGTTGATTAAATTTTCATTCCGTCCATTTGAGCGTGCCGTAATTGCTCCTCACAAACGAATTGATATGTTGTATTATGAGGGCCTTTATAAGGGCACTCAGACAGTATCACGCACGAATAATGCGAAAGCAAACGTATCATACACGTTTAATCTTGACATCAAGCAGCTTTCTGTTACAACCTCTTGGGGCGAGGAAACCGCAACTCCTTTTGCGGACATTAAAAACTTAAAAGACGAAGCAAAAAAACATGGACGCAAAATTCAAAAGTTGCGTATGTCAGAGAGCACATTCTTCAAGATGTGCAAAGCTAAAGAAATCAAGGACACTTTTAAACTGAATCTTGGAACAGTTCAGCTTAACCCTGCCGTACCAATGCTCACAGTTGACCAAGTGAACACTTATCTTCGCTCAGTTTTGCTTCCAGCAATTCAGATCGACGAAGACCAGTTCGTTACACTTGCCGATGGCACAACTGTTAACCTTATCGTTGACGACCGTGTTGTAGCACAATGTGCAGACAATGTAGCCGTGATGAAGATTTCTGACCCCTTGGAATTGGCAGACCCAATTCCTGGCGTTTCTTATTCGTCACACGATGACAACCTTGTAGGTTACTGGCGTGATAAGACTGGCTATCATATCAACTATGATATGTGGGCTCAGCCTGTCTTTAACGGGCTTAACGACCTTTATATCTTGAAGACTACTGTCTAAAGAAGAATAGATAAATATAGCTGTGTAATAGTTGTTAATCAATAACGAGGAAAGCATGACAATATCAGAAGCAATAGCGAGTGAAATACAGCCTTTTTCTACGTCCGATGAGACGCTGGAAAAGATGTTTATTGATGCTGCAAACAGATACAGCGTCAATGCATCTGTAAACGATGAATATTCCATAGAAACAAAAATTCCTGTTGCCTACTCGGCTATGCGCATCCTCTATAAGATGAACTCATTGGCAAGTGAGAATATCGGTGGCGTATCACAAAGCTACAAAAATGATAAAAATCTTATTGACAAAATGATAAAATCTATCGCAAAAGATGCTGGTTTGGATGCTGACCTTGTTATTGATAACGACTCTGACGACTATTGGTTGAAGGCTGCAAACGTATGGTAGGAGATAACGAATGAATTTCAGTGATGAATTAAAAATTCAACTTAAGGTCTACAATGTGGGGTATGTACAGATTGGAAATAAGTTTTTCTACATGAATGATGATGGAACACCCAATTTTGAAGCCGAAGTTGAAAACGCAGGAAGTGGATATGACGAAGAAGGAAACCCAATCGAGGCAACCATGACAAGGTTTCTTGATTTCGGAAAATGCGTCATACTCCCAAATACAAGTGCGCAAACTATTAGTCTTGCTGATGGTCAGCAGTATGTATATTCTTACGTAGTTATTGCACCTATAACGAAAACGAGTTACAACAAACTGCCCATAGAAGGCGATAAAGTGCTCATAAAGAAAAAAGATGGGACAATAAACAAAGAAATGGAGGTAAAAGGGTTTTTAACCCTTAAACAACGATATCTAAAATTATGGCTTTAATTCTTGTGTGATATGATGTTAGGAGACGACGCTGTAAGCGCTTTATACAAGTTTATCTTTGATAACAGCAAAGATATAGGGGTTGATAAGAAATATATATTTAAATATGAACGTCCTAAAAAGATGATTGTATCTGAATATATCGTTCTTAATCATCTTCCATTCGTGCGTCGTGACACCATAGAAGAGGGAGTAATAAATGTAAATATACACGTATTGCGAACAGCAAGTGATGAGCCAAATATGAAGCGGTTAAAAACCATCGTTAAAAATTTACTTGATGTCGTCGGTTCTGACAAATATCTTGGTGGCGCTTATTTTGATTTCTATTGTGACTCAAGGCCAACAATAGATAATGACAATACATACTATATTAATCTCAAATTTAACGTAACATATAACAATTTAAAACAATAAAAAACTATGGCAAAAACAGGTAAAAATGGCGTCTATGGCATTGGAGAATTTGCGATAGCTGACCCTGCGGAAAATGGTGGTTATCCGACAACTTTCCCGTTCAAGTTCAAGGCTATTGTCTCGGGTTCTCTGACTTTTAATGATAACGCCGCTTCAACTAATGATGTAGAAATTGAAGACTCAGAAGACCCGTATGCTGTATTAACATCTTCGGCTGCAACGAAAGGCTTCACTGTACAGACTTATGACTTGTCAGCAGAAACCTTTAAGGCTATTCTTGGCTATACTACATCTACGGATAGCAAGTGGAATGAAGAATTGCCCACTGAGACCGAGGTGTATAAAGCCGTTCAGATTAAGACCAAAACGTTGGATGATATACCAGCAAAGGTATTCCAATGGTCAAAGATGAAACTGACAGCAACACGTGATGGTTCAATTGGTAAGACAGGCCTTCCTAACTTAAAGATTGAATTCCGCCAGATGGCTGTTTTCAATGCTTCGGGCGATAAAGTCAGCGGCCATCGTTGGGCATTGCTTGACGATGTTAAGACTGAAATTGACAAAGAGATTAAGTAAAGGTGATAGGTTACATGTAACAAGCGGTGAGGTAAGGGCGCGACCCGAACCGCACCGCTTTTTATTTTTACAAGTATGACAAAAGAAGAAAAAAAAACGGTAGCAGAAGCTCTGCTCGAAAAGCCTGTAAACATAAAGGTTGGATGGTTTAAATTTAAAGTTAAGCCATTGACCTTTGGTCAAATATACGACATTTCTGTTTATGGCAAAGAAATAAAACAACTTAAATTGCAAGAGGATAGTAGAATAAATGTGTTTAAATTGCTTATAGAGCATGGAAATGATGCGCGTCTAATGAGCGAAATATTTATTATTTGTGCCTGTCGCGGATGGTTAAAACGTTTCCTGTTTGCGCGTTATATACGCAAGCACATTGACGTAATAGCTTTCAACGAACTTATAAAATATGTAAGCTCCTCTTTCAACACAAATTTTTTCTTAACCTCTATAACTTTCCTCGCGCAAGTAACGACCCTGACGGAGCCCCAAACGACTCCCCATGGGCAGCAATCGGAGCCGTGATGAAATATTTCCGTATGAGTTACGAGGAGGTCGTATTTAAGCGCTCATACTTGAATATAATGCTTTTAAATCGTTCTATTCCTTCGTGGAATAATGATGGAACAGAAATTAGCAATAACGATAATCATAATAATAACACGTATCAATCTATTAAGAAGCCAGTGCATGCCTCGGATTTCTTTATGGATATGATGAACTAAAATATACGAAATATGGCAGCAACAGATGAAATATTGGGCATTAGCGGACAAATGGATATCTCCAACATACAGGCATCATTAGATAAGTTGTGTGATGGATTAAACCGAGTAGGAGTTGATACAGATGCACTTTCGCAGCGAATGACAAAGGCTCTGAATGATATATCAAAGAATGATGATGAACTCGCGAACAAGACGCAACAAGCAATGCAGGTATTAAAAACTGCTATGGATGAAGCAACAAAAGGTTTGCAACTTGTGCCTGAGATGATAGATACGGCTAATAAAAGAGTTGAAACAATCGAAAGTTCAATTGAGAAATTGAATGAAAGATTGCAAACGACAAAAGATGCTAACGTATTCAACGAGATATCAAAACAAATCGAAAGCCAAAAGCAAATTCTGAAAACTGCAAAAGAAGACGTTTTTGACCTTACAAGCTCATATACACAGGTAAAACAGACCGTTTCAGAAGTTAATGGCGCCTATCAAGCGTTGAGCGCATTTTCTATTGCAAGTGCAAGTGCTAATGGCATACAATCAGCGTCAAATGTTGCAGTTAGTACAACCGCTGCCGCAGCAACCGTAGCAACAGGTGCTGAAACCGTAGCACATGTTGCTAATGCTGCTGCTGCTAATGAAAGCGCTGCTGCCCAAACAGCTAATGCACAGGCAACGCAAGAGATGACATCTTCTTTGAGAGAATACCTTTCTGTTTCAAAAGATGAACATTTTAAAGAATTATCAACATTAAGTACGAAGCAGTTAAAAGATGAAATAAAGACCTTTGAGCAATCTATAAAAGAAATACAGGAAAGACTCAATTCATTTGATTTTTCTAAAAATATCGACGAAGCTACAAAAGCAATAGAACGTAACAAAGTTACAATTGAAAAATACAAGAAAGTATTGGCTGAAAGTGAGCCAGGATCAGGAGATTGGATGGCTGGCTACAATCGAAGAATACAAGAAGCACAAGCCAAAATTGATGAATTGCAGTCGAAAATCGAATTGTGGTCACACCAGCAAACAACGCTGAATGGCGACCTTGAACGATATAATCAATTGTTAGATACAGCTCGAAGGTTACAGAATGAAAACACGTCGGGTTCACAGAATAATAATACAAACATTGACAATAGCGCCAACAATCTTTCGCTTTCTGAGTTATCTACAAAGTTGAGAGAAAGCAAAGAGAGACTGCGAGAATTACAACAAGAAGTATCAAAATTCAATGGTGTTAATCTCAGTGATAAGCAGAAAGAACAATTACAACAATTGCAGTCTGAAATAAGTCAAACTAAAGCGCGTATACAAGACCTAAAGACAGCGCTGCGCGATAAAAACAGTGAAACATATATAGGACGACTGATTAATAAATTATCTGATTGGAAAGAACAAATATCGCAGTTTGGGTCTCACATAAAAGATAAAATCATTAAACCGTTAGACAATTTAAAAAACAAAATTAGTGATAGTTCTTTCGGTAAGAAGTTAGGAGCTTTTGGCAATAGATTTGGTGCAGAATTTGAGCAAGTGTCCGTTCGTATAGGTGAAGCAACAGGTCACATAGTAGATTATCTGTTCTATAATTCAAAAGTCAAGAAAAGTTTAGGAGAACTGAGTAATGCGTTTGCGGCTTTAGGAATTCCCGCTGGTCAGTTCCTAAAGTCAATTAAAGCTATTACGAAGGCATTTTGGACTTTATGCACTACACCTATTGGAATGGTGTTAGCAGCTATCGCAATTGGTTTTAAAGCCATTCATTCTTGGCTTACAAAATCAGCCGAAGGTCAAAAAGTTATGACAAGGCTAATGGCTTATTTCGGTTCTCTCGCGAAGTCTGTTACAGATATATTGGTTATCTTCGGTAATTATCTTTATAAATGTTTTACAGAACCGAATGGCCCATTAAGAGATTTTGGTATCAATTTCGTCAATACATTTAAAACGGCTGTAAAAGCGGTTGTTAACCTAATTGGTGGTCTTGGCACTACCATAAAAGGTGTTTTTAACTTGGATTGGGACACCTTTTCTAAGGGACTCAAAACTACGTGGTCTGGTCTTGTTAACTTAGGAGATACAATTTTAAACACATTTAAAACAAGTTGGTCAGGCTTAAAAGGTGTCGTGGGTACAACTGCTGGTATGATAATGAATGATGACTTTGGCAAGAAATTGGGCGCTGCTTTTGATGGTATGTTTACTAAGGCTGAACAAGCAGCAAAAATCGCTGGTAAAATCAAAGATACAGAAATACAGATAGGCCAAAACCAAGAAAAGCAGTTACAACTTGAAACTAAAATCGCTGATGTTAGAAACAAGATATATACGCTTGAAGGAAAAGAAAAAATAGCTGCTATTGAAGAAGCAAAGATGCTTATAAAGCAAAAATATGATACGCAGATAAAACAACAACAGAAATTAGTTGAGTTGCATGAACAAAACAATAAATTGCACACAAAGTCTTTAGAAGATATTAAAAAAGAACGCGAACTTAGAATGCAAGTTCTTCGCACACAGGTTCAGCAAACAAGTGAACAGCGTATGCTCACACGCCAAGAAGCAGCAGCTAAACGTTCTCTCGCAAGCAAAGGGAGAACCGAAGTAAGGAAAGAAGAGACACAACAGAAACAAATCATTGCAGCAGAAGGAAAACTTGATGATGTAACTTTTAAAAATGCTTATGAAAGAGTTAAAGCCTTAAAATCTTTGGAAGAAGAAGTTGAAGAAGCAAGAATTAAGGCAATGAAAGAAGGCGAAGAGAAAGTTACAGAAGAGAGAAAAAGAGAATTAGATAAAGAGATTGAAGCAATAGAAGAGAAGAAAAATGCTGCAGTCAAAGCGGAGCGCGACCGTCAAAAAGCGGAATTTGAAGCGAAACAAGCAATCATTAAAGCAGAAGGAGGAAAAACCGAAAATTGGGATGATGAAAAACATCTTGACAGGAAAAATATAAATATCATCGAAAGCAAATATGATACAATTGAGACATATTCTGTAAATGCGTATAACAACAAGATATATGAAGAAGAAATAAACTCATATCGCAATTATCTCAAAAAATATGGAGATTTAGAACGACAAAAACTTGCTATTGTTGAAGAATATAGCGAGAAAATTAGAGAAGCAAGGGCAAAAGGTAATGTCTTTGAACAAGCGCAGCTTGAGAAAGAAGTAACGGAAAAACAACAAAGCCTTGATTTTGAGAAATTCAAAGAGTCAATTGATTGGAATGACGTTTTCAATAATCTTGAAAGTCATACAGTCAAGTATCTTGAAGAATTAAGAGCAAAATTAAAAACGTTGCTTGACTCTGGCACTTTGAATATTGATGATATGAAAGTCGTTTCTGAACAGATGAATAAGCTAAACGAAGCGATAGACAAACAGAAATCATCATGGGGTATCGTTAATGAATATGCATTACAACATAAACGATTGATAGAAGAAGCGAAAGAAGCACAACAAGAATTAGTGAAAGCCATGGGAGAACGTGTTTCTGCTGACATTAATCTGTCAATGAAGAAGGAAAACGCACAGAAAGAACTCTCAAAAAATGGAATAAAAGTTGCAACAGATGATGTTAAATATGAGAACAAAGATAAAATCTTATCGAGCTTTAAAGGACCAAAAGAAGAACTTGAAAAATTAAAGAAAGCTTTTGATGAATTAGGGGTTGCTGAAGTAGACCTTGCAGCTAAAACTGAAAAGACTACGAAAGCGCAAAACAAAGCGAATAAAGCTAATGATACAGCTTCATTAACAATGAGTAAAAGGGCTACAAAACTTGCATCGGGTATGCAAGGTGTTCTTGATAAAATAAAAGACTTACCTGATTTGCTTGATAAAATAGGCTTAGGAAACAGTGGCGTAGGTAAATTTGTAAAGCATGGAGTTGAGGGCTTAGAAAATGGAATAGGAGCTGTTACTGATTTTGCACAAGGTAATTACGTGGGTGCATTATCAAAAGGTATAAGTGCTATACAATCATTCGGTAGAGCATTTGGAATAGGTAGAGGAAATGGAAGAGAAGTAGCAAAAAAAACGCAGGAATTAACTGAGTCAAATAAGCGTTTGCAATATTCAATCGAAAAGCTTAAAAACTCAATTGATAAATCTTCAGGAATGAAAGCTGTAACCAATTACCAGAAGGCTTATGATGCCCAAAAACAGATAAACAGACAGAATATGGATATTCTAATGACACAGATGGGTTATCATGGCGCTCACCATTCTAACAGCTACTACTGGAATTTAGGCAATTCTGATTATGCAGCAATAAATAGGACATTGGCAGCTCAGAGAGAAGCAAGAGGTGGATACGAAAACGCAACAATAAATAGAGTCACATCTCTTGAAGATATATATAAACTAACTCCTGAGCAAATGGCAGACATACGCACCTACAACCAAGATATTTGGAAAGAAATGGTCAGCATGGGTAAGTATGATAAGAGTGAATATTGGGAAAACTATACTGACCAAGCTGAAAAGCTTGAAGAACTAACAGAAAAAATAAACCAAAATCTTACTCAGACAAGTTTTTCTTCACTTGCCAGTGATTTTATGAATAAGCTCATGGATATGAAAACATCGGCTAAAGATTTCGCAGATAATTTTACGACAATGCTGAACCAGTCTATGCTAAATTTCCAATTGAGTAAATTAATGGATGAGAAACTCAATCCTTTGTATAAGAAATGGGCTACGAAAATGAAAGATGGGTCGTTGACCACAGATGAGATTGATGAACTTAAAAAAGAATATGATGCCATTGCGGACGAAGGTTTGAAGATTAGAGATACCGTTGCTGCAATAACAGGATATAAAGATGTTCAATCCGAACAGACAGCAACAAGCAAGGCGATAGAAGCTATAACAGCCGACCAAGCAAGTAGCCTGATAGGAATTGGCTATGCCATGCAGATAGCAATAGAGAAAGGAAACGAAACATCAATGATGATAAGTGCTGATGTTAGCACATTAAGAGGCTATACAGAAACAATCATGATGAATGTTTCTGAAATGCGTGATATGCAATTCCAAAGCCTTGAACAATTGCAGACTATCAACAAAAACACCGCGCCTATTATACTGATTAGAGAAGATATTTCAAACATGTACAAATTAATGAAAGAAAGGTATTAAAACATGAAAAATCAAGCTTATATAAAACTCGTTGATGAAGCAGATAATGCTTACATTGATCTAAATACATTCGGTGTGACATTAACAAGAGGCTGGAGAGAAGCATTATTAATGCCCCCTCCTGTTAAAGAATATGTAACAAATGATAGCCGTATCGAAAATGGAATGTCCGTAATTGCATCACCGCAATTTTCAAAAATGCAAAAAAGAGATGTTAGCTTATCTTTTTTTCTTGAGGGAAATGATGAAAATGACTATTTGTCAAAATATGAAGCCTTCCTTAACAAGATTGCATATAGCGGTCAAATCTGCTTAAAAGTTCCTGTTTTAAAACGGGTATTTAAACTTGTTTATTCACAGTGTTCTAAATTCGGAGATTATGGGCTGAAAAAAGGTAACTTTACTCTCAAATTAACAGAGTATAACCCTAATGATAGAGAAAAACTGTGATAAAGATATATGATATATACGAAAAGGTAATATTACAGGTTGAAGTAACATCTGAAGCTAAAAGAGAGGAAGAAATGTCTAAATCAGACTTTATTTCCCTCTCTTTTAAACTGTGCGATAAGATTATACTTCCCGTTGGCGCTTATATAGAATATACATATAAGATAAACAAGGTAAGGTCTGTAACAAGGCGATTTTCTCTTTTAGAACCTTATGAGCCTACACAGGTAAATGAAACATCGTGGAAATATACTCCTGAGTTTCAGCATCCTAAAATGCTTCTATCTAAAATACCATTCTATATCTTGACTAATAATTCCAAAGGTGAAACTATAAAACAGACGAGTTGGGCTTTCAATGGTTCCCCTTTAGGAATAATGGATAAAGTTTGCAAATTTCTAAATGAAGAAATTGGGTTCGCTGATAAAGGATGGACAAAAAGCGTAACAACGACAGTCGCCAATACAATTAATGTTAGCTTCACTGATGTAGATATAATATCAGCGTTAACAGCTATATCTAATGCAGTTGGTAACAATTGTGAATGGCATATCGATTACGATAATGAGATAATATACCTCGGCAATATTTCAATTGCCGAGATACCAACCAAATTAAATGTTGGCGATAATGTATGTGCACCATCTACAAGTTTAAATAATGAGAAATATTACAATGCTTTTACTGTGTTTGGTGGTTCGCGAAATATCGTACAGGTAACAAATAAAGGAGAAAATGTGTCTGCCAGCGATATTAGGCTGCAGTTAAAACCAAATGTGGGAACAGTCATTTTAAACGGTGCACAGCGTGAATATTCAATAGACGACTTTTCTACAATCGATTTTCGGCAGGATAAAACGAAAGAAGCATTAATGACGAAAGTGCTCACTTACGCTGATATTTATCCATCTCTATACACATATGTATATAATGTAAGAAGTCGCGAAAAATATGTAATAGATGAAAACGGTAAAAAAGTAGTATTAGAACGTAATTCAGACGGTTCGGTAAAAAAATACAAGACTTTTACTGTCTGGTATATGCGTCTTGCATATCCATCTAAAAAGAAAAAAGACGGATTGCAAATTGTAAATCAGACAATCAAAGACGGAGTAACATACTATTGGTATGATTTCGTTATTACAGATGATTTGTTAGTCAATGGAAAAAGGCCGTCGTGTTCTTTTGAAGTCAATACAAATGATGGAGCGCTCACTACACCACTCGCTGGCCATGGTAGTAATGGAGATTATGTAGGATTTGAACTCGTATATCATAAAGAAGATATGCGTTCTCATACGTCAGATGATGTCGACAAGTCAGATTTCTATATCAATAAAGGGGACTACGAAATTATCTATCAAGAAGATAAAGATTTCTTTGTCCCAACTAACAGAAGTGAAATGATAATACCGAAAGGCGAAACCAAACCGTCTTTTATATGTAATATCACCGTGCTTTATAACATAGCGATGTCGGAAACCGAATATTATGAAAAAGCACAACAAAGGTTGTTTGACAAAGCCATGGAAGAAATAAAAAAATACATGGAAGACTTGAATAACTACACTTTAAAGTCTTATCCACATGTGTTTTTGCAAAACAATCCTTATCTGCAAATCGGTCAAAGTGTGACATATAAAGATACTAAAGGATATACTTTAAAGACACGCGTTTTAAAACTGACAACGAATATTGATTATGATTGCATACAAGAAATTACTATTGGTAATAAAGCAATAAAAGGAACCATAACGCAAATAAAGGAAGATATACAGACGATTATCGCGAATGGTGGTAATGGAGGTGAGAGTTTAACGGGCAATCAATTCAGCAAATTGTTAGCCAAATATGGAACACAATATTTTTTGTCAAAGCAATATAAAGACACTGCAAAAGAACCTATCGCCTTTGAGAAGGGACTGACGACGGGCGCATACAAGCGTGGTGAGAGCGGTGCTAACATTGATGCTAATGGTGCGGCCGAAGTGAAGAACATGGATGCGCGTGAGGGTGTGACCGTGGGCGACGATGTGTTTGTGCGTGCTGATGGTGGTGCTCGGCTTGGCGATGTGGAGGTGGCCCGTGTGCGCTCTAAGGGTGCAGAAGATGGCGATAGAAACCTTATCAGTGGCCGTGGCTTTGACCTGTTTATGGGCGCTGATGGCAAGAGCCACCTGTGGGTAGACGATGCTAACATACGTGGTAAGCTGGTGGCGATGAGCACTGAGATACGCAAGGTGTCGTATAGCGGTGGCACGCTGCTGCTGAGCAACGCTGGCAGCACATTGGCACGTGTGGCCGCTGTGACGGACGACCAGGGGACTGTGGTGGCCTACAAATGCTGGGCGAAGGCCGACGATGGAACGACACAAACAATGAACTGGTGGCGCATAGGTATGATGGCGCTCTGTCAGACGTTCAACGTGAGTGGTAACACTGGCGGCAACCGCAGATATTGGCGACTGGTTGTAGGCGTTGGCCAAGAGCGGCTGGACGATGGCAAGATATACGACTATGTGCTGCTGAGCAATATTGCGAGTTTTTCGGCTGTTGCGTATAAGATTCCTTATTACTCGTCGGGTGGCGTTCTGACTGCCAAGGGTGATGTGCTGCGCTGGGCTGGCGAGCCTGTTGGCATGGTGCAGCGTAAGGGCAACATACCTTTTTTGATAGCCTTTGCGTTACAAGAGGGCAACGCTGCCGATGTCTCTACTATAAAGGATGACGATGGCGTGCTTTTGATGAATAGAGGCTTTTATGGCTACGAGCCTACTGCCAAGGGCGGTGCGCCTGATGCGCCGATGGCTGGCGATGTGATTGTGCAGTGTGGCGACCAGGTGCGCTGGCTGAGCCGTGGTAACGTGATACGTCTGTGTGCGAGCAGCGATGATGGGGATATAGACACCACGCCCTCGCTGTCGATGTATCACGGTATAGGTAGGCTGCGCGATGTCATCGTAAATGGCGAGGCTACGGCCAACAAAAGTGTATGGCAGTGGCGCGACCTGACAGCTCTTATCTCACCCACGAAGACCTACATCAATTCTGACTATTTTTATTTCTTTTCAGAAGCGGGTGGCGGCCTTGAGAAGGCGCAGTCGTTTTCTGAATTTAAAATGCAGAGCGATAAGGTGGCTGTTAGTGTGCGCGATGTGGCGACAGGCATTGAGAAAGCTGGCGTGCATCTTAATGGCGATGACAGCTGTATCGTGGCTAAGGCTAACAAATTCTACACTGAAAACGCGGCTGGTGTGCGCACCACTTCAGTAGACGAAGATGGTAACCTGATAGCGCGGTCGTTGCACAGCGTGAGCAAGAGCGAAGACAAGGTGTTGAGCGTAGACATAGAAGATGGCATGATAACCATGGCCACTACACAGAGCAACGCAAAGATACAGTTGGGCCTTGATACCGATGGTCTGCCAGCTTTTATATTCTACAATCCCGATGGCACCATCGGCCTTGTTATCAGTGCTAACGGCACTAACGCCAAACCGCTGCTTAACCCCAACGCTGTGATTGTGGTAGATGATGTAATAACGGGCAGTTATAGTTATAGCGTGGCCACAGAATTGAATGGTGGAAAGATGCATGTGCTGTCGTACACCGTGAGACTGACTGTAAAAAATAATAGCGGCAACATTAAAATGATAAAGGAAGGCGTGGTGACGGTAAAGGTGCGCTCGGCTTACAATGCACAGATGTTTACGCTGCATAGTCAAGACAGTAAGAACGCGCTGAACCAAGATACGCTTGAGATGACCTTTACCAACACAGAAATATACAATCTGCCAGCGAGCACAATTATCGCTGTTGCCGACCACACTACCGTGACAGTCGAGAACGAGGGTGGCAGACAATGGACGACAGAAATAAACAAAGCGAATTAACAATAAAAATAATCAATTATGAGCGAAACAAGAGTTAAAATTATACCTACTAAGGTGGGTACGGTGTGGGAGGCAGCACGGAAGTATAAAATGCTTGACTACCTCGTAATAGATGGCGCTACCATGTACCTGAGCAAAAAGGTAGATGATAGCGGCGTGAACTTGGGCCATTCCCTAACAAACACAGATTGGTGGGAAGAGTGTATAAACATAGCTGATGTGGTGGCTAAGGCCAAGAAAGCTGTTGAAGACTGTGAGCAAGCGGGCGTAGGCGCTAACGATGCTGCAACACAGGCTAACGATGCGGCACAGAACGCCCAAACGCAAGCCACAAAGGCAGCTGCCACTGCTGATGCTGCGATGAAGGCAACAAAGTTGGCTAACGATGCGGCACAGGCTGCTAACACGGCCACAGAGGGCGCTAACACCGTGAACGCAAAATTGGGCAAAGACAATGTGTTGATGGTGACTGACCGCGAGGGCAATTCGGCTCAGGTGCCCCTGGGCGATGCTGCCGATGTGACAAGAATAAAGAAGAGCCTCGGCCCGTACTCTGACCGCGCCGACATTGTGCTGATCGCCTCGCAGTCAGGCTATGTGGTGAGCAAAGATGGTGTGAAGACCGCCAAGAGCGGCTGGGCGATGTCCGAGTTTACTGCCGAGCTGGGTAACGAGTATTTGTTCAAACCAGGTGCTACCGATGGCAGCGTGTGTGTGTTTGCGGAGTATATCGACAAGATAGAGCGCCGTGCGATTGAATATTCCTACACCTACGACGAGAAAGGCTGCGTGGCGACCGCAAAGGCGACATACGACGGTAAGACACACGGCTACACCTACGCCTACACAGCACAGCAGAGCACAGCGGCCGCTGGCACGGAGACACAGAGCGAGGTGTGCGTGATAACCGACGACCAAACAGGGCAGACGGTGGACTACCTACCAGCAACATATCAAACAAAGGTGGGCAGCTATCAGCCCCTGACGCTGCTGAACGCCGATGCCGAGCTGCCTGTGGATGGCTACTGCCGATTTGTGTCTAACTTTCAGGCTCGCAGCGCCATCAAGGTGGTGGTGAGCTACAAGGTGGATGCTGCCGACCTGACTATGAAGGTGGTGAGAGATGGTATGACCGCAAGCATGTGTACGCAGCTGTCGAAGATAAACCAGAAGGTGGACGAGGCGAAGGCTGGCATTGAGGAGCTGAAAGACTCGATAGTGGCTGACAGCGACTACTATGTAGCCGAGAACGATGAGACGACGGGCGACCCTCACTTTCAGAACGGTAAAGGAAACAAGGACATCTTGAACGACTGGCACTTTTTCTTGATTGACCACACTGACAACACAGGCGAGGCGACACACCCCGTAGGGCAGCTGATGGATAACAACTTTTTCCGCTTTGTGGGTGGCGCGTTTGCCCCAACCGTGGGCATTACCGAAGAGATGCGTGCTGCTTGCGACGTGCAACTATATACCGATGCTGAACACACAAAGAAGCTGACATTGAAGAATGGCGTTGTCGTTACTGATAAGGCTGGCGCTCACCCCTATAATGCTGTGGAGGTATATAACTCGCTGGGCCTTGTTTCCTTATTTGATGGCGAGGGCAATAAGGTGCGCCAGCTGCTGCCGTGGGAAACCACGGAGACCAAATATTCGGTGATGTTAGGCAGATATGATACGCTCTACCCCATTGACCGACAGACAGGCATGAGCGGCAAGGTGATAAGCGGCATCTTTACTAAGCCTGTGCGCTACGATGGCATAGATGCTGGCCGTTTCCCCCTGTTAGGAACAGCCATAGCCCCCTGCCCTGTGACGACCGTGGGCAATAAGACGCGCAACTTCTTCTTTGCTTATGCTGTGGGCGACACAAACACTACGAATAATGGAAACCCACAGAGCACTGATTTGTGCTCGGTATATCTTGATGGCAGAACCTATCCAAGAACAAGTGATATGAACCAGATAACGACCATGCAACGCGCACGTGCTAACAACGCTGATACAACAGCGCCGCTGCCCTTTGCCGAGGGTGGCTATCATGCTTTGAACACATTTACCATGTGTATGGAGCTGCTGTATGGCACGAAGTATTTGCACGACAACAACCTATTTGGTTCGGGCATATCGTCTAACGACCCGTGCAACAATGAAACCACATGGCTGAACAATGGCGGTGTGCGCTGCAAGGAACAAGGAACGGCTGATTGGGGTTATTATACTTGGGGCGCAAACACGCCATTTGGTTATAACAACAAGATGCAGAAATATAACTTTTCTTGCCATATAAACTATTACATGGCGAAAGAAGAGTGTATGGAGAGCCAGATGGCAGCATCGTGGGCGGCAGAGATGGGTGTGGCCGAAGGCGCAGAATTTGAGGCATACGGCTCAACCTATCATTATAAGAATATACCAGGCGTAAAAGGCTTGAAGGATGGCGAGATGAACTGTAAGGTGTATCGTAAGCGTATAGGCACCTGCAAGGGTTACAAAGATGCTGACACGCTGGCCACCTATAACCTTGAGATACAGTTGCGCATGTCGTTGATACACGGCATGAACCTCAGTGGCGACATCTTTGCATATTGGGGTGGCGGCTGTGAGATGGTGGGCACCAATAAGGTTACAACTAATGGTGGCTATAATACCGAACAGCTCGAGAAAAACTTTGTAGAGTTTTACTTAGAGCCGTATCAAGATAAGTGGGTGAATGAGACTAACTCACAACTGTACGAATTGGGCATATTTGGCTTTGAGGCGGTGTATAACAAAATTGGCATCTTCGGCCCGCCGATCTTATCAGACGGATACGCCAAAAAGAGGCTGGGATTTACACCTTATAAGATAGAGAACGGTGGCGCCCTCGGTTCGGGACAATGCTTCTACGGTTGGACGTTCCCGTCTTGGTCGCGCACACTCAACCAACGCGTTCGCATAGCCTTGCGTTTTCGTGGCTCTGCGTTTTATGGCTTTTGTGCGCCTCGGTATCTCACTGCTTCCGCTGCGGTGTCGGCTCCGAGCGTTGCCTATGGCGGTTCTGCCCAGTGTCGTATTGTGCAACGTGGCGCAGCTTAGCGCAGCTGGCGCAGCACGGTGCAACCGTGCGAAGCGGGGCTGCAAGCCCCGTGCCCAACTTTGGAATTAACTATTTAAAGCAAAACACATGAAAGTAAAAAATATAAAATATCCCCAATGGCGAGACAAGCCTGGCATGAGGGCCATGGCCTCTGAAGCTCGCATGAGGGGTGATGTCACTCTGATAAGAAGTGGCTAAAGAGGTTGGTGTTCTCGAGCCGTGCGTTTTCGTGGCAATGCGAATAATGGCAATTGTGCGCCTCGGTATCTCAATGCTAACAATGCGGTGTCGAATACGAACGTTAACAATGGCGGTTCTGCCCAACGTCGGGCATCAAAAAATGATGCAGAACTAAGAACACGGGAACACCACTCTCGCTCAGGAGAAGCAGAAAATATCAAAGACAAGGGATGTGAGCGTAGCGCGATGGCTGTACGCGATGCGGCGAACGTGACCGAGAGACATCCTGACGGGCAGACAGTTCCGTCAACCTTTTAGCCCGACACTGAATATTAACAGCGGAGCAATCCGCATAAAACATATAAATAAAAACGTGCATAGACCCAATTACTTACCATTCATGGCTGACGACTACCTAAAGGCTGTGTGGAGCGCTGCAAAAGGCAGAAGAAAACGTCCAGAGGTAAAGGAGGCATTGAAGGATGTAAAAGGGCTATGCGCAATTGTTGAACAACATCTCAAAGATGGAAGCTGGCGTAAGGATATAGCGTATCAAAAGCTGACAAAGGTGAACAACAATAAGAAGGTGAGGCATATTGACGCTCCTACGTTCAGGACGTTGGTGTATGAGCACTTGCTGAAGAACAAGCTGGAGCCGATATATCGTAGGCGCGACCCGTTGGTGTCGTTGAACTGCAAGGATGGGTGCGGCATAACTCCATCGGCTAAACATAAGGAATTGAAAAGCAACTATGTGCTGCCGAGAATAAAACATTTGTTCTACGACCTACGTGAAATGGAATGGGTGGTGACAGCCGACCAACGACAGTGCTATATGCACGTAAAGCCGAGCGTATTTCGTAAGGAGCTGAAATATCTTATTGGCGACAAGTGGCTGATAGACTTTGCCGTGGAGCTGTGCTTTGTTGACGGACAACTGCCAGTGGGCACACCTACGAGTCCGCTTGCTCACCATATACTGATGTTGAGATTTCACGAATGGCTGTGCCGAAATACCGAATGGCGATTGTGCTATGCTGATAACTGCATGGTGGCTTGTAGGACTATAGAAGACGCGCAGCAGATGAAGTGGCGGGTAAGACAGTATTGGTGGTATGAGCTTGACATGAGGGCGAAACGAGGCGACACAAGGGTGACGAGCATAAACGACAAGCGAGGCATTGATTTTTGTGGCTACAGGGTGATACGCAATGCTGGCAAGCACGTTATCGACACGAACAAGGGCTACTGCCTTATACGCAAAGATACGTTGCTAAGAGCGAGAAAATGCGACAGCAATGAGTCGTGGGGTAGCTATTTCGGGCTGATGCGCCACGCTGACTGCTTCGACGAGATGGTAAAGATAGAGAAAAAGATGAAGTTAAGAGAACTGACAAAGAAGATACGTATAGACCGCAAGATGGATGCGCCTAACATCAAACCTATTGAGTTGGCTCGAAGCGGACAGGTGTTTACTGTTTTCGATTACGAAATACGTAAGAGCGAGAAGTCGGGCGAGCCTAACTGGATAAAGATGTTGATAGGTGTGCCCGAGGTGACTGCTGACGGTGAACTTACGGGCAAGACGGTGGCAAGAGAGGTGCATGGCGGCATGATGGGCATCGTGGCATGGATGGTGGCAGCGGAACAGGTGTATGGCAAGAAGGACTTGCTGCCATTGGAAGATGTCCGTATTATGGATGAGTGCGGATATATCTTTGAGGGTTCTACCAACCAGATGGAATATATTGAGGCAGTTTGACGAGTAGACGAGTAGACAAGTTTAATAATACATAACGACTATGGAAAAGATGTTTTTTTCTGAACCCCAACAGCGGGTTACAGTGGGCGCATACGGCAAGGTGCTGGTGCTGCTGAACGAGAGAAAAGAGAAACCTGTGGGCGACAGCATGGGCGATGATATGCGCGATGCTGTTGTGCCTACGGAGCAGTATGTGTATGACGGATGCTGGCTTGATACAGGGGGCGTGGCTTCAGAACAGGCGTTGCTGGCTGCTGCACAGCGTGAGGTGCTATCTGCCATTGAAGCCTATGATGCCTCGGACAGCGTGAACGCGTTTGTGCTGAACGGGCAGAAGGTGTGGCTGGATAAGGCTACACGTGTGGGACTAATGAACTCTACCACGATTGCGAAGGCGAAGGGACAGGCCACGACGACGCTGTGGCTGGGCGAGGCGAAGCTGGTGGTGGACTGCGACAAGGCGATACAACTACTATCGGCGCTGGAGATGTATGCGCTGGATTGCTTTAACGTTACGGCGGCACACAAGAAGGCTGTGAACGAGATGACAACACTGGAGGATGTGTTGGGCTACGACTATACGGGGGGCTACCCACAAAAACTAACTATGGAGGTGTAAGATGGTGTTATTAAGTGTGATAGCGACATTGCTCTTTGTAGCGCTGCTGGGCGTGGTGATAGATAAGCACGGTGTGCCCGAGATGTTGAGCAGCATCTACTACCTGCTTGGCAGGCGTGGGTGGCTGTTCCAGTTGGCAATGGTGGTGCTGGGCATAGTGATGATGGTATGTCTGCTTGACAGCGGACTTGGTGAGCCCTGCCTTGCGTTTTTAACGTGTTTGGGGCTGATATTTGTTGGCACTGCGCCGCGTTTTCTTGATGCTGGCGAGCGGGCGGTACATAAAAGTGCGGCTATTGTGTCGGCAGTGTCGGGCGTGGCCTGGTGCTTGACGGTAGACTGGCCATTGACGTTGTGTATCGTATCATTGTATGGCTGGTATTGGCTGTTATGCCATCGCGACAAAGACAGCAAGCTGTGGTTGATGGCCGAGGTTACAGCGGTGTGGTTAGTGACATTGACTTATTGGTGTAACATATAATGTTTAGAAGATATGAAAAGTATTGTAAAAGGAAATAACTTCGTGCTCCTGATACCTGTGCGTAGGATGGAAGAGGGGCAGATGGTGGCTATGCCATTGGCTGTGTGCGAAGAGATACATGTGCGGCTTGTGAGCGCGGTGCGCCGCTTCGACCTTGTGGCCGTGATTGACACGGCTGACGAGGGGCGCTTGCGTGCTCAGGTGCCCGCCACATTGCCTTTGGGCACGTATGCGCTGGAGGTGTGCGGAAAGTTGTTAGGTACAAGTTGGCGTAGCAACGAATACGAGCAGATACGCATTGTTGACAACAATGCGCTGGCCGACACGGTGCTGGGCGATGTAGACGACAACGAGCCGAGTGTGGAGATAGACACTCAGGTGGTGGTGTATGCTGCTGCTCCTGCTTTGCTGCCTTGTGGCGAGTGGGAGAAGGGCAAGATGTATGCCGTGGGCTCGCTGGTAAGCCATGGCCTGTGCTGCTGGCAAGCGGTGGAGGTGACGACCTCAGAACCGAAAAAGGGTTCTACATCGTGGGTGGTGCTGCTAAATGCCGAGCCACTGAAAGATGTGGCCATTGACACTGCTACTGAGGCTGTGAAAAACGCTATCAGTGTGCGCGTTGATGGGCCTGACCTGGTAATAACTGTTAATGATGGAAAGGAGTAAAAGGCTATGGCAGATGTGAGTTATATTGACGTAACGTCGCTGGACGTGGTGCCCGATGGCGTGCAGAACGATGATGTGCTGCTGCTTGTGCGTAGCAATGCTGATGGCACGAAGACGTGTTACCGTGTGCCAGGCACGAAATTTAAGGGCGACGCTGGACGTAGCGCCTACGATGTAGCAAAAGAGCAAGGCTATGCTGGAACGTTGGCCGACTGGGAGGAACAGGTGGCTAAGGTGAGCAGGTTTAGTGTGTCGTATGATGCCGACACGGGCGAGATTGTTTTTAGGCAATAGCCAGTTGACAAGTTAACGAGTTCTTGCTTAGGCAAGCGGCAGAGCCGAGCGGACAAGTTGACGAGGAGATTTGCTTTTTCGCTCGGCTTTGCGGCTTGCCTAAGTAAGAAAATAAGTAACTTAAAAATGTGATTAATGATGAAAGAAAAAATAAAAAACATCTGTAAGAAGGTGTATGATGGCTATCAGAGGCTGGTGGCCAAGGTGGGTGCAGACAGACTGGTACACCTGTTTCTGAGTGTTGCAGCTACGCTGGTGGGTACCCTGGCGCTGTGTCGTGCCTTTGCGGCGCTTCCTGTGTGGGTAGCGGCGCTGATTAGCGCATTGGCTGTTTTCGCGGTGGGCTTGCGCAAGGAGAGAGCCGACGCTGACTATGGCGGTGGCTTTGATAAGATTGACTTGATGTGGGGCGCTGCTAGGTGTGTAATTGGGTTTGTTGTTTGTATCTTATTAATGTAAAAGAGAAAGGAGGGACGATTATGAACGAGCTGATACCTGAGCAAGTGAGGATGGTGTGTACGCTGCTAACATCGACAATACTGGCTATTGTGACTCCTACGGGAACTTTCGTGGCCGCATTAACATTGGCGAGCATGTTTAATGTGTGGGCTGGTATGCGAGCCGATGGTGTGAGCGTGATACGCTGTAAGCGGTTCTCGTGGGATAAGTTTTTGAGAGCGTTGTGTGAATTTATGGTAACACTGGTTGTTCTTGAACTTATACGCGGCATAATGTATCTGTGTGGCGATGATGGCGTGAGCTTATATCCTGTTAAGATGTTGACGTATGCTGCGTGTGTGATATACTTGCAGAACGCGCTAAAGAACCTGGTGAAGGCGTACCCCAAGAACAAGATGCTGTGGGTGGTGTATCTGTTTATACGCTGCGAATGGCGTAAGGCGTTGCCAGCAAACGTGGATGCAATGCTTAAACGATACGAACAACATGTAGCGAACAATGAAAAAGAAAAGGAGGACAAGAAAGATGACAAGAAGAGCAAGTGATGTGCTGATAGCGCACATTAAAGCCCATGAGGGCTACCGTAGCAAGGCTTACCGATGTCCTGCTGGTGTGTGGACGTGCGGTTATGGTCATACAAAGGGTGTGACCGCTAAAACGACCTGTGACGTAGCCAAGGCCGAGGCGTGGTTGCTTAAAGACCTTGCGCCTGTGGAAGCCTTTTGCAATGCAATAAAGAATGTTGACACACAGGGCAAGTTTGATGCTGTGGTGGACTTTGCCTTTAATGTGGGGCTGAGCAATCTTAGACAGAGCACGCTGCTAAAGCGCATACAGGCTGGTGCAACGGACAAGGAGGTGTGTGCCGAGCTGCGCAAGTGGGTGTATGCTGGTAGCAGAAAGCTGCAAGGTCTTGTTATGAGACGTGAATGGGAATGTGAACGCTGGAAGGAGGGCCGTGTATGAGAACATATAAGCGAATTGTGATAGGCACGCTGTGGGGTGTGCTTCTGTGTGCATTGCTGCATGTGCTATTGTCGGGCTGTGCTTCGCGCCGTGTGACGGTGGGAGGCAGCACACAGAAGACAGACACGGTATATAAAATGAACATGGTGCGCGACACGGTGCTGGTTAAGGACTCGGTACTGGTGAGCATCTTTAACATGGGCGACACGGTGTATAAGACGCGCGAGGTGTGGCGGTGGCGTGACAGGACGAATGTGCGTGTAGACACGGCGTATAAGAGCGCGTTGCGTGTTGATACGGTGCGTGTGCCTGTGGCGGTAGAACGCAAACTGTCGTGGTGGGAGCGGACCGTAGAACGACCGTTACAACAGGTAATAGGAGCTTTTGTAGGCTTAGGCGCCATCTTCGGTGTTCTTTATGTGGCCGTGCGATTGCGCCAGAGAAGAAGTAAAGATACAGAGAAAAATGATTAGAAAGGGTTATTTGATTTGATTTGTTATTTTTTGCCCTTCCTCGCCCGTGATGGGTAACGGGGGGCCTTTAAAAGGACTAAAAAAGTTACGATTTGTAAGAAAAGCAAAATTTGTTTTGTATTTTTATTCCTTTTACTTGCATTTTTTGTTTAAAATTGCTACTTTGCAAAAATTAGACTAAAAAACTTTTCCTTATGACAACTGAACAACGAGAACAAATTATGAAGCTGCTTGAGGGCAGAGATGTGAGCGAGGTGTTAAACCTGTTAATGCATACAGGTAACAGATATTCGCGAAGGACACTAAGATTTTTTCGCTGGTTCTGCAAATGGGCGCCAGTAACAATTATGTTGTTTCACATGTATGGTATGTGGGATTTTGGGCATAACCCCCGTGAGATGTTTGTGGTACATGAAGAGAACGCGGCTTGCTATGCTTTTATATACATTATGCTGTATATATTGCCAATTGTTATCGTGTTTGCATCACGATTTTTCTTCTTGTGCTGGAGATATAGAATACCTTTTTTCTACTATTTTGGCGTTAATGCTATACATATATGTTACTGGTCATGGTATACGACTAACGATATGGTGATGGCGCACTATTGCCTTATCGTGATGGTGTTATGCTTTTATGGCTATGGCGTTATAGATGATTTTATAAATAAGACGCGCATAGGCCGACGATTGTTTTCTTAACTTTTAATATGATGGCTATGAGAAAGACGTTTGGGTATAGGCTGCTTGGCCAGATGCTGCAAGGGTTGGCTGATGCCTGTTATCGTGCTGATGAACAAGAGAAGCGTGGTGAGAAGGTAACGGCCTGTGGCATGACGAATGAAGAGATAGAGACGTTGTGCAACGACATATTGCCGAATATGATGAACCCGATGATGAGCACCGAAGAGGTGAAAGACAGGCTTGGCGTGAGCGATGCTACGCTAAACAGGCTTGTGGCCAAGGGCGATTTGCCCAACGGGCAGAAGAAGAAGCGTGGCCACACGCGCTACTGGAAGAAATGGGACATTGTGGCTTTTCTTCGTAGGCGAAGAGGAGCTTGATTTTTGTAATGTTGTTTGCTCACCTTGCGTTTAGGGTGAGCATTTTTTTTGTTTGTGTGCTTTGCTGTTAAGCGAAGTGCGTATCATGTTAACTTGTTGGTTAACAGCGTGTTTTATTATCTTTGAGCGAGTTATGCTGTTTATGGTGCTAACTCATTAACTTTGCCTTGTAACGTTACAACAACAACATGTAGAACAACAAAAAGATTAGAAAATGGAAAGCAAAACTTATGTCTTCGGAAACGAAGGAAACGGACAAGGTGGCATGATGAGCTTGCTTGCACCTTTGCTTCAACAGAGAGGTCTTGACCCGAACTTGTTAGTAGCCATGAACAAGAACAACAACGGCTGGGGCGATGGCAATGGTTTCATGTGGGTAATATTCTTATTCTTCCTCATGGGCTGGGGAGGCAATGGCTGGGGCGGTTTCGGTAACGGCCGTGGCGGTGGCTTAGCCAACGAGATTAACAATGACTATGGTCGTAGCCTGTTGATGGATGCCATAGGTGGCAACCGCAATGCGCTAAGCAACCTTGCCACACAGCTTAACTGCACGGAAGGTCAGATACAGGCTGCTATATCGGCCCTTACCTCACAGGTTCAGAATGTAGGCAACCAGGTAGGCATGAGCGGTATGCAAGTGATTAATGCGTTGCAACAGGGTAACATGCAGATAGCGCAACAGATTGCACAGTGTTGCTGTGACAACAAGATGGCTATCTGCCAGCAGACGAACACGCTGCAAAGCGCTATTAACAACGTAGCTAATGGTCAAGAGCGCGGTTTCTCGTCATTGGCTTATGAGACGCAGCGTCAGACTTGCGACCTGAACAACTCTATCAAAAGTTCTACTCAGCAGATAATCGACGGTCAGCGTGCCGCCGAGATGCGTGAGATGCAGAACAAGATTGACCACTTGCGTGAGGAAAACTCAACGTACAAGAGCTCGGCAATGACCAGTCAGATTGTAGGTCAGGCGGTCGCTCCTATCAATGCGGTGTTGGCAGGCTTGCAGCAGGAGGTTGCAGGCATTAAATGCAAATTGCCCGAGACGGTGACTACCCCATATCAGCCTTTTACCGCTGTTCCTAACTGTGTAGCAGCGCAGATGGGTCTTTATGGACTGAACGGTGTAAACGGTGGTGGCTTTTGGGGCTAATGAAAGGAGGATGATGCTATGATATGGATTTATCCTTTTTCATGGGTCAACAGGCGCGGTTCTGCCGCCGTAGGTTCAACAGGTGTTACTGTAAATGCAGATAGTGTGGTGTTTAGCTTTAAGAACCATGCTTTTTTGAACGCCTATTACAGGGGCACGGTGTTTGTGAACCTACGCGAGGCAGTGCCGACAGGCACGACAGGAACGCTGCCGATACTGTTTGAGACCAATGGCGTGACGCAGCCAGTGACGAAATATGGTGGTGCGGCCCTTACTGTGGCCGACCTGCCAGGCACTGGCGTGTATCAGCTATGGTTTGAGCGAGATACGAACACCCTTCAGATGATGACGGGCATTGTTTAACAAAATTATTAAAAATTCGACGATATGTTTTCTGGTTTGCGACAAAATAGCATTGTCTATGTGTTAGACAAGAGTGAAGAACCTATATTGAAGATAGGTCAGGTGGTGAGTGTGAGCAATCCGCAACCAAAATTTCCGACGTATCAACCCCAGCAATTTGCTGCCCCACAGATTGAGACCACAGTGGACGTTAAGGTGAAGATGCAGGATGGTGAGAGCGAGTTTAAGCAATTGCCATCGGGTCTTGACATAGCCAATTCGGGAAATGTTATTGTGAGTGACAGCAGGGAGGCGATGATGTCGGAGGTGGAAGCCTTGTTACGCACATCGAAAGATGTTGTAGACAGCATAGACTACCATAAGAAAGTGGTGAGCGGCTGTGAAAAGATTATGTGTGTGCTGAACCCACAGATAGCCAAAGATAAGGCTCAGGAGGCGAAGATAACGCAGCTTGAGAGCAAGGTGACGGGTATGGAAGGCACATTACAGAATATTGAGACCATGTTGCAGAAAGCCTTGAACAAGAAGACGAGTTGAAAGGAGCAGATGCTATGTATATGATAGAGATTACTGAGAACAAGATGGACGAGCTTGTTGAGAACGTAGAGAAATGCTTGCGTTATGGCGGCAAGGCGATGTCGTGTCTTGACAGCTTGCGTCGTAATAATGGCAGGATGGGTGAGCGCATGCCGATGCCCGATTACAGAGATTGGGGTCGTGAAGAGCGCGATTATGACCGTGACGAAGACCGTTATGACGACGACCGTTATGGAGAGAGACGTGGTGGTGGCTACCGAGGTATGGGTAGACGCTACTAAGTGAATGACCGACAGGTGAGGGTGCGATATTGTGTGCCCTTGCCTGTCTTTTAAAAATAGGAGAATAGATTATGGGAAGATGTAGAATACCACTGGATTTGTACGACATGAAGCCCGAAGGCATGATAGCATATTTGCGTTACAATGGCTACCATTTTAACAAAAAGATGTGCGAATGGGCCGTTAGCAAGATGCGTCGTGACGGTAGCACGATAACCTTTTTAGACAAGGAGAAGGTGGAGAGCATGTTGAAGAGTGAAGGTGTGACGCTGCAAAACGTGGAGGGCTATGACCATGTGTATGTTGCCAACATGGTGCGTGCTGACTATTGGAACAAGTCGATAAAGGACGAGAAGCAGATGTGCCAGTTTGTGAAAGACATGGTGGACGATGAAGACCAGAAGGATGGTTTTATTTTTAACCGTTTTTATGCCGACTGTTGCCACAATGGTTTGCCGATACCATGGGAGGACGTGTTATGACGGAGCGGAATATACGGCTTGAAAACTATGGGTGGACGGTGCGCTGCTTTTTAGGTTACAGGCGCGAAGATAGCGTGTGTTTGTGCCAGGCGCTAAGCGAGATAGGCTGCAAGGATGATGCTTTGCGTAGTGCCTATGCCCATTTTCTTGCTGGTGGCGAGGATAGCGGGCTGACCTACTCGAATGTGCGTGAGCGTGTGAGTGTGCTTGCTGTAGGCTATGATGACGATAAGGCCAGCATGGTGAACACGGTGGGCCATGAGCTTTTGCATGTTGTAGCGCACGTGTGTGAAGAGTATGGCATAGACATGTTGAGTGAAGAACCGTGCTATATTATGGGCAGGCTGTGCGAAGAGATGTACAGCATTATCTGATTAATAATTAAAAACTTATTGCATTATGGAAAAGATTTTAAACGAGTTGTCGTCTTGCAAAGACGCAAAGAAAGTAGAAAATGTTGTTAATTTAGTCATTCGTGAGTTGCAAAAACATCTGACGTGCGAAGAAGAAATGTCATTAGAACAAACAATATATGAAGAATTAAAAGGCCATCATTTTAACAAAGAAAGCGCAGATTTGGCTATTAGACAGTTCTACTATGTATCTCAAGAAGGTGATATAATTCATGCACCATTCATTAGCGAGAGAGAATGTATCGAACTATATAACGATTGTAAAGAAGAAATAGAAGGCTCTAATCTTTACGATTATATTGTAGTTCTGAATAATACAATCGCAAATTATCACAACTTGTTATATAAATGGTGGAGAAATGAAGATTGGGATATACTACTCCAAAAATTCAGCGAAATTGCTGTTAATTGGCTTAACGATGATGATTACATACATAAAGGGGAAAAGGCATGGTATGTGATGCATAGATAAATGTAGTAAACGACAAGAGGCGAGGTTGATGTGAAAACGACCTCGCTTCTTTTATTTGTTATATCAATTCTAAAGTAAAACCCTTCTTTGCAATATAAACAGGTTTTCCTGTTGCCTTTATAACTGCTTTTCTAAACATTTCAGCATTCCCGTTGTTTTCCGATATATGTATCAACATGACATTTCGTACATGTGATAAATCCATTGTTTTTAAACAGGCCACACACCTTTTTAAACTCATGTGCGTAGCTTTTGCACGTATTCCAACATTTAAGGGTATAATTCCATTATTTACGCTCTCGTCTACAAGTTCGTCGGTATGATTACATTCGATTAATATATGTTCGATGTTAAAGTCAAACTTATACCTGATATGATGCGTATCTGTAATAAATAACAACGTCCCAATATCTTCGTGATAAATTATAAATCCACATGGTTCTTTCGTGTCATGTTCTGTTGAAAAAGCTTTAATTACGAAATTACCAAGACGAAATTCTTTTAGCATTGGTATAACATGATAATGAAAACCATTATCACCTACCTTTCTTTCTTCCAAAGTTCCTTTTGTTGCAAATATATTGAAAGCTTTTGCATACTGCTTTATATATCCAGCGTGGTCTCCGTGACTATGTGTTATTAGACAGCCAACCACCTTGCTAATATTCCCGTCTAAGGCTTCTACGGCATGTTTAAAATTAATTCCACATTCTATTATTATAGCTTCTTCACTATTTTGTAAAATATAACCATTGCCAGAACTACCACTTCCTAATGTAATTAATTGCATATTTACACCTTATTATATTATATAGGGGAAGAAACATATCCTCCCCTATAATTACTTGATAATGACTATCAACTATTTCTTTTTCTTTGAAGCCATGTTTCTAATTCCTAACGATTGAAATAACGCATTTGTTATTTAAACATATCGGGGATTTCTTGTTTGCCCATAGGTTCTATTTTGTTTTTTTCTTTTGCATGTTCTTTTTTCTTTGTTTTATCATCTGCCTTGTTTTCTTCGTTAACCTGTTCTGTTTCCATGCTAAGAGATTGAGAATTAGCTTGTTGTTCTTCCTTTTGTTGTACTTGCATTAATTTCTCTTCTTCTGACATTTGTTGAGTTGTCGATTTTTCTATTGGGATTTCAACAAAATCGGCATCTTCTGCTTCATCTCTTGTAAGGAAGCCCATCATAATGCCAGGATCTGTCGTTCTTATGAACCATGAAGCGGCTCGATAACGAAGCATCAATTCAGGTATGTTCTTCCATTTTGGATTTCGAGCGTACCATCCTTCATCTTTAGCCATCTGTATTGTAATGGTAGGCCCTTTTTTGACTTCCCCAGTTTTTAATTCAATCGCGTAAGCATACATTCCCCAACTATCTTTGCCTTTTTCACCGACTTCTTGATAGCTTATAGATGTGTATTTGCCCGTAGCATTGAAGCAAGCAATTGAAAATTTAGCTTCAAATGTGGGCTTCCCTTGTACTGCTACAAGGTTTTGTAAAACCATCAATGGGTCAGCGTGCATGCGCATAGCCATGTTTAAACCTATTAAGCAGTTGCCAATGTTGTTCTTATATGCTTCGGGCACGAAAGAAGAAGTAGCAAATACTTTCGCTATTCTTTGACCAGCTTCAAAGCCTTCGATTGAACCGAAAATATTAATACCATTTTGTGGCTGTAAAACGGTGATTTCTTTTGTATCTTCCATAATTTTAATATTTTAAATATGATTAAATAGATGTAATTTCAAATGGTTTGTCATAGATGCATTGTAAATATATAGTCTGCTGTATAGATGGTAATGCTTTTTCAATAGATTCTTTTCTATCGACAAACAAAGGCACGAATATATTTTTAGCCTTACTTATGCCGTTAATTATGTCAATACCCATATTGATAACAGTTCCATCATTCGTGTTATTATAATCAACACCATGTCTATCTATTGCGGTACATATCTCTTTTTCATCATCATTTGTAATGTTTTGCTCATAGAATTTCCATCTAATGAGAGAAAAGAACGCATTAACTTTATCTTCGATAATAGTTATTTTTGCCTTTTTATAGTCTTTAACCTGTTGAATAATCTGATTACAGTTAACAATAATTTGTGACAACTCTCGCGAACGATAATCGAGTTTTTCTTTCTCTTCTTTGATACGTTCATTTGTATCACGTTTAGACAAACGTTTGATTAATTCATCACGTTTCTTTGTTAGTTCTGCTTTCTTTAGTCTGTTTTCTTCTAAAGTTTTATCTACGATGATTTCAGGCTTTGCTAATTTAACAGCATTAAAAGTGTTGTCAGCAGTGACTTTCTCAGCGCTATTTTCCCATGTCAAAGCTCGTATTTCTAAACATCTTTTTGCAATACTATCATGTGTTTTTGATAATTCTGCGATATTTTTCTTTTCTTCTTCTGACGTTACTTGCTCATATACATTTATTGTTCCTTTGAGTGCTGTTATTTGGCTATTTTTTTCTTTAGCTTTGTCCTGTATTTCTGTTAATTTATGAGATTTGTTTGTATTGAATTCATTTACAGCGTTCTGATATTCCTGTTCTTGCATTTCGTCCGTATAAGGACGACCACAAACGGGACAAACGTCTGTTTTGGCAAAGTTAAATTCCTTTTCGTTAACATCTTTCCATTGTTGCATTAAAACGTTAAACTCTTCTTTTAATTTTTCTAATTTAATCTTGTTCCTTACATTTTCTTCAAGATGTTCTTTCTGTTGCAATTGAGCTTTAGAAAGTTGTTCAGAAGCAGCAGTTTCTTTCTTATAAGAAGCGTCAATGGCTTCAAAATGTTTTTCTTGCCAAAGCTGTCTTGTCTTGTTATATGTTTCGGTTGCTTCGGTAAGTTTTATGTTATATTCTTCTTGCTCAGAAACATTACCCACAACTCCTTGCATAGCATTGTCTATTACCAATAATTGTTTTTCGACATTGTCTTTTTCTGATTCTATATCGTCAAAATCATCATCAGTTCGTAAGGCATCCTGTGCCTGTACCTTTGCAGGAATTGTTAAAAGTTCATCATTCGCTTTCTTGCGTGTGATTTTCTGTTGAGACAAGATATCTGAAATTTCCTTTTTCTCAACGACTACGCCTTTATAAACAGCGGGAAAATTTTGCATGATTTCTTCTTCATTAATGTCACCAGCTAAAGACATCAATATCCTTCTACGCTGATCTATCTTATATCCCCAAAACAGGTTGATATTAGAGAGAAGAAACCAATCTTCATAGTTGCATAGACTGTTTAATTTTTCTTTAAATGCTGTTACAGAGAAAGGCACATCATCAATAAGGCGAGTCTGCGTCGTACCCATAAGTTTTTCGTTTACTGTGTTTTCAGCCTTATAACGTTCAGCAAGACGTCGTTCTATCTTTATGTCGCGTTCGTCGTTATAATTGATAATAATAGATACACTTGTTTCTAATTTGTGTATCACATTATTATTCATATCTAATGTTTGAACCGTTGTATCAGGACGACTCGTAACACCGAATAAACACCACAGATATGCATCATAGATAGTTGATTTACCCGTTTCGTTACCACCGCTGATAATAACCTTTTGACCAAAATTAATAGTCTTACTCCGTACTTTCTTAAAGTTTTGGAGCGTCATTGTTTTTAAAAAAATTTTCATTGTTGATGTTTTTTTCGTTAAACCGTTTTTTTTCCGAGTTCTTGATAAACTTATCCATAGGTTCAGGTTGTCCTTCGATATTGTTCTTCTGGCAATAAATACGCCAAGCCTGGATGCCTGTTTTACCTTCTTCTATAAGTTTTTTCTCAATTTCAATCTGTCTTTCCCGTTCTTCGTTTACTATATCGACGCGCATATTGATAACATCTTCTTCAAATTTCGCAATGCCTTGTAATATGATTTGCGGGTTCACTGTTTTACCAACATACAATATACCATATGCACCTCCTATGAAGAGCTGAAAGAAATAGAGCAATTCAGTAGGCGTAAGATAGTAATATTTGTTACGAATTAATCTCGCAATTAATAATACTTGACCTTCTGATATCGCGCCAAAAGCGCCACAAAATGTCAACACATCTATTAACTGTACTTTTATCCATTGTAGCGTTACATTTTCCTTAACCTTGATGTCTATAACATTCAGCTGGTAATCTTTTGTCATTACAGCTTCTTTCAAGGAGAAACACTTTTCAGAAGAAACGCTTAACAAGGGATATTTGTTCAGCATTTTTTCTAAATTGTTAATCTGTGCTAAGGATTGTCGCTGCCTTGGTTGCGAGGTTAATGCTTGTTTGTTCCGTATTTCCATATGGATTTATAATTTCATCTTCCCAACACCTACCATTCAGATAAGTAAATGGGTCTTTTTGATACTGTTTCTCAGTAATCGAATTAACGTAAGCTGGAGTTGCTAATAAGCATTGCCTTCTGTCTTTTTGACTTAATTTCAACCATCGTTTATAGCATTTATCTTTTCCTCTTTTCTTATTATAAAGGTTCCACCACTTCTCAAATTCGTTATCTATTAGATTAATACTCTGAGGTGGTATTACCTCATAACCCTTGGATAAAAGTAAATTCATCGCTTGTTGTACCTCTTCTTCCATAATACATTATTATATATATTCGCCACCCCAAAAACGGGTGATTTCTGAACCAAGAATAACTCTCTGACCATTAGCTCTCACCAAGCAATTAATAATATTGCTCTTGATATATCTGTTTATGGTCGTGATGCTTACATTTAATTTTTCAGCTGTTTCTTTAATCGTGTATCTGCCTTTAGGTATTACGTTAGGAATATTATTTATCATTGTTGTTAATTTTATTCCGCCGCAATATATTATATATTGAAGCTTCCGTTACATACTTGAAGTCAACCATTGTTAATTTTACTGCTTCTGACTTCTTGAAGCCTTGCCGCTGGTAATATGCAACTTTGTTGCATACAGCGAGTTCTTTTTCTTTTCTTGTCAAAATTATCATTTTTTAACCTGTCTCTTATACACATCTGACGCTGCCGACGAAGAGGATAG
>ERZ1026852.182-NODE-182-length-43877-cov-38.289900_pt1 | contig 43877 bp, 44 predicted proteins | sample MGYA00380156_ERZ1026852 | MGnify/ENA primary metagenome ERZ1026852 (study PRJEB33269, sample SAMEA4719792) | human gut metagenome | biome: human-associated habitat; feature: organic feature; material: feces | place: Cameroon | collected 2013-10 ...
ATGTAGCAGCCAAGATAGGCTTCAAGAATAATGGTGCAGATGTAGCTTACTTCACCTACGACACTACAGGTGCATACGCTCCTGCCTTTGCATCTCTTGCTTCATCAGTAGATTCACTTACCATTGAAGGAACAGGTGCAGAAAAGACATTCAATATTTCCGCTTCTAATCTTCAGAATTATATTCATATTTCAGCAACAAGTGGCTTCGAGGTAACTCCATCTTTGATAAAAGCAAGCGAGACTTCTGCTACTATAACCATTAAGAATGTTTCAGCGCTTAATCACAATACAGGTAAGGTAATTCTTCGCAGTGGCGATGTTCGAACATATGTATCTCTCTTGGGCACAGGTTCTCCATTGCCAGTAAAAGACATCTCAGCCAATGCCGTTTATGGTGGTGGCACCGATGATGCAAAGACCTACACCGACTTTGTCCCTGGCAAGGATGGCTACACCTTAGAGTTCAAGGTAAAGACCGACGATGCAAGCAAAGAGTTCTATCCATTTGCTGTTTCAGACAATAAGGTAGGCTTCAAGGGCTATGTCAAGTCAGAGTCTATAGGTCTTTACAATGGTAGCAACACCTTTATCTCCGACGAGGGTATCAGCAATCCAGCCAATGGTGGTACATTCTATAATACCGATGGTTTGTATCATACCTATCGTTATGCCGTTACTCCAGACAAGCGTGTATTTGTTTATCGCGATGGTTTGGCAGTAGACACATTCCGTGTTGCCGACTTGGCAATGCAGCCAGAGTGGGCAGTAGAGAATGGCGATATGAAGGAGAACCTTATCAAGAACCCAGGTTTCGAAGGTGAGTGGAACTTCTCAAAGAGTCGCAATATCGTTACTCGTATTGAAGGATGGGATGTATATCCTTATGATCAGTATAACTCTACCCAGGATATAGAAGCAGAAGAGCGCAACAACGACGTTGATATGAACAACCATGTCTTGTCTATGAAACGCTATATGTGGAATGATGGTTGGTCAGCAGGTCAAATCTCTCAGATTGTAGATGTAGCTCCAAACGAGACCTATTCATTCTCTGCTCTTGCTAAGGGTGGTATAAAGAAGGACGGCACTCAGTTTGGTAGTATCCGCATAGAGGATTTGCAGAATTCAGACAACAAGGTTACAATCCCTGTTACCAGTGATAGCTATCAGACCTATGCTTCAGACTTCACAACCCTTGCCAACACTAAGCAGATTAGAGTTTATTTCAACCTTGAGCGCGACAAGTGGGGCGCTTCAATCAGTGCGTTGAAGGTAGACGATGTGAAGCTTACCGGTGTAGACCGCAATGTAGCAGCCAAGATAGGCTTCAAGAATAATGGTGCAGATGTAGCTTACTTCACATACGATACTACAGGTGCATACGCTCCTGCATTTGCTTCGTTGACAACTTCTGTTGATTCTATTTCTATTGATGGTACAGGTAGTGTTCAGAAGATTGAGGTAAATGCTGAAAACTTGACCTCTGATATCAAGGTTTCTGCTACTCACGGATTTGCCGTTTCTCCAGTTGTTATCAAGGCTGGTACAAGCAAACAGACAATTACAGTAACTAATGTTACTACGCTTGCAGAAAATACAGGTAAGGTAATTCTCCGTAGTGGCGACCTCCGAAAGTATGTTGCTCTTTCAAGCTTTGGCTCTCCATTGCCAGTCAAGGATATCAGTCAGAATCCTGTATATGCTGGTGGCGAGGATGTTAATAAGACATTTGAAGGCTTCAATCCAAGCTCTAATGGTTATACTGTAGAGGTTCGTGCAAAGGTCGATGAAGCTTCTAAGGAACTCTACCCATTTGCAGTATCTAATGATAAGATTGGTTTCAAAGGCTATGTAAAGTGTGAGTCTGTTGGTCTTTACAATGGTGGTAATACCTTCATATCTGATGAGGGTATTAATAATCCTGCTAATGGTGGTACTTTCTATAATACCGATGGTCTGTATCATACATACCGATATGCTGTTACAAGCGATAAGCGAATATTCGTATATCGTGATGGTCTGCCTGTAGATACTTTCCGCGTAGCAGACTTGGCAATGCAGCCAGAGTGGAGTGTAGAAAATGGTAGAGCATTCCGCAACTTGTTGAAGAATCCTGATTTCGAGGGCGAGTGGAACTTCTCTAAGAGTCGCAACATCGTTACCCGTATTGAGGGATGGGATGTATATCCTTTCGACCAGTATAACTCTACTCAAGATATTGAAGCAGAGGAACGCAACAATGAAGTTGATATGAACAACCATGTATTGTCTATGAAGCGTTATATGTGGAATGACGGATGGTCTGCAGGTCAAATCTCTCAGATTGTCGATGTTGCACCAAACGAGATTTATTCATTCTCTGCTCTTGCTAAGGGTGGTATCAAGAAAGATGGTACTCAGCTTGGTAGTCTTCGCATAGAGGATTTACAGAATGCAGATAATAAGGTTACAATCCCTGTTACAAGCGATGATTATCATACCTATGCATGCAATTTCGAGACTCTTGCCAACACCAAGCAAATCAGAGTCTATTTCAATCTTGAGCGCGACAAGTGGGGTGCTTCTATCAGTGCCTTGAAGGTTGACGATGTTCAATTACGTGGCTATTCTCGCAATGTAGCTCAGCAAATAGGCTTTGAGAATAATGGCGCAGATATTGCTTACTTCGCCTTCGACAATGATGGCGCTTATGCTCCAATGCTTCCAGGCTTGACAGCTAAGGAAATTACAAATGCCATAGAGAATGTAGAGAATGGCAATAATGACGGCTTGAAGGCTGTTGCCGCTGACAATATGCTTATGGTATATGGCGTAGCTGATGGTAGCCGTGTTGTAGTTTATTCTGCCAACGGAACGCAAGTCGCTACAGTCAATAGCTATAAGCACGGTACAGGCATTGCTCTACCAGGTAATGGTATATATGTTGTTGCTGCATTCAATGGTGGCGACAAGAAGGTTGCTAAGGTTATAAACCGATAATTCTTATAAATACTGGGCAGATGGTAATATGCTGTCTGCCCAGTAATAAAACTAACTAACATGAAAAGAAAATTTACATCCTTTTTACTCGCCATGGCAACAATGATGCCAACAATGGCTGCGAATAATATCACTCCAGGTCAAACTTGGAACGATACTAAAGGTTCTGCTATTAATGCTCATGGTGGGTGTATTGTATATAGTGAGGGCTACTATTATTGGTTTGGCGAAAGCCGTTCTGGCGGCAAGAGTGCTGGTGTTAGCTGCTATCGCTCAAGCGATTTATATAATTGGGAACGATTAGCCTTGGCTGTTACTCCGACAGGTACCATGACTGACGAATGTCGAGATATCGCAAATGGTAGAACTCTTGAACGTCCTAAGGTTATTTACAATGATAAGACTGGAAAATGGGTCATGTGGATACATTGGGAGAACGGGTCTGACTATGGACAAGCCAAGTCGGCTGTATGTGTAGCTGATAAGGTTAGTGGTCCATACAAATTGGTTGATGTCTATCGTCCTAACAATTGTGATGCTCGTGACCAGACACTATTTAAGGATGATGATGGAAAGGCTTACCACATCTATTCTACCAATATGAACTCAAATACCAACTGCGAACAACTTGCCGACGACTATCTTACTCCTCTTGCAGGGTATAACACTCAGTTGAAAGGTCGTAAGTATGAGGCTGCTTCAATATTCAAGGTTGGAGAAACTTATTATGGACTATTCTCAGGATGTACAGGATGGTCGCCTAATCCAGGAAGATATATGTGGACCACAGATCTTATGGGTGAGTGGGCTGCTCCTGCAGATTTTAAAGCCAGCGACGGTACTACAGGTATTAATTTCTGTGTTGATAATGGAGCTTCTAATACATATACAAGTCAAAGCGCATATGTGATACCTGTACATGGTAAGGATAAGTGCTTTATCTATTATGGCGATAGGTGGAATTCAAGTAATATCCAGTCTTCTAAATATGTATGGCTACCACTTAGCGTTCGCTCGGGATATCCTGCTGTAAAATGGTATGATAGTTGGAATCTGTCTGTTTTCGACCATATGTATGATATGAAGCGTGCTAAAAATCTTGAAGATGGAATGTATTTCTATTTGTTGGATAGATATTCTAACAGATTTATTTCTCGACCAAAGAGTGTGCTTACTATCGAAGATGATGGCGCTTCGAATCTTCAGCTTAAGCTTCATGCTACCGACGATCCATATGCTTTCCGTATTGAAGATACCACAACAGGCAAATATCTTCAAACTGTATTTGGTACAATGAGGTGGATGGCAGATAATTCTACAGAGGTTGCTCAACAATGGTATTTCGTATTGCAGGAAGATGGCTATTATAAAATAAAAAATGTGAGTGATGGTTCATGTCTTTCTGTATCAGGAAATTCAACACAAGCAGGATCTGGTATTTACGTCTGCGAGGACAATAAAAATGTTCATCAGTTCTTTGGCGTATATTTTGATTCTACTTCACATCCTGATTATGAGGAGGCTGATATGTGGAGTCGAAAATATCGTGAGGACAACAAGCAGAAAATGGCAGTCCAGACTTCCATAACCAATGTTTCAAATTCTATTCATGATAATGCTGCTTATAATCTCAGCGGTCAGAAAGTTGATAGAAATTCATTGAAACGTGGTATATATATTATTGGTGGTAAGAAAATAATAGTAAAATGATAAAAGCAAAGATGTTTCTATGGCCTTTGTGCCTATTAGCGTTTTCGGTCTTGTCGCTATATCTACTTGGTGTTGAATTGAAGCCATTCCTTATAGAAACGGCTGCTCTCACTCCATTCTATACGACAACAAGTTTCATTGCCGATATGCTGTCTGTGCCATGTGGCTTTGTGGGCTATATAGCCTCCATGATGCAAAGCTGCTTTGCCATGCCATGGCTTGGCGCTTCGTTGCTAACATTGCTTTTGGTGGCTCTTGCTGAGTCTATGCGTAGAGTCTTCAAGGTTAGTGCGGCATGGAGTGGATTATGCTTGGTTCCATCATTTATGCTTATCCTCAATTATACGGAGGTGGGCTATATGTTATGGCTTGTCAAAACTCCAGCTTTGGCTTTCACAATACCTTTAGGCTTGCTGATATCTGTTGGTCTAACAGCTATAGCAATGGTTTTCCACAAACTGTGGATAAAGTTGGTGCTTATAGTTCTTTATGCTACAGTAGGCTACTGGCTCTTCGGACTTTTTGGTTTGTTGGCATGTCTGTTTGTGGTGTTGCCTATGATAGCTGAGACCATTCGAACTCGCCAATGGAAACATCTTTCAATCATTTTGGGAATATTGCTTCTTGCATTGGTCTTGCCACGTGTGATGTACGGTCAAGGACTTTTTTCTATGCGTGTCCAAGATATCTATGTCGCAGGTCTCCCTGATTATATATGGAATGATGCAGAGCGCTATCTATACTATCCAGCGTTGGTTGCAATAGCTTTCTGTTTGCTCCTTTCGACCACACTCTTTACACAAAAGAATATCGTTTGCTTAATAGCGTCTTTGATAGGTATGATTGTTGCGGCAATATGTCTTTTCAATTATACTTATCGCGATAGCAATTTTTTCGATACGCTTGAGCAAAAACAGGCTTTGGAACAAGGCGACTACGAACGTGTTCTTGATATTGCTCTAACTGCTGAAACTCCACCTACTCGTATTCAGGTGATGCTTACTCGTGAAGCTCTTTGGCAGACAGGGCAAGCAGGAGACAAAATGTTTGCTTATCCTGATGGCGACAATCCTTGTAATAGTCCACGACAATTCCAATATATGCGTTTGCTGTGCGGTCGCTTGTTTTATTATCTTGAAGGTAAGGTAAACTATGCATACCGTTGGTGTATGGAGGATATGGTGGAATATGGTCGTCGTCCCGACTATCTTTGCTATATGACAAAGTGTGCCTTAGTAAATGGAGAATGGAAATTGGCTGATAAATATCTTGATGCCTTAGACCATACTCTATGGTATAAAGACTTTGCAACCAAATATCGACCCTACGTTACCGATCATTCGCTTGTTGCAAAAGATAAAGAGATGTCTGCTATAAAACCTTTACTACGATATAATGATGTACTTGATGGTGATGGTGGTTTAATAGAGCTGTTCGTATTAAACAGCTATGCTTATTCTAATGGAGGATCACGCGAAATTGTGGAACGAGCATTGATGAATAGCCTTATCATCAAGAATCTTGATAACTTCTGGTATCGTTTCATGGCATTGTTGCCTGGATGGAATGGACATATTCCTGTTCATTTTCAAGAGGCAGCATTAATGGTTGCTCAATTGCAGGGTGGGGTAGATACATCAAAACTTCCTATTGACAATGCTATCAGAGAACGTTTTGCACAACTTGTTGAAAAGTCTGGGCAGAATGGTGATAATGCTTCGAATGCTTATTTGTTGAAGTCTGAATTTGGCGACACATATTGGTACTATTATTTCTTTGTACAAGGACTTAAAACCAACTAATGGATATGAAACAACTAACATTATTAGTAAGTGCGATGTTCTTAGCGTTGCTTTTCGCATGCTCACCTTCTGTTCCTAAGAACGCAGAAGAGGTAGCACGTATGCCACGTGTCTATCCTGATAATACAGCTGCTGTGCTGCCTCCAAATATTGCGCCTCTCAATTTTCGTGTACTTGATGAATGCGATGAGGTTGTGGTGAGAATTCATAGCAACAAGACTAAAGAGGAAATTGTGGTTTCTGGTCCCGACTTGGATATCAATGTTGATGATTGGCATTGTCTTCTTGGCAAAGCTAAGGGCGGAAATCTGCTGACCGATGTATATATAAAGAAAGGTGACAAATGGCAACATCTTTCGACTATTGTTAATCCTGTTGCTATGGAACCATGTGATGAGTTTTTGACTTATCGTTTGATAGAACCTTCTTATGTCGATTATGAAGGTATGACGATAAATCAACGCAACATAACCAACTTCGACGAGCGCATAATATATAGCAATCGTATGCAGGGGGAGGGTGACAATGGGCAGTGTATAAACTGCCATGTGGCACAAGATTATAATCGTCAAGGACACTCTCAATTTCATATTCGTCAGTACAATGGCGGAACAATGTATATTGATGGCAATGGTGCAGAAAAGGTAAATCTCAAGACCGATTCCATCCTTTCTGCAGGTGTCTATCCTGCATGGCATCCTAAGAAAGACCTTATAGCATATTCTGTCAACGAAACAGGTCAGGTATTCCATACACGCGACATTCAAAAGATTGAAGTCCTTGACTATGCAAGCGATCTTATTCTGTACGACAAAGCAGCCAATAAGGTTTATGATATCGACAAACGTAAGGATGAGTTTGAAACATTTCCTGCTTGGAATCCTACAGGTGACAAACTCTATTATGCTTCAGCACATTATGTGTTTCAAGGAAATGATGTTGATGCAGAATTGAATGTCAATTATAAGTCTTTGAAATATAATATATATAGTCGCGATTTTGATGCTAAAAACATGAAGTTTGGTGAACGAAAACTCGTGCTTGATGCAGCTTCTCTTGGCAAGAGTGCTGCTTTCCCAAGAATATCTCCTGATGGCAGATATGTCCTTGTGGCGCTATCTGATTTTGGTCAGTTCCATATTTGGCATAAGTCATCTGACCTTTATGTTATAGACCTCAAAACAGGTGAACTGCGCAATCTTGTAGATGCTAACAGTCCAGAATCTGAGAGCTACCATAATTGGTCATCGAATGGCAGATGGATAGTTTTCGTTTCTCGACGTGAGGATGGCAACTATACCAGATTGTATATGTCATATTTCGACAAAAATGGTAAAGCGCATAAACCTGTTCTGTTGCCCCAGAAGTCGCCTGACTATTATAAGCAATTATTCAAAAGCTATAACGTGCCAGAATGGATGGTACGTGAGGTGAAGATAGGTTTTGCAAGGATGACAAATGCTGTGGAGAAGTCTGCCAAACCTGCTGAATATGCAGGCTCGGCATTAGCTTCGCCCGAAACTTATCAGCAAGGTGGCAAACGTGTCACGCAAGATAAGGATAATCTATATGAATAATATACAATTACTAACAATTACTCATAAATTTATTTGTTATGAAAACTAAACAACTATTTTTAATTACGCTATTATCGCTCTTTGGACTATTGGGAGCGAAGGCTGATTCTTGTGTCCCGAACAAGGGCGACAAGATTGAAACAGACAATGGTGTTTATGTCATCACTGGTGATAACATCATTCCTAATGCCGACTTTAGTGATGGACTTACAGGTTGGAAAGCTGGTGACAATTCTGATTTAGCAGAATCTAACTTCCAAGTTGTTCCTGATGGCGGTCCTGATGGTGGTGTTTGTTTGAAGGCTCTCGGTGGTGCAGGTAGTGGTTCTAACAAAACTTTGAAAACAGGTTGGGCTATTGAAGTTGGTAAAACTTATGTTTTCTCTGTTTGGGCTTATCGTACGAAGGGTGGTATGTCAAGCAATACACAGTATAGCCAAGTATGGTTGAGCAATAGCGAAACAAGCGCCGATAAAGAGCTTGGTAAAATCTCTTATAAAGCTGATGAATGGGTAAAGAATCAGTTTGTGTTTACTGCAGATAAACCTTATTTTGTGGCTAAGTTCGCATGGTTAAATTCTGCATCAAGTTTTGCTGGCTTTTTCCTCGCAGAGGTTGAGAAGAGTAACCAAATCGTAACTACTGCGCTTGAGACTACTATTGCTACAGCTGAAGAATTATATAATTCTACAGAAGAGGGTGAAGCGAAAGGACAATATAAAGCAGATGTAAGAAAAGCCTTTGCTGATGCTATTTCTGCAGCAAAATCTGTTGTTGCATCTCCTTCGTCGCAAGAGCAGGTTGCTGAGGCTAAGTCTACTCTCGAAGCTGCAATTAAAGTATATAAAAATAGTGTAAATCCTCCTTTTAAGGTTGGTGTTGGATACACTCTTACCAATGTTGCAGGCTCGTTAAATCTTACTTCGGGCGATGGCGTTGTACGTATTGCAACTCCTGATTTTGCTGATAGCACTCAGGTTTTCTATTTTGTACCTGTTCCTGAAGGTGCTGAGGCTTCTGGTTATAATATGCGTGACGCTAATGGTACTTACATCTGGCGTTCAGGCTCTTGGGATACAAAGTCAGGCGAAACAACTTTGACTGCAAAGAATGCAATCTTCAATATTGTAGATTATGGTACTTATGTTCAGATAAAAAATGAAGGAAGTGGTTCTGTTCTTGGTGTAGATAACACAGCTTCTAATTCTGATGTTTATTCTAATAAGAATGGTATAAACAACAAGAATAATTGGATTCTTATGCCTCATATTCCTACAGCACCTCTTGAAGCAGCTATCGTTACTGCAGAAGGCGTTGCTGAGGGTGCTGAAGTAGGAACAGAGTATTATCAAGTTCCACAGACCGCTCTTGATGAACTAAATGCTGCAATTGCAACTGCTAAGGCTGCATTACCAACTATCTCTACTCCTGAAGCCGCAACTGCTGCTGTTTCAACATTGAATGCCGCAGTTGAGAAGTTTAATGCATCTTTCAATCCTCTTCCAGACTTTGCTTCTGGCGAAAACTTTACTGTTACCAATTATGGTGGTTGCTTGCTTACAGCTACAACTACAGGCAATGCTACTATAACAGCTAAAGCAGAAAGTGGTGCTACAGATGCTCAGTTGATGACTTTCGAAAAGGCTTCTTATCAAGATATGACAGATGTATACTATGTGAAGTCTGTTTCTGATGGCACTTATCTTGTTCGCGATGGAGGCTATAATACCATGTGGCGTGCAGACAACGATACCCTCGCTGCTATCGTTCAGGTAACTCGCCTCGAAGGCAAATGGTTGGGCTTGAAGTTTGTTACCACAGCTTCTTTCCTTGGTGTCGACTCAAAGAATGCAGGTTCTGCTGCATATAGCGACAAGGCTGGAGTTGGTAATACTGGTGCTTACTGGACCATTGAGAATTATGTAACAATAGTTCTTGAGCGTGAGGCTTTCAAAGCCGCTATGACTAAGGCTGAGGCTGCTCTTGCTGCTATGAAGCCAGGATATAAGACAGGTGAATATTTCCAAGAGGACATCACTGCTTTCTCTAAGGTTATTGCTAAGGCAAAGAGCGATGCTAATAAGGCTCAGTCGCAAGAGGCTCTTGATGCAGTAACGGCTCAACTTCTTGTAGATATCGATACTTATGTAGCTAAAAAACATGATCATGACTATCTTAATTTGACAGCTCTTAAGGCTGAGGTTGATAAGGCAGAAAAAACTCTCAAAGCAAGTGTTGCTGGTGATTGTAATGGTCAGTACCCAGAATCTGCAATTGCTGCCCTCACTACAGCGTTGACTATAGCTAAGTCTGTTCTTGGCAATGGAGAGGCTACACAAACTGAGGTAGATGCAGAAGTAGAAGCTTTGCAAACTGCAGAAAAGGCTTTTGCTGAAACAAAGGTTGTTATCAACTATGTAGACCTTAATGATGCTATCAATAATGCACAGGAAGTAGTTAAAGAAACAGCTGATTTCATCGGTGATGGTCCTGGAAGATATTCTGTTGAGTCTTATGAAGCTTTGAAGACTGCAATTTCTAATGCTCAGGCTATAGCTAAGAGCAATAGCGTTAATCAGAAATGTGTAGATCAAGAGGTGGAAACATTGGAAGATGCTCTAAATGTATTCTACAACTCTTTCCGTACCAACGACTATTCTGAGCTCAAAGCTCTTGTAGAACAGGCTGCCGAACTAATTAGTAAGGCTGAGGCTGGAGAAATTGCTTGTGATGCACAAGACCTTCAGGATCTTAAGGATTCTTATTCTACCAATGCTGCTGCTCTTGACGCGACAGACCAGAATGTTATTGATAAGGCTGTGAAGTTATTGCGTCGCGATATAGATATCTTCAACACTATGACTTCTGGCATTTCTGTATTGCCAGTAGGTGTTACCGCAAAGGTTTATACTATGAATGGAATCTACGTAGGTGATGCTCGTAATTTGAATCTTACATCTGGTGTATATGTCGTACGTTATGATTTTGGTAGCCGCATAGTAATTAAAAAAATATGTGTGAAATAGATTGTTTTTAATTATATTTAGGTAATTAAACAGCCATTACGGAATTTTCTATTCCATTGTAATGGCTGTTTTTTATTGTTATGCAAATTAGTTTGGGGAATGTACAATGTTGACATATAATAATGTGTAATCGTAACTTAACATATTTTAATTCAAAGTGTAATGTTTGTTTAATAATTTTTGTATAATTTTGCAAACGAAACAAAAGGTATTGGTTTTTATTTTTTTTCTATACATTATTTAATTAACAAATTACAAAGTTATGCAGAAAAAGATTGCTTTTCTTGCTGCTATGTTGATGATGGTTTTGTCATCAGCAATGGCTCAGGTTACAACTTCTGGCATCAACGGTAAAGTAACACTCGAGGCTACCGGTGAGGATGTTATCGGTGCTACCGTACAGGCCGTTCACGTACCTTCAGGTACCAAGTATGCAGCTGTTACCAACGCCAAGGGTATTTACTCTATCCAGGGTATGCGTTCCGGTGGTCCTTACACAGTGACTGTGTCTTACATCGGTGCCCAGACAAAAGAGTTCGAGAACATTTCTTTGTCTCTCGGTGAATCTTACAATCTTAAGGTATGGTTGGCTGACGATACCAAGACCTTGGGAGAGGTTGTCGTTAGCGGTCAGGCTGGTGTAAACGGCACTCGCAATGGTGCTGCCCAGACCATTAGCAACCGTATGATCCAAGAACTTCCTTCTATCAACCACAGCGTTGCTGACATTGCTCGTGTAAATCCTTTCGTTAAGGTTACTGAGGGTGGTGCTATCAACATCGCAGGTTCTAACAACCGTTATAATGCCATCCAGATTGATGGTGCCATGTCAAACGACGTTTTCGGTTTGACTTCTAACGGTGCTAACGGTGGTCAGGCTGGTACACAGCCTTTCTCTATGGAGACTATCGATCAGCTCCACGTTTCTATCGCACCTTTCGATGTTCGTCAGTCTGGTTTCACTGGTGGTGCTATCAACGCTATTACCAAGTCTGGTACCAATGAGTTCCACGGAAGTGTTTATTCTTACTTCCAGAATGGAGATATGGTATCTAACAAATATGAGAAGCACGATGGCAAAGAGTCAGCAGACTATGGTGATATGACCGACTGGACTCTCGGTGCTACTCTTGGTGGTCCAATCGTTAAGGACAAGCTCTTCTTCTTCGCTAACTTCGAGCGTTCTAAGAAGGAATATGACAATGCTTTCTCTACAAACAATGGTATGTCAAAGGTTGACTTTGATGTAGCAAATCAGATTCTTGACAAGGTAAGAACTGATGCAGCTGCTCAGGGTGTAACCTATCGTGGTACTCTTGGCACACCAAAGGAATATACATATTCTGATAAGGTAGGCTTGAAGCTCGACTGGAATATCAACGACCGCAACCACGCTTCTTTGCGTTGGTCATTCGTTGATGCTAAGCAGAACAACAAGACAGCTTCAGCAAAGAATCTTGTAACAAACGACTATGCTTTCGACTTCTGCTCAAAGACAAGTGCTTTGGTATTCGAACTCAACAGCCGTATTGGTGACAATATGAGCAACGAGTTCCATGCAAGCTGGACATCTGTTCGCGACAAGCGTAATCCTGGTGATCCATTCCCAATGATTCAGATTTCTGATGTTGGTGGTGGTACATTGTGTATCGGTAACGAGCGTTCTTCTATGGCTAACGCTTTGGATCAGGATATCTACACTCTTACTGATAATTTCACTATCAATGCAGGCCGTCATGCTATCACTCTCGGTACACACGAGGAGTTCTATAAATTTGCTAACCTCTTCTGTCAGGACCTCTATGGTACATACGAATTCAACAACCCAACCGACTTCTTCGCTGGCAATATCAATCGTTTCCGTTATGGTCAGGCTGTTGAGTCAGTAGCAGGCTCAAAGAATTGGACTCCAGAATTCTCAGCAGGTCAGTTTGGTTTCTATGTACAGGACAAGTGGGCTGTAACCGACAACTTCGACCTCACTTATGGTCTCCGTGCTGATATGCCAATCATGTTTGACACTCCATTGGAGAATGGTGAATTCAATGTGTATGCAGCACAGAAGGGTTGGAATCTTAAGACAAACCAGAAGATTTCAGTTAAGCCAATGTGGTCTCCACGTCTTGGTTTCCGTTGGAACACTCTTAAGAACAACAGTCTTATCGTACGTGGTGGTGTAGGTGTATTCACTGGTCGTGTACCTTTCGTTTGGATTTCAAACAACTTCTCTAACACTGGTGTTGCTCAGTTCTCTTATAATACATATAATACTGACGGTATCACTGTTCAGTACAACGCTAATAATGCTTATAAGGCTGACCCAACAGTTAATCCTACAACTCCAGCACAGAAGCAGCAGACTATCAATGCTTTCGATAAGGACTTCAAGTTCTCTCAGCAGCTTCGTGCAAACCTCGCTGTTGACTTCAAGCTCCTTGGTATCAACTGGACTGTTGAGGGTATCTACTCTAAGACTCTCAACGATATGATCGTTAAGAACTACAATGTTATCGAAACTGGTAAGACTTTGGCTCAGGCTCAGGGCTTGGCAGACTTCGGTGATGTTCGTCCTATGTTCAAGAGAGGTGATTACTCAGGTATCTATGTACTCGAGAATGTTTCTAAGGGTTATAGCTATAGCGCATCTATCAAGGCAGAGAAGTCGTTCGACTTTGGTCTCGACCTTATGGCAAGCTATACCTATGGTTTGTCTAAGACCATCAATAATGGTTCTTCTTCTGTTGCTGCTTCTAACTGGCAGTACAACTATACTCACGGCAATCCTAACTCTCCAGAGCTTGCTAAGTCAAACTTCAACATACCTCACCAGGTAATGGTTTCTGCTTATCAGCATATTAATTGGAACCGCAACCCAGGTCGCACTATCGACAACAAGACTACTATCGGTCTTATCTACACAGGTAACTCTGGTTCACCATATTCTATATACGTAAATGGTGATATCAATGGTGATGGTGGCTACAACGACTTGATGTATTTCCCTACAGATGCTGAGGTAGACGCTATGGTTGCTAAGGGATTGTTTGTTACTATCACAGACAAGAAAACTGGTAAAGTAAAGAAGACTCCTGAGCAGCAGGGTGAAGACTTTAAACAGTGGATGGCAAACGATAAGTATATTAAGAACCACCGTGGTCAGTACTATGAGCGCAACTGTGATAACGAGGATTGGGAGAATCGTCTTGACCTTCACGTAGACCACAAGTTTGGCTTCAAGTGGGGTAAGGATATCCGCTACATCCAGATTGGTCTTGATATCATCAACTTCACCAACATGTTGAACAAGAAGTGGGGTGCTACATTGTCACAGGGTGGTTACAACTACTATTCACCACTTTCTTATGGTAGCATGAAGGTTTACTCTGTAAATAATGCAGGTCAGGTTGTAGAGAACAAGAAGTATGGTTATCAGTTTGCAAATAGTGGTACCTACGACATGCGTTCATACTCTGACTACTACAGCCGTTGGCGTATGCAGCTCACAGCTAAGTTGACATTCTAATCATTAAAAAGTGAAATTAACAATGAAAAAGATATTTGTTATTGCATTGACAGCTGTTCTTTCAGCAATGTCAGCAAACGCACAGTCTTGCGATAATGAAGGCAAGGCTTGCTGCGGTGGATGCGCATTCCAGCCAACTTGGTTTTTTAGTGCTCAGGGTGGCATCCAGCTCCCTAACACTCCAGGTATGTCTGATCTCATCTCGCCTGTATATAGCTTCAGCATAGGTCGCAACGTTAATCCTATCATTTCTACTCGTTTGGGAATTGAGGGATGGAAGTCAAAGGTATACAACGAGTTCTCTGGCGACAAGCAGAACTTTAAGTATGCTACTGGTTCTTTCGATGCAATGGTAAACCTTCTCAACTTGGTTTCATGCAAGCCTCGTGCTTTGAACCTCTATGGTATTGCCGGTATTGGTTTGAATTGGTCGGAGATGCCTACAAACAACTCTTCAAAGTTCTCACCAAACCTTCGTGTTGGTGCTCAGCTTGATTGGGCTATCGCAAAGGATGTTTCTTTGAACCTTGAATATCGTGCCGACAATACCAACGATCAGTTCAATGGTCGTCTTAATAATGGTTCTCACGACTGGTATACTTCTTTGTTCCTCGGTGTTAGCGTACGTCTTGGCAACAAGGCTAAGAAGTCTGCTCCTGTTGTAGCTCCAACTCCTGTAGTAACAGAGGAGAAGAAGCCAGAACCTAAGTATATCACTGTTGTTGATACTACTTACAAGAAGGAACCTGTAACTCTCCACGAGGAGAAGTTCTATGCTATCCGTGAGTCTGAGTCTACAGAAAAGAGCGCTCAGATGAACCGCATTGCTAACTTCCTCAATACTTACAAGGATGCTACTATCACTGTTGTAGGTTATGCTGACAAGGGTACTGGTTCTGCAGCTCTCAACAAGAAGTATGCTCAGAAGCGTGCTGACTCTTTCAAGAAGGAGCTTGTTGAAAAGTACAATATTGATGCAAACCGTATCGCTACCGACTCTAAGGGCGACAGCGTTCAGCCATTCGCAGAGAATGACAAGAACCGTTGCGTCATCGTAGACGGTAAGGCTGAGAAGACAGTGATGGTGACTAAGTCTCGTAAGGTAGAGGTTAAGGAATAATTTACACCTGATATAGATTTTTGGTTATTGATATATTTCAATACCATTTATATACCAAACAAGGTGGCGGCACAATGATGGTGTCGCCACTTTTTTTTTCGTTTATGGTGTTTGGCGGAATCTTTTTTGTTCCTTCGTTAGTATTTTGTTTTTTTTGTTCGTATTATATATTAAGTAATATTGATTTTACATATTAAACCTAAGCAAACCCTAACGATTTGGGTAAAACATTGCTGACATTTAACCATTAAAACACTATATGATATGAAACGATTATTCCTTTTTATGGCTTTGCTTCTTATGTTGATGGCAAATGCCGTAGCTCAGAAACAGTTCAAACACCCTGGCGGTATATTGAGCCAAAGTGACCTCGACCGCATCAAACTTCATATCAATGCCGGCGACGAGCCTTGGGCGTCGTGTTGGAAAAGCCTTCAGGCAGACAATTATGCTAAGAATACCCGTATGCCTTCTAACCCTGTGGCGGAGATTGGCGGCAAGAACGGTGAACGACAACGTGCGGCTGGCGATGCTTATGCCGCTATGCTCAATGCCATAGAATGGCACGTTACTGGCAATACTGCTTATGCCGACTGTGCGGTACGCCTGCTCTCAGCGTGGGGAAATACCATGAAGTCGGCTTCTGGCGAATTATTCCAATATCCAGGCAGGGCGCTGATTCTCGCCGCAGAGATGCTGCGTAATAGCGATGGCTCTTTCTATAAGGGATGGGCTGAAGCTGACCGCGACACTTTCCTCAATAAGGTGCGTACCATACTGTGCCCCGCATTCCGCAAATTCTGCACGTATACCAACTCGCACCCGTCGTGGTATACGCCCTGCGGACTGGGACTGATAGCTGCAGGCGTGTTGCTCGACGATGAAGCCATCTACAAGGAAGGATATGGCTTGATGACCAATACCGACCATTGGGGCACAATGTTTGGCGGCTCAATAGAACCTAACGGACAGATGAGGGAAATGGGACGCGACAATGTGCATGGCGGACTGACTCTTGGCGATATAGCACAAGCCTGCTTGGTGGCATGGAATCAGGGTGACGACCTCTTTGGCGCTGGCGACAACCGTCTGCTGAAGGGCACAGAATACTGGTGTAGATACAACACCGGACATACCGACACACCTTTCGTTCCGCAAGACTGCAGCGGACTTGACAACGCTACGGGCTTTTCGTTCTATTTCATCTCTGTTCACAACAATGGTTTCCGCCTGCGTCCTGACGCTTGTTGCTTCGAGGCTGTTTATCATCACTACAAAGAGGTGAAGGGTATGGATGCAGAGAAGAATTTCCCTTATCTCACTATCGCTACCAGGTTGGCACGCCCTGATACTAACAACCAAATGCTTGGCTACGGCACATTGCTGTTCACCATCAACGCAGATGCTTCTCCGTATATGACAGAGGTGCCCGACCAACCTGTAGATTTCAAGGCAGAAGATGGCTTTAAGTGTATATATCTCTCGTGGAAGCATCCTGAAAAGGAGGATGCAAGGGGCTTCAGACTGTATCGCTCCACTGATGGCAAGTCGTTCTCGCTTCTCACAACAATGGATTATTATACCAACAATGAGTATAAGGATGAAAATGTGGAGCCAGGAAAGACCTATTACTACAAGGTGCAACTCATCAACAGGGCTGGATATAGCCAACAGAGTGAAATAGCTTCGGCTACTCCGCAAGCTGGCACTGATGAGTTGCCTTCTGGATGGGGCTTCATGGGCGTAAACTCTTCATCTTTTGGCAACGGACTTTTTACCACTGCCCAAGATACTACATTTGTAGTGTCGGGAGTCGGAAAAGATATTGGAGGCACTTCCGACCAGCATGGCTACTTGTATAAGAAGGTGACCGGTGATGCCACCATCACCGTCAGGCTCACTTCTACCAAAGAGGCGTTCTACAAGGTTGGATTACTGATGCGCAGCTCGCTCACTGCCAATAGCCAGCGAGTGGGATTGACACTTGGTGATATAGGTTATCGTATGCTCCGCATGTGTACACGCTCGTCGAATGAAGGCAACACATCGTGGATAAATGGCACAAACTATGCCTATGCGCCTTTCTGGCTTCGCATGGAGCGCAAAGGAAACTTGTTTACCACTTATGCGAGCCGCGACAACGAAAATTGGGTGAAGGTGGCTTCTGTCACTGTGGCCATGCCTAAGACGTATTATTTGGGTATGGCAAGCTGCACTGGCAAGGCTACAGGCACTGCATATCAAGCTGTTTTCGACCATGTGAGCGTTGATGGAACAACAGCCACACCTATTTTCGTGCCAAGCGCACCATCAGGACTGAAAGCTTCATGGACAGACTCCAGACAGGCTTCACTGACGTGGAACAATGTTGCCGATGCTGACTCCTTTATTGTTTATCGTGCATCTAATGAAGTTGATTTCGACTCTGTCGCCATGGTTCGCGCCACTCGATATGTCGATACTGTAGACTTACCGGGAACGTATTCCTATAAATTGGCAGCTAAGAACGTGGTTGGTAAGAGTAGGCTAACTGCCGCCGTGCCGGTAAACCTTTATGATATTGAACAACTGAAAGGTACTGTGATAGGAACGGCTGGATCGTGGAACAATAATTCGTCTACCACTAAGTATGCTGCGGTGGATAACAAACTAAACACCTACTTCGATGCTACAGTAGCCAATGGCGCATGGGTGGGCTACGATATGGGCAATCACTACACTGCGCAGACTACATACGTGAAGTATGCACCACGCACTGGCTATTCAAAACGCATGGTTGGTGGACGATTCCAAGTGGCAACGAAGTCTGATTTCAGCGATGCAAGGACCATTGCTACCGTCGACGAAACACCGTATGAAGGTGTGTTGACTCGGATTGCTGCTCCTTCAGGAAAGTCTTATCGCTATCTTCGCTATATCTCTCCCGATGGCGGCAACTGCAATGTGGCTGAGGTGCAATTCTTTGGCAGGAAGATTGGCGACAGTACCACCGGACTGAATGTGATAGAAGCAAACAGCTCGCTCACAGATGCATATACCATCGGTGGAATAAAGGTCAATACTCTGTCTAAGGGACAAGTATACGTAAAAAAAGGAAAGAAATTCATTAAGCATTGATGGAATAAATGAAAGGATTTGAATCCATTCCGATTGTTTAGTGTTGGCTGATAATATCACACAAGTGCGTGCTGAATATAAGCCAACGATATTTAGCAAGGCAGGCTGACTTAAAGTCAGCCTGCCTTGCTTGTAAGCTAAAGGTTATGGAGGTATTCTTACTTTTGATACTCTTTTTCGTTTTTTTTAGTGGCTTGAAATCCTGGAGGACCATATTTTTTTGTATATAAAGTTTTGCTCTTCGTGTATTTTGCGTTATCTTTGCACTTGCAAGTGTTATATATGATAAAATACTTGATAATTAATACAACAATAATATTTATGAGACTAACCAAATTATTCACTACACTTGCCCTTGCTGCCACTATGGCTATGGCTCCTTCGGCTGCAGATGCTGCTCCGAAAGCTGGCGACTTCACTGTTGGTAAGGGCACATTTTTACTTAATGGCAATCCTTTTGTTGTAAAGGCTGCCGAAGTTCATTACCCACGTATTCCACAAGCTTATTGGGATCATCGCATAAAAATGTGCAAGGCTCTAGGCATGAATACTGTTTGCATCTATGTGTTCTGGAATATCCATGAGCAGAAAGAGGGACAATTTGATTTTACCGGCAATAATGATGTTGCTGCATTCTGCCGTTTGGCTCAGAAGAATGGTATGTATGTAATTGTTCGTCCTGGTCCATATGTATGCGCAGAGTGGGAAATGGGTGGTCTGCCTTGGTGGCTTTTGAAGAAAAAAGATATCCGCCTTCGTGAACAAGACCCATACTTCATGCAGCGTGTGAAGATTTTTGAAGAGAAAGTTGCCGAGCAGCTTGCTCCGCTGACCATTCAGAATGGTGGTCCTATCATCATGGTTCAGGTGGAAAATGAGTATGGTTCTTATGGCGAAGACAAAGCTTATGTTAGCGAAATTCGCGATGTGCTGAAAGCTAACTGGTATAAGAAGAATGCTGATGGCAAACTCGTAGGTCCTGCTTTGTTCCAATGCGACTGGTCGTCAAACTTTACAAAGAATGGTCTCGACGACCTTGTTTGGACAATGAACTTTGGTACTGGTGCCAATATTGACAATCAATTCCGTCGTCTTGGCGAACTTCGTCCTGATGCTCCAAAAATGTGCTCAGAATTCTGGAGTGGATGGTTTGATAAGTGGGGTGCTCGCCATGAAACTCGTCCTGCTAAGGATATGGTTGAAGGTATGGACGAGATGCTCTCTAAGGGTATTAGCTTCTCGCTCTATATGACTCACGGAGGAACATCGTTCGGTCATTGGGCTGGTGCTAACTCTCCAGGCTTCGCTCCTGATGTTACATCTTACGACTATGATGCTCCTATCAACGAGTGGGGACTTGCAACTCCTAAGTTCTTCGAGTTGCGTAAGATGATGGCAAAGTATAACGATGGCAAAAAAATGCCTTCTATCCCTAAGGCTCCTATGGGCATTGTCACAGTTCCTAAGTTCCAGCTCTCTGAGTTTGCTTCTATTGCTTTCGGTGTTGACTCTATTACTAAGTCTGGTCTTAAAACTTTTGAAGAGATGGATATGGGCTGGGGTTCTATGTTGTATCGCTGTGTTTTGCCTGAGATTCCTTCTGCAAGCACTCTCTCAGCCAACATCCACGACTTCGGACAGGTATTTCTCAATGGTAAGTATATCGGAAAGGTAGACCGTGTGAAGAATGAGAAGACTGTAAACCTTCCTGCTGTAAAGAAGGGTGATGAGCTTATGATTCTTGTTGAGGGTATGGGACGTATCAACTTCGGTCGTGCCATCAAAGACTTCAAGGGTATCGTAGGCGATGTTACCATTACCACCGAATATGGCAATAATGAATATACTGTCAAGCCAAAGTCATGGGCAAGCTGTACTATTCCTGACGATTATCAAACAGCCATCCATGCTCTAAACCGCGCTAAGCAGGCCAAGTCGATCAGAGCTATAGGCAAGGCTGGATACTATCGTGGCTATTTCAACCTCAAGAAGGTTGGAGACACCTTCCTTGATTTCGAAACATGGGGTAAGGGACAGGTTTATGTCAATGGTCATGCCATGGGACGTATTTGGAGTATCGGTCCTCAGCAGACATTATATGTTCCTGGATGCTGGTTGAAGAAGGGTAGGAATGAAATTGTTGTTCTTGATGTTGTTGGTCCACGCAATGCTGTTGTTTGGGGACAGGCTCAGCCTGAACTAAACAAACTTCAGCTCGAAAAGAGCAATAAGCATAATAATATCGGTGACAAACCAGACCTCAATTCTATGACTCCTGCCGCTAAGGGTGCTTTTAACTCTGGTAATGGATGGCAGACTGTAAAGTTTGGTCAGTCAGCCAAGGGACGCTATCTTGCTATCGAGTGCAGTAGCTTGCACGATGGTAGCGATGTTGCTGCTATTGCCGAGCTTTATGTTCAAGGTGGAAATGGCAAGCGCTTGAGCCGAGAAAGTTGGACTACCAAGTATGCTGATAGCGAAGAGGAAAATGGTAACCATACTGGCGACAAGGTGTTTGACCTTCAGGAGTCCACATATTGGCAGACAGTGAAGGGTAGTGGATTCCCACACCTCTTGGTTATTGACCTTGGTAGTGTACAGACCATCTCTGCCCTCGAATACCTTCCTCGTGCTGAGCAGGGCGCTCCTGGTAGTATCAAGGATTATAAGATTTTTGTCTTCTAATACATAATAACCAGTATGAGATAACAAACTTTGGCAACGACCTCTTTGTTCGTTAAGCCTATATCCCTACATTCGAGTATCTTTTGGGGCCAAAAGATACTCGAATGTAGGGTTTTTCTTGTGATAAAACATATTTGATAGTAATCATATTGACATTTGACAGTAAGCAAAAATATCTTTGGTAGAAAGCAAAGATACGTTTTCTAGAAAGCATAGATTGCTCGAGATATAGCTTCGATAACGAATGAAGTCTGTTAAGTTGCTGAATGAAAGCTACTTGCAATATTTCTTCGCCTATAATTCTAAATTTTAGCACTAATCTATGTTTTTTTCTTGCTTTTATTAAGAAAATTCGATACAAACACTATAAAAGGCTTGCAATCACACCTTTTCTTCGTTGTATTGCTGTTCTGATTATGGAATTTATCCGTGATTACAGTCCTTCATTTAATGTTTTATCTATTATATCACTATTTCAAATGGAAAAAATGATATTGAAAATTTGCACAGCATAAATGTTTTTAGTAAATTTGCATTTAGATAGAGGGTCTTAGATGACGCAAACAACGAAATCAAGGCCTTCGTAATCTACTATACATATTTATATATAATAATAACCTAAAAACATTATTGAACAATGTCTGATAACAAGAACCCACAGGCTGGACAGCAGTTTCAGCTCGAACTTAAGCCAGAAGTAGCTTCTGGTGTTTATTCAAACCTCGCACTCATCTCTCATTCTCATAGCGATTTCATCCTCGACTTCGCACGCATCCTTCCTGGTATGCCTAAGCCTGAGGTTTGTTCTCGCGTCATCCTCGCTCCTGAGCATGCAAAGCGTCTCTTGGCAGCTCTTCAGGAAAATGTATTGAAGTATGAGAAGGAATTCGGTCCTATCGAAATCCCTCAGATGCAGCAGCCTGACGCTGCTGGTCGCACTATCGCTCCTTTCGGAAGTGGTGAGGCTTAAAGATATTACTTTTTATCAAATGGCAGATGAGACACTCTCATCTTGCTGAATAAATAATGATAGCATATATTAGTGAGTAACTAAAATATGCTATCATTTGTTATATTACGTTAAATATTTCTTTTTGCTAAATCTTTTTTGTCTTTATATATATGTATTTTAGCAAAAAGTTTGTACCTTTGCAGCCCGAAACGGCATTGTAGATTTGATGTATTAATACAGTGTTGTAAAGCGTTGAAAATAAACAAAATAAATATATAAATTAAAAATTTTAAATTATGCCTACTATTTCACAGTTAGTAAGAAAAGGCAGAACAGTATTGGTAGACAAGAGTAAGTCTCCAGCTTTGGATTCTTGCCCTCAGCGTCGCGGTGTATGCGTTCGTGTATACACAACCACTCCTAAGAAGCCTAATTCGGCAATGCGTAAGGTTGCCCGTGTTCGTTTGACAAACTCTAAGGAAGTTAACTCTTACATTCCAGGAGAGGGACACAACTTGCAGGAGCACTCAATCGTGCTTGTTCGCGGTGGTCGTGTAAAGGACCTTCCAGGTGTACGTTATCACATCGTTCGTGGTACACTTGATACTGCAGGTGTTACAAACCGTACACAGCGCCGCTCTAAGTACGGAGCTAAGCGTCCAAAGGCTGCTAAGAAGTAATCAACGCTGTAAAGCCTAACTAAAAAGCAGGATAAGTTCTTGAGTTGTTTGATTGGTAAGCTTGTGGTTGACACAAAACTTCGGAATCTGGCTCGGGGAAAGTGAAGAAACTGAGGAACGCAAGAACTTATCCTTGCTCTTGACTAAGAATTTAGTTTTTTTTAATCGTTTTGCTGGAGAATTGTTAAAAACAGGTTGAGTAAATGTCCAAGAGTGGACGTTGAAGAACATATGACAGCCCCAAGCAGAATATAATTTTAATACAAAAAATGAGAAAAGCAAAACCAAAGAAGCGCTTGGTTCTTCCAGATCCAGTCTTCAACGACCAGAAGGTCTCAAAATTCGTTAATCATCTTATGTTTGATGGCAAGAAGAATGCCTCATATAAGATTTTCTACAACTCTCTTGATGTCGTAAAGGAAAAGATGGCTAAGGAAGAGAAAAGTCCACTCGAAATTTGGAAGCAGGCACTTGATAATATCACTCCTCAGGTTGAGGTAAAGAGTCGTCGTATCGGTGGCGCTACATTCCAGGTACCAACAGAAATTCGTCCTGATCGCAAGGAGAGTATCTCTATGAAGAACTTGATCGCTTTCGCTCGTAAGCGTAGTGGTAAGTCAATGGCTGACAAGCTCGCAGCTGAAATTATGGACGCTTACAACAATCAGGGTGGCGCATACAAGCGTAAGGAAGATATGCACCGTATGGCTGAGGCTAACCGTGCATTCGCTCACTTCAGATTCTAATATATTTAATTAGGTAAAAAGACAATGGCAAATCGCGATTTACATTTGACTCGTAATATCGGTATTATGGCTCACATCGATGCCGGTAAGACAACAACTTCTGAGCGTATCCTTTTCTATACAGGAAAAACTCACAAAATCGGTGAGGTTCATGATGGTGCTGCTACCATGGACTGGATGGCGCAGGAGCAGGAGCGTGGTATTACTATTACCTCTGCTGCTACAACTTGTAACTGGAACTATAAGGGCAACTCTTATAAGATCAACTTGATCGATACTCCGGGACACGTTGACTTTACTGCTGAGGTAGAGCGTTCACTCCGTGTTCTTGATGGAGCTGTTGCTACTTATTCAGCTGCCGACGGTGTTCAGCCACAGTCTGAGACAGTATGGCGTCAGGCTGACAAGTACAATGTACCACGTATCGGTTACGTAAACAAGATGGACCGCTCTGGTGCAGACTTCTTTGAGACTGTACAGCAGATGAAGGACATCCTTGGTGCAAATCCTTGCCCTATTCAGATTCCTATCGGTGCAGAAGAAAACTTCAAGGGTCTTGTTGACCTTATTAAGATGAAGGCTATCCTTTGGCACGATGAGACTATGGGTGCTGAGTATGACATAGAGGAAATTCCTGCTGACCTCGTTGACGAGGCTCAGGAGTGGCGCGATAAGATGCTTGAGAATGCAGCTAACTTCGATGATGAGCTCGCTGAGCTTTATCTCGAAGGTGAGGAGGTTCCAGAGGATATGCTCATCGCTGCTATCCGCAAGGGTACTATCTCTATGGAGCTTACTCCAATGCTTCTCGGTTCTTCATATAAGAACAAGGGTGTACAGCCACTTCTTGACTATGTATGTGCATTCTTGCCTTCACCACTTGATACAGAGAATATCGTAGGTACAAACCCTGATACTGAAGAAGAAGAGGATCGTAAGCCATCTGAGGATGAGCCTACTTCAGCTCTCGCATTTAAGATTGCTACCGACCCATTCATGGGACGTTTGGTATTCTTCCGCGTTTATTCAGGTAAGGTTGTTGCAGGTTCTTATGTTTACAACCCACGTTCACGCAAAAAGGAGCGTATCAGCCGTTTGTTCCAGATGAACTCTAACAAGGAAATTCCTATGGAGTCAATCGACGCTGGTGATATCGGCGCAGGTGTAGGTTTCAAGGATATCCGTACTGGTGATACTCTTTGCGATGAGAACAATCCTATCGTATTGGAGTCAATGACATTCCCTGATACCGTAATCTCTATCGCAGTTGAGCCAAAGAGCCAGGCTGACATCGCTAAGCTCGATAACGGTCTTGCTAAGCTTGCTGAAGAGGACCCAACCTTCACCGTTCGTACCGACGAGCAGAGTGGTCAGACCATTATCTCTGGTATGGGTGAGCTTCACCTCGATATCATTATCGACCGTTTGAAGCGTGAATTCAAGGTTGAGTGTAACCAGGGTAAGCCACAGGTTAACTATAAGGAGGCTATCTTGGGCACAGCTCAGAGCCGTGAGACATATAAGAAGCAGTCTGGTGGTCGTGGTAAGTTCGCTTGTATCGATGTTACTATCGGTCCTAAGGATGAAGATTACAAAGAGGACGACTTGCAGTTCATCAACGAGGTTAAGGGTGGTAACGTGCCTAAGGAATTCATCCCATCTGTACAGAAGGGATTCAAGGACTGCCTCAAGAACGGTGTTCTCGGTGGTTTCCCAATGACTGGCTTGAAGGTTACTCTTACTGATGGTAGCTTCCACCCAGTTGACTCTGACCAGTTGTCATTTGAGCTTGTTGCTCACCAGGCATTCAAGGTTCTCTGTCCTAAGGCTAAGCCAACCCTCATGGAGCCTATCATGAAGGTAGAGGTTGTTACTCCAGAGGAGAACATGGGTGATGTAATCGGTGACTTGAACAAGCGTCGTGGTATGGTTCAGGGTATGGAAGAGGCTCGTAGCGGTGCACGTATCGTTAAGGCTATGGTTCCATTGGCAGAGATGTTCGGTTATGTAACCGCTCTCCGTACAATCACTTCTGGTCGTGCAACAAGCTCTATGGAGTACGATCACCACGAGCCACTGTCAGCAAGCATTGCTAAGGCAGTTCTCGAAGAGGTTAACGGTCATGCCGAGCTCCTCTAATAACATTGCTTAAAGCATACAAACAACATGATATGGGGCGTCAGGTAGCGAATGACTCTTATCTGACGTACCCCACTTCATAAAACTATAATTTTTTTAATCAACTTAATTGACAATGAGTCAGAAAATCAGAATTAAGCTGAAGTCTTACGACCACATGTTGGTTGATAAGTCAGCTGAGAAAATTGTTAAGGCCGTTAAGGCTACTGGCGCTATCGTAAGTGGTCCTATTCCATTGCCAACTCACAAGCGCATCATTACCGTTAACCGCTCAACCTTCGTTAACAAGAAGTCACGCGAGCAGTTCCAGATTTCAGATTTCAAGCGTTTGATCGACATCTACAGCTCAACAGCTAAGACTGTAGACGCTCTTATGAAGCTTGAGTTGCCTTCAGGTGTTGAAGTAGAAATCAAGGTATAATAACAATTATCTCACAAAAACAAAATCAATCATTTTAAAATTTTATTGAAATGCCAGGATTATTAGGAAAGAAAATCGGAATGACATCCGTTTTCAGTGCCGACGGTAAGAACGTACCGTGCACTGTTATCGAAGCTGGTCCTTGTGTTGTAACCCAAGTTAAGACTGTAGAAAAAGACGGTTATAGCGCCGTTCAGTTGGGTTTCGAAGAGGCTAAAGAGAAGAACACCACTAAGCCAATGATGGGTGTATTCAAGAAAGCCGGCACAACACCAAAGAAGCACTTGGCCGAGTTCAAGTTCGACGAGGAGTATAACCTCGGTGATACCATTACAGTTGAAATCTTCAACGACGCTAAGTATGTAGACGTTGTTGGTACTTCTAAGGGTAAGGGTTTCCAGGGTGTTGTTAAGCGTCACGGCTTCGGCGGTGTAGGTCAGAGCACTCACGGTCAGGACGACCGCGCACGCAAACCGGGATCTATCGGTGCTTGTTCTTACCCAGCAAAGGTATTCAAGGGTATGCGCATGGGTGGCCAGATGGGTGGCGACCGCGTAACTACTCAGAATCTTCAGGTGTTAAAGGTTATTCCAGAGCAGAACCTTCTTATCGTTAAGGGTTCTTTCGCTGGATGCAAAGGTTCAACTGTTTTAATTGAGAAATAATGGAAGTTAGTGTTTTGAACATAAACGGTCAGGAGACCGGAAGAAAGGTTGCCCTCAACGATGCAATCTATGGTATTGAGCCTAACGAACACGTTCTCTACCTCGCTGTAAAGCAGTATCTCGCTAACCAGCGTCAAGGTACAGCTAAGTCTAAGGAAAGAAGCGAGATGAGCGGTTCTACTCGCAAGCTCGGTCGTCAGAAGGGCGGCGGTGGCGCTCGTCGTGGTGATATCAATTCTCCAGTACTCGTAGGTGGAGGCCGCGTATTCGGTCCTAAGCCACGTGACTATCGTCAGAAGCTTAACAAAAAAGTAAATATTCTTGCTCGTAAATCAGCTCTTTCTTACCAGGCTAAGGAGAATGGTATTATCGTAGTAGAAGATTTCACTCTTGAGGCTCCAAAGACTAAAGATTTCTTAAACATTGTAAAAAATCTTAAAGTCGAGGGCAAGAAAGTGCTCGTAGTTTTGCCAACTGAGGATAAAAACGTATATTTGTCAGCTCGCAATTTGAAAGAGGCTCAGGTAATGGGTGCAGCAAACATCAATACGTATAAAATTTTGAATGCTGACGCTGTAATCATTGCTGAAAGTTCTCTCGAGACAATTGATAAGATCTTAACCAAGTAATTAAAGGAGAATTAGATTTATGGCATATATCATCAAACCATTGGTCACTGAGAAGATGACCAAGATTACAGACAAGAAGTCAAATCGTTATGGCTTCATTGTACGTCCAGAGGCTAACAAACTCCAAATCAAGGCTGAGGTTGAGAGTCTTTACAAAGTTAATGTAGTAGATGTGAACACTCTTCTTTATGCTGGCAAGCGTCAGGCACGCTACACTAAGGCAGGTCTCGTAAAGGGACAGAAGACTTCGTTCAAGAAAGCAATCGTTACCCTTAAAGAGGGTGAATCAATCGATTTTTACAGCAATATTGAATAAATAAAATGGCAGTACGCAAATTTAATCCCGTTACACCGGGACAAAGACACAAAGTTATTGGCACGTTCGAGGAGATTACTGCATCCGTGCCAGAAAAGTCTCTCGTTTACGGAAAGCGTTCTACCGGTGGTCGAAACAACACCGGTAAGATGACAGTCCGCTACATCGGCGGTGGTCACAAGAAGAAGTATCGTCTTATCGACTTCAAGCGAGAGAAAGATGGTGTTCCAGCTGTAGTAAAGTCAATCGAGTACGATCCAAACCGCTCTGCTCGTATTGCACTTCTTTACTATGCTGATGGTGAAAAACGTTATATTATTGCTCCTAACGGACTGCAAGTAGGTGCAACTCTTATGTCAGGCGCAGAAGCTGCTCCTGAGGTAGGTAATGCTCTTCCACTTCAGAACATTCCTGTAGGTACCGTAATTCACAACATTGAGTTGCGTCCAGGACAGGGTGCTTTGTTGGTTCGTTCGGCTGGTAATTTTGCTCAGTTGACCTCTCGTGAGGGTAGCTATTGCGTTATTAAACTCCCTTCTGGAGAAACACGCAAGATTCTATCTGCTTGTAAGGCTACTGTAGGTAGTGTAGGTAACTCTGACCACGCACTTGAGCAGTCTGGTAAGGCTGGTCGTTCACGCTGGTTGGGACGTCGTCCTCACAACCGTGGTGTTGTTATGAACCCTGTTGATCACCCAATGGGTGGTGGTGAAGGTCGCCAGAGTGGTGGTCACCCACGTTCACGTAAGGGCTTGTACGCTAAGGGTCTTAAGACTCGCGCACCTAAGAAGCTTTCTAACAAGTATATTATTGAAAGAGCTAACAAAAAATAAAGCATAAATTATGAGTCGTTCACTTAAAAAGGGTCCATATATCAACGTATCTCTTGAGAAGAAGATTCTCGCAATGAACGAGAGCGGCAAGAAGACTGTTGTTAAGACTTGGGCCAGAGCATCAATGATCTCACCTGATTTCGTGGGACACACTGTTGCAGTTCATAACGGAAATAAATTCATCCCTGTTTACATCACAGAGAACATGGTAGGACACAAGCTTGGAGAATTTTCTCCAACTCGTCGCTTCGGTGGTCACTCTGGTAACAGAAAGTAAACGGGTAACCATTTAAACATTAAGAAAAATAATGGGAGCAAGAAAACATATAGCGGCTGAAAAACTTAAGGAAGCCCGCAAAAATTTGTACTTTGCCAAGCTCGTTGGCGTTCCTTCTTCTCCACGTAAGATGCGCTACGTTGTAGACATGATCCGTGGTATGGAAGTTAACCGCGCCCTCGGAGTACTCAGATTCTCAAAGAAACACGCTGCAGCAGATGTTGAGAAACTTCTTCGCTCAGCTATCAATAACTGGGAACAGAAAAACGACCGCAAGGCCGAAGACGGCGAACTCTATGTAAGTAGAGTTTTCGTTGACGAAGGTGTCACAATGAAGCGCATGCGTCCAGCTCCACAGGGACGCGGTTACAGAATCCGTAAGCGCAGCAATCACGTGACTCTCTATGTAGATACCAAAACTAATGACGAAAAATAATAAGTAGAATGGGACAGAAAGTTAATCCTATAAGCAACCGACTGGGTATTATCCGTGGTTGGGATTCTAATTGGTTCGGTGGTAAGAACTTCGGAGACAACCTCGTAGAGGATCAGAAAATCCGTAAGTATCTTAACGAGCGCCTTGCTAAGGCAAGCGTTTCTCGCATCGTCATCGAACGTACTTTGAAACTCGTTACCATCACTATTTGCACAGCCCGTCCGGGTATCGTCATTGGTAAGGGTGGTCAGGATGTTGACAAACTTAAGGAAGAGTTGAAGAAGCTCTACGATAAGGAAATTCAGATCAACATCTTCGAAGTTAAGAAACCAGAATTGGACGCTAATATTGTAGCCAATAACATCGCTCGCCAGGTTGAAGGCAAAATCGCTTACCGTCGTGCCATTAAGATGGCAGTCCAGAACACTATGCGTGCTGGAGCAGAGGGTATCAAAGTCCAAATCTGTGGTCGTCTGAATGGTGCCGAAATGGCACGTAAGGAAATGTATAAGGAAGGACGTACTCCTCTTCATACACTTCGCTCAGATATCGACTATTGCCAGGCTGAAGCCTTGACAAAGGTAGGTCTTCTCGGTATCAAGGTTTGGATTTGCAAGGGTGAGGTTTACGGAAAGCGTGACCTTACTGTAAACTTTGCACAGGAGAAGCAGAACGGTGGCCGCAACAACAACAATGGCCGTCGTGACCGTGGTAATCGTCGTAGAAACAATAACCGTTAAAAGTAAGAAGCTACAATGTTACAGCCAAAAAGAGTTAAATATAGAAGACCTCAAGACGGACGTGGCAACAAAGGCAACGCCCACAGAGGTACACAATTGGCATTCGGTTCTTTCGGTATCAAGACACTTGAGGCTAAATGGATCAATAGCCGCCAGATTGAGGCAGCTCGTATTGCCGTAAACCGCTACATGCAGCGTGAAGGTCAGGTTTGGATTCGTATCTTCCCTGACAAGCCAATCACTCGCAAGCCTGCTGATGTCCGTATGGGTAAAGGTAAGGGTGATCCTGCAGGATGGGTTGCTCCTGTAACTCCAGGACGCATCCTCTTTGAGGTAGAAGGTGTAAGTTTCGATGTTGCTAAGGAGGCTCTTCGCCTCGCAGCTCAGAAACTGCCAGTTAAAACTAAGTTTGTCGTACGACGTGATTTCGATAAAAACGCTTAATTTATGAAGATTAATGAAATTAAAGAGCTCGAAACCAAGGACTTGGTAGAGAAGCTTGAGAATACAAAGGGTGAGTTGGCTCAAATGAAGCTCAACCACAACATCTCTCCTCTCGCTGATACTTCTGTGATTAAGAAGACACGTCGCGATATCGCTCGTATGAATACAGAACTCCGCCAAAGAGAACTTAATAAATAACAGTGGTCGAGATGGAAACAAGAAATTTAAGAAAAGTAAGACAGGGTGTCGTAATCAGTAACAAAATGGACAAGACCATTGTTATTGCTGCTAAGTTCAAGGAGAAGCACCCAATCTATGGTAAGTTTGTCCAGAAGACAAAGAAGTATCATGCTCATGATGAGAAGAACGAAGCTAACATCGGCGATACAGTTCAGATCATGGAGACACGTCCACTCTCTAAGACTAAGAGATGGAGATTAGTACAAATTATCGAAAAGGCTAAGTAATTATGATACAGACAGAATCAAGACTTACAGTATGTGATAACAGTGGCGCACGTGAGGCTCTCTGCATCCGTGTTCTCGGTGGTACCGGTCGCCGTTATGCAAGTGTTGGTGACGTTATTGTCGTATCCGTCAAGAACGTTATCCCATCAAGTGATTTGAAAAAGGGTGCAGTATCAAAGGCTTTGATCGTACGTACAAAGAAGGAAATCCGTCGTGCTGATGGTTCTTACATCCGTTTCGACGACAATGCTTGTGTACTGCTTAACAACGCAGGTGAGCTCCGTGGTAGCCGTATCTTCGGTCCTGTTGCTCGTGAACTCCGTGCAGTAAACATGAAGGTTGTTTCTTTGGCACCTGAGGTTCTCTAATTTTTAACAACAACAAGTAATGAGTAAGTTACATATAAAGAAAGACGATACAGTTATCGTTTTGACAGGCTCAGATAAGGGCAAGACTGGTAAGGTACTCAAGGTCTTGGTTGACGAGCAGCGCGCAATCGTTGAGGGTATCAACATTGTATCTAAGAACGCTAAGCCTTCAGCTAAGAACCCTCAGGGTGGTATCGTAAAGCAGGAAGCTCCAATCCACATTTCTAACTTGAGTCTCATTGACCCTAAGAGTGGCAAGGCTACTCGTATCGCTATCAAGCGTGAGGGCAAGAAGGTAGTACGCATCGCTAAAAAGTCTGGGGAGGAAATCAAGTAATGGATACAGCACAGTTAAAGAAAGTATATAAGGAGACTATCGCTCCTTCACTGCAGAAGCAGTTCAACTATTCTTCATCAATGCAGATTCCTGTCTTGAAGAAGATCGTTATCAACCAGGGACTTGGCGACGCAACACAGGACAAGAAGATTATCGATGTTGCTATCAACGAGATGACAGCTATCACTGGTCAGAAGGCCGTAGCTACATATTCTCGCAAGGATATCGCTAACTTCAAGCTTCGTAAGAAGATGCCTATCGGTGTTATGGTAACTCTTCGCCGTGAGCGCATGTATGAATTCCTTGAGAAGCTCGTTCGCGTTTCTCTTCCTCGTATCCGCGACTTCAAGGGTATCGAGAGCAAGTTTGACGGACGTGGTAACTACACTCTCGGTATAAGTGAGCAGATCATCTTCCCTGAGATCAACCTCGACCAGATCGATCGTATCCAGGGTATGAACATCACATTCGTGACTTCTGCACAGACCGACGAGGAAGGTTTCGCTCTCCTCAAAGGATTTGGACTCCCATTCAAGAACGCTAAATAAGGAAAAGAGATATGGCAAAAGAATCAATGAAAGCTCGCGAGGTAAAGCGTGCGAAACTTGTTGCTCGTTACGCTGAAAAGCGCGCAGCTCTAAAGAAGATTGTTGCTACTGCTCAGGATCCTGCTGAGGCTTACGAGGCTGCTCGTAAGCTTCAGGCAATCCCAAAGAACGCTAATCCAATACGTTTGCACAACCGTTGCAAGATCACTGGCCGTCCAAAAGGATATATCCGCCAGTTCGGTCTCTCTCGTATTCAGTTCCGCGAGATGGCTTCAGCAGGTCTCATTCCTGGAGTAAAGAAAGCAAGCTGGTAATTTTTATTTTATTTTTTAATATTGTCGGGGTAGTCCCGATTAATTAAACTTTTTTTTATGACAGATCCAATAGCAGATTATCTGACTCGACTCAGAAACGCAATCATGGCTCATCACCGTGTTGTTGAAGTTCCTGCGTCAAACTTGAAGAAAGAGATCACTAAGATTCTCTTTGACAAGGGTTACATCTTGAATTACAAGTTCCTCGAGGATGGTCCTCAGGGTACTATCAAGGTTGCTCTTAAGTACAACCCTGCTACTAAGCAGAACGCCATCAAGGGCTTGAAGCGTGTTTCTACACCAGGTCTCCGTAAGTATACTGGTTACAAGGACATGCCACGTGTTATCAACGGACTTGGTATAGCAATTATATCTACGTCTCAAGGTGTAATGACAGACAAGGAAGCCGCTTCTCTTAAGATTGGTGGTGAGGTTCTTTGCTACGTTTATTAATTGGAGGATTTGAATATGTCAAGAATAGGTAAATTGCCAATTAGTGTACCAGCTGGAGTTACAGTTAACTTCGATGCTAATACAAACGTTGTAAATGTTAAGGGTCCTAAGGGTGAACTTTCACAGTGGATTGACCCTTCTATCAAGTTCAACCTCAATGACGGTCAGATAACATTCGAGATCGACGAGAACAGCCCTGTTAATGTAAAGCAGAAGCAGGCTTTCCATGGTCTTTACCGTTCGCTTGTTCACAACATGGTTGTTGGCGTTAGCGAGGGTTACAAGAAGGAAATGGAGCTCGTAGGTGTTGGTTACCGTGTTTCAAATCAGGGTAACCTCGTAGAGTTCTCTCTTGGTTATACTCACCCAATCTTCTTGGAATTGCCTAAGGAGGTTAAGGTTGAGACAAAGTCTGAGAGAAACCAGAATCCTCAGATCACTCTCGAGTCTTGCGATAAGCAGTTGATTGGACTCATCTGTGCTAAAATTCGTTCTTTCCGTATGCCTGAGCCTTACAAGGGTAAGGGTATCCTGTTCAAGGGTGAGGTCATCCGCAGAAAGTCTGGTAAGTCAGCTTCAGCTAAATAATTTTAATTAAGATTACAATTATGGCATTTAATAAAATAGAAAGACGAATTAAGATAAAGTTCCGCATCCGTAAAAAGATCGTTGGAACTGCAGAGCGTCCACGTCTCAGCGTTTTCCGCTCTAACAAGCAGATTTACGCTCAGGTTATCAACGATAAGGCAGGTGTTACTCTCGCTGCTGCTTCTTCACTCGGTTTTGAAAAGATGAACAAGACAGAGCAGGCTAAGAAGGTTGGTCTTCTTTTGGCTGAAAAGGCTAAGGCTGCTGGTGTCGAGTCTGTTGTTTTCGACCGTAATGGTTATCTTTATCACGGTCGTGTACAGTCACTCGCTGACGGTGCACGCGAAGGTGGACTTAATTTCTAATAAACGATTATGGCAATGAATAAAGTTAAAGTAAATAGTGACGCTGAATTGAAAGATCGCTTGGTAGCCATCAACCGTGTAACTAAGGTTACAAAGGGTGGTCGTACCTTTACATTCGCTGCTATCGTCGTTGTAGGTGACGGTAACGGTGTTATCGGCTACGGTCTTGGTAAGGCAGGTGAAGTTACAGCTGCTATCGCTAAGGGTACCGAGGCTGCTAAGAAGAACCTCGTTAAGGTTCCTGTTCTCAAGGGTACTGTTCCTCATGAAGTAGAGGCTACTTTCAGTGGTGCTCAGGTACTTCTCAAGCCTGCTGCTGCCGGTACTGGTCTTAAGGCCGGTGGTGCTATGCGTGCAGTTCTTGAGAGTGTAGGTGTTAAGGATGTGATCGCTAAGTCTAAGGGCTCATCAAACGCTCACAACCTTGTTAAGGCTACCATTAAGGCTTTGGCTCAGATGCGTGACGCATACACTATCGCTGGTGAGCGTGGTGTAAGCATGGATAAAGTGTTTAACGGATAATTGGAGGTTTATACAATGGCAACAATAAAAATCAAGCAGATTAAGAGCAAGATTGGAGCTCCTATCGATCAGAAGCGTACTCTCGAGGCGCTCGGTCTTAAGAAGATTTCTCAGGTTGTTGAGGTTGAGGATACTCCAAGCACACGTGGCATGATCCGTAAGGTTCACCATTTGGTTACAGTAGTTGAATAATTAACAAGTAAATTCAGAAATTATGAAATTAAGTAATTTGAAACCAGCTGCTGGCTCAACACACTCTACACGTCGTATCGGTCGTGGTACAGGTTCTGGACTCGGTGGTACTTCTACCCGTGGTCACAAGGGTGCTAAGGCACGCTCTGGTTATAAGAGAAAGATAGGTTTCGAAGGTGGTCAGATGCCTTTGCAGCGTCGTATTCCAAAGGGTGGTTTCAAGAACATCAACCACAAGGAATATACTCCTGTTAACTTGTCTACTCTTCAGGCTCTCGCAGAGGCTAAGGGATATGCAAAGATTGGCTTGGCTGAGCTCGTAGCTGCAGGCATCGCTAACAGCAAGGCTCTCGTTAAGATTCTTGGTAACGGTCAGTTGACAACTAAGATCGACGTTGAAGCTAATGCATTCTCTAAGACTGCAGAAGAGGCTATTAAAGCATTGGGTGGTAACACAACTATTATCTAAGTAATGAAAAAATTCATTGAGATACTAAAGAACTGTTGGAAGGTTGAGGATTTGCGTCAGCGACTCCTCATCACCTTCCTGTTTACGGCTATATATCGTTTCGGCTCTTTTGTTGTCCTTCCGGGCATCAATCCAGCCATGTTGGAAAAACTACAGTCGCAAACCTCAGGCGGCCTTATGTCGCTTTTGGACATGTTCTCTGGTGGTGCATTTTCCAATGCGTCAATATTCGCGCTTGGTATTATGCCTTACATCTCAGCTTCCATCGTAATGCAGCTTCTTGCCGTTGCTGTTCCTTATTTCCAAAAGATGCAGCGCGAAGGTGAGAGTGGAAGAAAGAAAATTAGCTGGTATACTCGTGCCTTGACAGTAGGTATTCTTCTGTTTCAGGCTCCAAGTTACCTCATAAACCTGAAGCTCCAGGCCTCTCAGGCTTTGGCTTCAGGAATTTCATGGACAGTCTTTATGTTCCCAGCCACTTTCATTCTTGCAGCAGGTAGCATGTTCATCCTTTGGCTTGGTGAGCGTATCACTGATAAGGGTGTAGGAAACGGAATTTCAATGATCATTATGATTGGTATCATCGCTCGTCTTCCACAGGCTTTTGCTCAGGAATTCGGTTCGCGTTTGAACGCTATCTCTGGTGGTGGTATCATCATGTTCATTGCAGAAATTCTTATCCTCTACGCTGTCGTTTGCGCTTCTATCATGCTCGTACAGGGTGTACGTAAGGTACCTGTTCAATACGCTAAGCGTCTTGTAGGAAACAAACAGTACGGTGGTGCTCGTCAGTACATACCTTTGAAGCTCTTCGCTGCTAACGTAATGCCTATCATCTTCGCTCAGGCTTTGATGTTTATTCCTTTGGCTTTCGTTCGTTATCAGAGTGATAATACTTCTTGGGTTGTTCAGTCACTCCTTGACAACCGTAGCTTGTTGTACAATTGCATTTATGTTGTACTCATCATCGCTTTCACATATTTCTACACAGCTATCACTTTGAATCCAACACAGATGGCTGAAGATATGAAGCGTAACAACGGTTTCATTCCTGGTATCAAGCCAGGTAAGGACACTGCCGAGTATATTGATACCATTATGACTAGAATCACATTCCCTGGCTCTTTGTTCATAGCTTTCATTGCTGTGATGCCAGCGCTTGCTGGACTCCTTAATGTTCAGCAGGGATTCTCACAGTTCTTCGGTGGTACATCGCTGCTCATTCTTGTAGGTGTTGTTATCGACACTCTACAACAGATTGAAAGTCATCTGCTAATGCGTCATTATGACGGACTTCTCAATTCTGGTCACACTCGTGGTGGTGCTGTTTCGGCATATTAATTTGGTCTGAAGAAATGAACATATTTCTAAAGACGGAAGATGAAATCGCCAAGATGCGTAGAGCTAACCAACTTGTTGGTGCTACTCTTGCAGAATTGGCTAAGCATATAAAACCTGGAGTAACGACCCTTCAACTGGATACTATAGCAGAGGAGTTCATACGTGATCATGGAGCAATTCCAACGTTCAAGAATTTCCCTAATCCAATTGGAGGGTCTTTCCCCGCAAGTATCTGCACATCTATTAATGCTATTGTTGTGCATGGAATACCAAGCGATAAGGTTGTCTTGAAGGATGGTGACATCATATCTATTGATTGTGGAACTCTTCTTGATGGCTATAATGGTGACAGTTGTTACACATTCTGTGTTGGCGATGTTGCTCCAGAGGTAAGACAACTCCTCAAGGTTACTAAGGAGTCTCTTTATAAAGGCATTGAAAAGGCAGTCGCAGGAAATCATGTTGGAGACATTGGTGAAGCCGTTCAAACATATTGCGAATCGTTTGGCTATGGAGTGGTTAGAGAACTAACAGGTCATGGCATCGGTCGCGAAATGCATGAGGATCCAGCAATACCCAACTATGGTAAACGTGGACAAGGTGCCTTCTTGAAAGAAGGAATGTGTATAGCCATTGAACCAATGATTACCCTTGGCGACCGTCAAATATGGATGCTTCCAGATAAATGGAGCATCATAACAAGAGACTTAAAGCCTGCCGCCCATTTCGAACATACTATAGCTATTCGAAAGGGTAAAGCTGAGATTTTATCTACGTTTGAGGAAATTGAACATTTAGAACAACAATAATTTATGGCAAAACAATCCGCAATAGAACAAGATGGCACTATCGTAGAGTCTCTCTCAAATGCCATGTTCCGAGTAGAACTTGAGAATGGCGTTCAAATCATTGCCCACATTTCCGGTAAGATGAGAATGCACTACATCAAAATTCTTCCTGGCGACAAGGTAAAGGTAGAGATGAGTCCTTACGATTTGACCAAAGGCAGAATCGTATTTAGATACAAATAACATCATATAAATTATGAAGACAAGAGCATCATTAAAGAAGCGCACACCTGACTGCAAGATCGTACGTCGTAAGGGTCGCCTTTTCGTTATTAACAAGAAGAACCCTAAGTTCAAGTTGAGACAGGGTTAAGTTAAAAAAATGTAAAAGGTAAGAATTATGAGATATTATTCTTACCTTTGCATGCTTTTTAGCGCAAACAAGACTTTTTTATTATTTATTTTTATCATTTAATCAACAAATGGCAATAAGAATTGTTGGAGTAGATTTGCCCCAGAATAAGCGTGGCGAAATCGCATTGACCTATATCTATGGTATCGGTCGAAGTAGTTCAGCAAAGATATTGGATAAAGCTGGTGTAAGCCGTGACCTGAAGGTTAACGAGTGGTCTGATGACCAGGCAGCCAAGATCCGTGAAATTATCGGCGCTGAGTTTAAGGTAGAAGGTGATCTCCGTTCAGAGATCCAGATGAACATTAAGCGTTTGATGGATATCGGTTGCTACCGTGGTGTTAGACATCGTAATGGTCTTCCTGTTCGTGGCCAGAGCACTAAGAATAATGCTCGTACCCGTAAGGGAAAGAAGAAGACTGTTGCTAATAAGAAGAAAGCTACTAAGTAATTAGGAGGAAATTAAGTATGGCAAAGAAAACAGCAGCATCTAAGAAAAGAAATGTAAGAGTTGACGCTCTCGGACAGTTGCATGTTCACAGCTCGTTCAACAACATCATTGTATCGCTCGCCAACAGCGAGGGTCAGGTTATCTCTTGGTCTTCAGCTGGTAAGATGGGCTTCCGCGGTTCTAAGAAGAACACTCCTTATGCAGCTCAGATGGCAGCAGAGGATTGCGCAAAGGTAGCTTTTGATCTCGGCTTGCGTAAGGTTAAGGCATATGTTAAGGGTCCAGGTAACGGACGTGAGAGCGCTATCCGTGCTATCCACGGAGCAGGCATCGAGGTTACTGAGATCATTGACGTAACTCCATTGCCACACAACGGTTGCCGTCCTCCTAAGCGTCGTCGTGTATAATAACCATTAGATACAATTGATTAAATAGAATTTATTATTATGGCAAGATATATAGGTCCAAAATCTAAAATTGCACGCCGTTTTGGTGAGCCAATCTTCGGCGCAGATAAGGTACTTGCAAAGCGTAACTTTCCTCCTGGCCAGCACGGTAACAACCGTCGTCGTAAGGTATCTGAGTATGGTGCTCAGCTTGCTGAGAAGCAGAAGGCTAAGTATACATACGGTGTTCTCGAGCGTCAGTTCCGTAACATGTTCGAGCATGCAGCTAAGGCTGAGGGTATCACCGGTGAGGTTCTTCTTCAGAATCTCGAGTGCCGTCTTGACAACGTAGTATATCGTCTTGGTTTGGCTCCTACACGTGCAGCTGCTCGTCAGTTGGTAGGTCACAAGCATATCGTTGTTGACGGTCAGGTAGTAAATATTCCTTCTTTCGCTGTTAAGCCAGGTATGGTTATCGCAGTTCGTGAGAAGTCTAAGTCTCTCGAGGTTATCGAGGCTGCACTTGCAGGTTTCAACCACAGCAAGTATCCTTGGATTGAGTGGGACGAGAATACCAAGAGCGGTAAGTTCTTGCACAAGCCAGAGCGTGCCGACATTCCTGAGAACATCAAGGAGCAGTTAATCGTTGAGTTGTATTCTAAACAATAAATCATTAAGTTAATGGCGATATTAGCATTTCAAAAACCCGATAAAGTTGTGATGCTTGAGGCAGATGACAAGTTCGGCAAGTTCGAATTCCGTCCTCTTGAGCCTGGCTTCGGTGTTACCATTGGTAATGCCTTGCGCCGCATACTTCTTTCATCGCTCGAAGGCTATGCTATCAATACCATCCGTATTAGTGGTGTTGAGCATGAGTTCTCTTCGGTGCCTGGTGTAAAGGAGGATGTCACAAACATCATCTTGAATCTCAAACAAGTGCGATTCAAGCAAGTAGTAGAAGAATTCGAGAACGAGAAAGTAACTATCTCCGTAGAGAATTCCACCGAATTCAAAGCAGGTGATATTAATAAGTATCTGACTGGATTTGAAGTGTTAAACCCTGATTTGGTGATTTGTCATTTAGATGCCAAAGCTTCGATGCAGATCGATTTGACTATTAATAAGGGACGTGGTTATGTTCCTGCTGATGAGAATCGTCAATTCTGCACTGACGTTAACGTTCTCCCAATCGATTCCATCTACACCCCTATTCGTAATGTAAAGTACGCTGTAGAACCATATCGTGTTGAGCAAAAGACCGACTATGATAAGCTCGTACTTGAAATTACAACAGATGGTTCCATTAGTCCAAAGGATGCACTGAAAGAGGCTGCGAAGATTCTTATTTATCACTTCATGCTCTTCTCTGATGAGAAGATTACTCTTGAGACTCAGGATCAGGAGAGCAATCAGGAGTTTGATGAAGAAGTTCTTCATATGCGCCAGTTGCTTAAGACTCGTCTCGTAGACATGAATCTTAGTGTTCGTGCCCTCAACTGCTTGAAGGCAGCTGATGTTGAGACTCTTGGTGATTTGGTTCAGTTTAACAAGACTGACCTCTTGAAGTTCCGCAACTTTGGTAAGAAATCGCTCTCAGAGCTTGATGATTTGCTCGAGGGTCTGAATCTGTCGTTTGGAACCGACATTTCAAAGTATAAACTGGACAAGGAGTAAACCCACTACGGGTGAGCTAACCAGCCCATAAACAAATTTAAAAAAAATGAGACACAATAAGAAATTCAACCATTTGAGTCGTACTGCTGACCATCGTCAGGCCATGCTTGCTAACTTGGCTATCTCTTTGATCATGCACAAAAGAATCACTACGACTCTTGCTAAGGCTAAGGCTCTTAAGACATACGTTGAGCCTCTCATCACACGTTGCAAGAACGACAGCACTAACTCTCGTCGTGTAGTTTTCAGCTATCTTCAGAACAAGGAAGCTATCAAGGAACTCTTTGGTATCGTAGCTGAGAAGGTAGGCGATCGTCCAGGTGGATACACACGTATCATCAAGCTTGGTAATCGTCTTGGTGACGGTGCAGCAGTTGCTTTCATCGAGCTTGTTGACTTCGATGAGAACATGGCAAAGGCTCCTAAGGCAGAGAAGAAGACTCGTCGTAGCCGTCGTACTACAAAGAAGGCTGACGCTGTTGAAGCACCAGCTACAGAGGCTACTGAGGCTCCAGCTGAGGAAGCTAAGGCTGAATAACAATATTTGTATAATATTGCCTTATTATATCCCGCCCTCGACCATTTATTTGGTCGAGGGCTTTTATTTTATATGTATTTTTCTTTTTTCTTACGTTTTATTTGTTTATTTCGTTATAAGTTATTACTTTTGTACTAAAAGAATCAAAATTGCAAACTTGATTCATTATTTATTAACTAAAACATAATCAAATAAAATATATATGAAACATTACGTTATCAGCAAACAACTAATCACTAAGTTATCTCTTTTATTTGCACTTTTTATTTTGTGTTCAGTAGGTGCAAAGGCAAATGATGTTTATTATGAGCAATGTACTTCGTTGAACGACATTGTTGCCGGTCAAACTTACCTTATTGTCATTAGTGATGGCAATTCGCATTATGCACTCAGAGCTAATGCAAATAATGGCTGTGCTATAACCATGGAGTCTGATAAAAAAATTAAGAATCCTGATGCATCATTCATCTGGACTACATCTGCCGGATCTACTTCAAACACTTTCTACTTTTCGAATGGTAAAAATTATATATATAATGATAATACTACTACTTTGACTTGTAATTCTACTAAAAAGTCTATTTGTTATATATCAAAACTTGAATCTACTAATGCATTTAAGATTACTCATAATAAGCCAACAGGAAGATACATCGGCTGGAAAAATGAGAATACTTTTTACGCATGGGGGACAAAATTCAATGATCAATTTGAGAAGAAAAGCGATTTGTTTGAACAATCTGGCGCTCTTTATATTTATAAAAAGATGTCTGGTCCAACCTTGTCAACTTCTGTATCTTCTCTTGATTTCGTAGCTTCTGAAGTTGGTACTTCTTATACTAAGTCTATTAATATTTCAGGTGCTAATCTTACATCTTCTGCAACAATCGCTATTTCTGGTAAGGATGCGAACATGTTTAGTGCCAATCCTTCTGTAATCGAAGCTACTGATGGAACAATTTCTTCCACAGAAGTGTTAGTTTCATACAATCCTTCTACCACAGGAACTCATTCTGCTGTATTGACAATTTCCTCTTCTGATGCAACTCCTGTTGCAGTAGATTTGAAGGGTAGGGTAGCAGGCAACCATAATATTACATGGAAGGTTAATGGCTCGACATATTCTGTAGGTTCACCAACCACAGTTGTTGCCGATGGTGAGAAAGTTGCTCAACTTCCAACACCTCCTTCAGATGTTGAAGATAATAAGTTTGTTGGTTGGACAACAACAGAGATAACTTCTAAGCAGTCATCAGCCCCATCTGTTCTCTTTACTTCTGCTTCCGATGCCCCTATTGTTACATCCGATGCAGTTTACTATGCTGTTTATGCCTCGCAAGATGGTCCTGCTACATGGAAGAAACTTAAAGCCTCGGAAGTAAAGGAAGAAGGAGTATATGCCCTTATAACATCTGGTGGCTTTGCTTTTAGTGGCATTATACAGGGAGATGGCAAAAGTTATTACTGTAAAACCAATTTCTCTTTTAATAATTCCAATATTGCAACGTCATCTCCTGAAGATGTCTGTGAACTGACTTTGAAAAAGAGTGGTGATGGATTCACCATGTATAATGCAAAATATGGATATTTATATGCTACAGCTAAGAGCTCTGGAAAACTTGCTTGGCATGATACAGAAACGAGCTATTGGAGTTATACATATCCTAATTGGGTATATAATGAAGGTAAAGTAAATTTAAGATACTATTCCAACACTGCCACTGGATATTTTAAATCTTATGTTGATAATACTGGCGTTGTTCCTTCCTTCGCCCAGAAAATATCCTCAGCCTCTTATACCACAACCTTAGGTGCCGCTCCTACCTATACAGCCAAGGCAATTTCTTTGAAGGCTGAGACTGCAGATGCTCATTGGGCAACCTTTAGCTATTCTGAGCCTACATTCTTCCCTGAGGCTGTAGCAGTAAATGCTATCACCGTAGCCGAAGGTACTATAACGACCAATAATGATGTCTTTGAACATTCATCAGCTGTTACCATAGGCGAGGCTACCCTCTCTGGTGTATATGTTCCTGCCAACACCGGTGTACTCATCAAGTCGGCAGACGCAGATGCTACTTGTTATGTCGTTGCAAACAAGACTGTAGCTGCATTACAAGAGTCGCAAAACATGCTTAAGCCAGCACCAACAAATGGTGGCGTCTTCACCCCAGCTACCAATAAGATATATTATAAATTGGCATACAACGATTTCTCTTCTCATACAGGCTTAGGCTTCTACTATGGTGCTGATGCCGGTGGCGCCTTCTATGTAAAGGCTGAAACTGCCTACCTCGCCGTGCCTACAGCTATAGCCGAGGGTGCCAAAGCCTTTGTGCTCGATGGTGAAACTACTGCCATCAATGGCATTAGCACAAGGAACAACCACGCCGAAGCTGTCTACAACCTCAATGGTCAGCGCATGGCTTCTATGGCAAAGCCAGGCTTGTATATCGTGAATGGAAAGAAAGTAGTTAGAAAATAATATTCGAAAGGAATCATCATAATGAAAAAAGAATATATCGCCCCTGTCATCTCTGTTATGGCTATGCAACCATCTATCCTCGCCGGTAGCTTTAGAACAACAACAACAAATAGTTGCCCTGCCAGCGAGCCTACGCTCTCCACCTCTGGTGAGAGCGAAAACCAGTTCTCTAAGGAACACAGCTTTAATCTGTGGGAGGAATAATACAACCCGCTTGAGATTTAAAGAACACGAATAGTTCGAATGACACGAATGTGGAGTCTAACTCGGCTCTGCTGCTTGAGTTTTTTAAGAACACGAATAGTTCGAATGACACTCTAAGTTTGCAGAAGAATGCGACGCAGTCGCATAAATGTTAAA
>ERZ1026852.190-NODE-190-length-42830-cov-103.467726_pt1 | contig 42830 bp, 25 predicted proteins | sample MGYA00380156_ERZ1026852 | MGnify/ENA primary metagenome ERZ1026852 (study PRJEB33269, sample SAMEA4719792) | human gut metagenome | biome: human-associated habitat; feature: organic feature; material: feces | place: Cameroon | collected 2013-10 ...
GTCTGTTTATGTAAAATCTTTCAAAGAACTCTTTCTTTTTAATTGCTAAGAGAAACCGTATTTCTCAAAAGCGAGTGCAAAAATACTAACTATTTTTCATTCCACCAAATTCTTCGGCAAAAAAGTTCGATAAATAGCAATTTTTTAACAGTTATAAACAATTAAATATTCATTTTGTACAGCTATACCTTATTTATATTATTATATATTTTTGCTAGTTTATTCTCACATCATTTCAGAAGTTGCCGACAAAAACAAAATGAATCCGATCAAATTATGAGGCTAAATAATAGAATAATATTGCATGCATCGAAGAAAAACATGTCTACATGTTTACTATAGTTCATGTTTTCATATTTAATATTTACTTGTGCACTAAATTACATGTTTGCAAACTGCCATGTAATCATGCAAACATGTTTTCCAAATGATTATGGATAAAAAAGGAAATATAACAGTATATATATATAAATTTTCACAATCCTTTTAACAGCTTAATATCAAGATATTTAACTATATCATCTGTCAATTCAAACAGACGCATAGATATAAAGATAACGAAATCATGGAAACACAAATCCAAGTATGCATGTTTACATGTAGGCATGTAGGTATATTTTCAAGTATTCATGCTTTCATGTTTACATGCATACGATAAACATATATAAACCGTGAGCCATATAAATATACTTCAAAGATTACTTATAGAATGAGAAAAACCTATAATATGTCACTCATGCATAACGACTTTCATATTTACAGAATATCATGAAAACATGTTTGCTGTATAACATGTTTTCATGTATATTTATGAAACATTCATACTATATCTTAGACACCTGTTTTCTAACATTTTAACTCACATAAAACATAAGTTAGAACTTATTCATGAAAACATGTTCGTCAAAAAACATGTTTCCATGTAAAAAAGCAATTTAAAATTTGGCTATTTCAAATTAATAATGTATCTTTGCACAAAAATGAATAATTAAAAGTCAAAAACATGGAAAATAAACTGAAAATGATTTTGGCTATCGTCAACAATAAAGGAGGCGTAGGCAAAACAACAACAGTGCAAAATCTTGCAGCAGGAATGTTGAGAAAGGATAAAACATTAAGAATCCTTGAGATAGACTTGGATCCTCAATGCAACTTGACCCTTTTAAATCATGCACCAGAAGGGTGTGCTACTGTTTTTGAGTCAATGATCGCATGTAAGGGATTACCTATCTACAAAACAGAAACAGGTGTATATTATGTTCCTGGCTCTGCAAAGATGCAGGATGTCGATCCTTTTCTTCAAAACACAGGTGCACCTCGTCAAGTGTTAGGCGCATGCATCAATAGTGACTGTATTGATTATACAGGTGAGAGCATAAGTAATCCAATAGATTACTTTGATTACATCTTTATAGATTGTCCTCCAGCAATGTCGCTATCTACTTACAACGCAATGGTGGTGGCCAGTCATTTGCTTATTCCTGTCCAGATGGAAGGCTTGTCGGTTTTTGGATTGTCCGCAGTTCTTGCAGCAATGAAGGAAGTCAAAGAAGGTCGTTTTGCATTGAATAAAGATTTGGAATTGTTAGGGTTATTGCCAGTTATGCTGGACGAGAGACCTGTCATTGTGCGACAAGCTTTATCAACTCTACGTGAAAAATATAAAGAAAAAATTCTAAAACATGGTGTTCGACGCTGTATCAAGGTTAATGAGGCTCAAACTGTAAAACAAGATTTGTTTCATTATGCCCCTTATTGCTCAGCCGCAATAGATTATGAATTGGTAATTAAAGAATTGTTTAATTTTAAATAATTAGGAAAAATGGGAAAGGATTTTCGTGCAGCCTTTAGTAATATGAATAAGGCAGTTCGTCCAGGCGCAGAACAACCTGTAGAACAACCTGTTATGCATAATATTGAGCAACCGGCAAAACAACCGGCAAAAAAGAAAAAAATGAGTCTGGCAGAAAAAAGAGCAACCATGCATGCAGTTCAGACATATCTGTCAGAAGAAGACTTTAAAGAACTGATGCTGATTAAACTTAGCAGCAAAGGGATGAATTATGAAGAAATCATACGTGAAGCAATAAGATTGTACATACAAGTTAAGAAAAACGAGTCATAAGAGACAACCATAATTTAAAATTTTTAGACTATGGATCAAGTTTACTTATTTGGAAGCTAAAAAACGGGATTTCGACAACAAAAAAAAAATCATTGTTTATACTAACAGAAATATCAATATGACAGATAAAAAAAATGAAATAGCAAAGAGCCATGTTGATGAGCAGTGGATAAATACTCCATTTAGTTTCACCAAGATAGACAAACAATGCACGCTTTCCCAGCAACATATATTGTTTTGCGTAAGTTCACATCTACAAGAATACGTTACGAGATACTTCAACGAAAAGCGTGAAAAAGGAAATCTACGTTCAGACTATATGTTTGAAGTAGATAAAGAACACGTTGCCATGAATGTACCTAAAATCAAACTTAAATTGAGTGAATTAGGTATAGAATCAAGCCACTATAAAGATCTGCGTAAAACTCTTAAAGAACTCCTAGACTTTAGTGTAAGAATCAAAATAGATGGCAAAGCCGTTATTCAGCACGTATTTTCAAACATAACAGAAGATATTGTGACAAACGGCTATACAAAACAGGGAGTATCATACGATAGGTCAAAAGGAGAGGTCGAGTTAAAAATTGACCCAGTTGTTGCCAAATATGCATTTGACATGAGCCAAGGCTTCATTCATCATATAGCCTTGATTGCGCGATATGCTAGCCGACTTAACACTCCAAGAATATATCTCTTTCTACTGCGTCAAATGGGCATAAATAAAGGCAAAATGACCATAAAAGTACCTTTCATGCAACTGAAAGAATATTTAGGTATGGCTAAAATAGCTGAAGACGGAACAGTAGAGGAAGAACAGTATCCAAAATTCTCTCAATTTAAGAAACAAGTATTGGATGCAGTACAAGAAGATTTTGCAAAACTAAGTAAAGAAGACAAAATTGATATAATGTTCACTGATTGCACACCAATATACAAAAGGGGACAAACAAGAGGTAATCCTGAAGCTCTGGTGTTTAAAATCAAAAGAACAGCTTTGGGAAAAGCCCATATCAATGGCAAGATATTGGATAGGAAAGGACTTCCTAAAGCTAGCGGAACCAAAGAACCTGTTGTAGGTGACTTGTTTGCTCATGTTGTGAAACCTGAAAAAAGCAAGATCCAAATGGAAAAGTGTGGGGAAGAGCAATGGAATGAATTTCTATCAAGAATCATAGATCCTTCCCAGACAACATTGCTCAGTAGGGTGAAGTTCCTCGGCATGAAAAATCAAAGATTCTGCATACAGGCTTCACAAGAAGATTTTCAATTACTCAAAACTCTGGGCGTAGAAAAGATAGCTCAAGAGTTCTTCAATTGTGTTGGTTCATTTGCTCCTACTTTCTACCAAGGATAATCCAAACCAAGAGTCGCAGACATTAAATACCATGTCTGCGATTCTTTTTGTATCTACGAAACCATTTACCTAATTATATATAACTTACTCATTATTAGCACGTTAAGAAAATTAAAATATAAACTTTAGAAACGTAAGATATCAAAAGACAAACATTTATATTATATATCTTGCTGTTTATCAATGTGTTACATTCATCCAGGTAAATAGTATCGTAGATGTAGTAGCTATTTAACTATTTATATCTACGATACTATTTACCTAACATTGCTTATCTTACTGATATTAAGGCAATTATCATTATAATAATTTTATAATTAAAATCACAATAACTATGAAATAGTATATCAACGAGTAACATGTAACTCCTTGGTATTATGATAGTTACAAATTTATCGTAAATGGTTTCGTAGATATAAAAGATATCGCCTACATTTTATTATCGAAAAGCACAAAACATAGTTAACCAAATCTTTTTAAACTATCATAATCTACGAAATCATTTACCGAAAATATTATAAGTGTTTAATATTCAGTACTTTAGGTATATTCTTTTAAAACAAAAATTATTTTTATAATTAGAATTTACTTAAATTATTTAATTAGGGATTCTGTAATGTAATGATAACCAGTGAATTAGTAGATTACAAGTAAACAGTTTCGTAGATGTATGTAAACAGTTTCGTAGTTGTTGGTAAACGGTTTCGTAGATATAAGTAAACAGTTTCGTAGTTTTTTGTAAACAGTTCCGTAGATATTACTGATTTTGGATAGCTTTTCTATTATTATCAGAGCTGTGTAGAAGTCTTTTGAATATGGAAATTATTCTGAGAAGTATTTTGGTTACCTGAATCTCAACCTTAAATACATCTACGAAAGTATTTACTTGTAACTATGTAATGAGTTGATATACAGATGTTTATATATATAATAGTAAAGTAGTTTTTTAAAAAACTATAGTGTTGAATATCATGCATGAAAAGTTTAGTTAAGTTTGTATTTAGCTAATTTTCAACGTATTAACTAATTTGAGGTAAATGGTTTCGTAGATATTTATTCGTTTAAGTTGATTAACCGAAATCTACGAAACCGTTTACTTTATTTTCGTAAAGTGCTGATTTATAATGCATTATGTCTATTTCTTAATTTTCTTCTTTATTTATAAGTTTCAACTATGTTTTTATAATCTTATGACTTTTGTAACTGTATGATACTTAATCGGTTAGCCGTGATAAGGTAAATGGTTTCGTAGTTATTGGTAAATGATTTCGTAGATTTTGGTAAACAGTTTCGTAGATATAAGTAAATGGTTTCGTAGTTTTTAGTAAACAGTTCTGTAGATATTCATTTCTATAGTGTTATATCCATTAATATCATTCTTTCCTATATCTTCTATGATGAGTTAGCTTTTGCTATAATTATTGATGTACAGACATGCTTACATGCAAACATGTTTAAATGTTTACATTAAATATGAGTCATTAGTTCCTGGCGTATCCTTCTGATTTTGCAAGAAAAGATATCATATCATGCTCTTTTAATAAAATAGAAATTAGTTTTATGGTATTTTCTTTTGGTATTTCTCTTATTTTCATTACCTTTGTCACTTGAAGCAACATATTATGTAAAATTCATGGTTAGAAGAAAAAGAAAAAACAATAATATGGGCAAGCGATTATGCTATATAGCCTTCGGTCTTGTCCTTACTTTTATTATCGGATTTGAAGCATATCGGATGATTTCATCTTATTTCATAAGGAGAGCATCTGATAAGCAATGGCCTACCCACGATCTTACCACTGGCGAATATTCTGGCAGCTATGATGGAATTGACATCTCGCGTCATCAGGGCAGAATTCATTGGGATGAATTGGGTAAAATCAAGCGCTTGCAATTTATCTATATAAAATCTTCAGAAGGAACAAACATTCAAGATCCGTGGTACGAATCGAATATCAAGAATGCCAGAGAAAGAGGCATTCCTGTAGGATCTTATCATTTCCTTTCCAAGGCTCCTGCAGCCTTACAGTTTGAAAATTTCCGTTCCGTATATGATAAAGATAAGCAAGACCTGCTCCCCGTAGTAGATGCAGAGGATGATGGTACAAAGGGAATGAGTAAAACAGAGATTCAACTGTTATTAAAAACTTTCTGCAAACTTTGCAAGGTTTATTATGGACATACACCTATTATATATTGTAGCGAGAGTTACTTCAAGGATTATTTGAGACCAGAATTCGATAATTATTATCTTTGGATCGCCAGCTATAATCACGAGCCTATACTACCAGGCAAACCTCATTACGACATCTGGCAATTTAGTCGCCATGGAAGAGTACCGGGTATTTGGAATTGGGTGGACCTGAATAGATTTTCTAAAAATAGAAGTATAAATGATATCAGACTTAAATAAAGTTCAACAAGAAGATTACGATTACTATTACGGATAACAACATGAAAACATGTTTCTAGGTAAACTAGAAGTTGAGAGAGAGGAGATGGGACTTCTCGCTATTTATGCTATGCAGCAGAAGTATTTCACATTTTTTCTGTGTTGGCCAGTTCCTAATAAATAAGGATTTCTCATTTCCGATATTCTTCGTACCTTTGCACCCGAATTTGAATCATGCGGAAAAATATAAGAGAAAATGAATTATAAAATGATGATGGCAATGGCTGGTTTAGGCATTGCTTTACCGATTTCAGCTGATACGGCATTATCGGACAGCAGTAAGGTATTCGATATTGACGAAGTGGTGGTCGTATCACAGCCAAAGGAGGTGTTGCGTCTCCGACAGCAGGCACTCAGCAGTACATCGCTGAGTAGTTCTTTGATGAAAAAGATGGGAGTATCCGATTTACGTGATCTTTCCCAGTTTGTTCCTAATTTTGTAATGCCAAATTATGGTAGCCGTCTTTCTTCTTCTGTTTATGTCAGAGGAATAGGAAACCGTGTCAATAGTCCTGCTATTGGTCTTTATCTTGATGGTATTCCGGTGATGAGTAAGTCGGCTTTTAATCTCCACAATTACCAGTTGAGTAGGGTAGATGTGCTTCGTGGTCCACAAGGCACGCTTTATGGTCAGAATACCGAGGGTGGATTGGTCAAGATGTATTCCCGTAATCCCTTCGATTATCAAGGTACAGATATCAGACTTAGCTATGGTAGTAAGTATTTTCGTAATGTAGAAGCAGCTCATTATCAGAAGTTCAATCAGCATGTAGCTCTTTCTCTGGCAGGTTTCTATGAGGGTCAGAATGGTTTCTTCCGAAATACCAATACAGGCGACCGCTCGGATCAATATAACGAAGCGGGAGGCAAGATGCTCCTCAAAACCCGTTTTGATTCGGGTTGGAAGATGGATGTACTTGCTAATTATCAGTATGTTGACCAGAATGGATTTCCTTATGGAAAGCTTGATTTAGAGACGGGGAAGGCAGACCTTCCTGCTTCTACTTTCCCAGGAAAGTATCGGAGAAATAACCTGATAACAGGTTTGAAACTGGGATATACCGGAAAGGGATATGATTTTACTTCTGTTTCCAGCTATCAGTATGTCAAGGACCGTATGTTGATGGATCAGGATTATCTTTCTGCCGACTACATGCATATCCTACAGGAACAATTGCAGAATTCCTTTACCCAGGAACTCTCCTTGAAGAGCAACAAGGCAGTGGGAGACTTCTGGCATTGGACTGTAGGTGGCTTTTTCTCCAAGCAATGGTTGAAGACCAACGGTCCGGTCTTTTTCGATGATGCGATGACAGCTCCGATTGGCAATGCAATCCAGCAGCAGATGTATACTGCCATTCATGCTTCGATGGTGAAGAAAATGATGGCGCAGGGATTGCCGGAAGTGGCTGCCAAGGCTGCTGCCAGTGCTGCCATTGAGAAGGCTGGAGGCATCAGCATGGGTGTCAGCATGGGTGCTCCTGGACTTTATCATACTCCGCAGACCAATCTCGGTTTCTATCATGAGAGTAATTTTGATATTACTTCCCGTCTGGTGGCAACATTGGGCTTGCGATATGATTATTTGCATACGGGCATTCATTATCAGTCGTCTGCCTATATGGCAATGACAGCAAATATGATGGGGCAGAAGGCTACCTATACGCTTAGAAGTGTTCTGGATGAAAAGACAAATGACGATTACAGCCAGTTCCTTCCAAAGATAGGTCTTACTTATCGTCTTGATGATCAGCAGAGTAATATCTATGCCACTATCAGTAAGGGTTATCGTGCCGGTGGCTATAACATTCAGATGTTCAGCGATATCCTTCAGACGGAATTGAATGCCAACCGACAGCAGGCATTGCGTGGTGATTACGATGTGCCTCATACTGCCGAGGATTATGAGAAGGTGAACCAGACGATATCATACAAGCCTGAGGTTTCATGGAATTATGAAGTAGGTTCTCATCTCAATCTCTTCAATCATGCTCTTCATCTCGACCTGAGTGCCTTCTATATGAAAGTAAGGAATCAGCAACTCTCAGTGATGGCAGGCAACTATGGATTTGGTAGAATGATGGTGAATGCCGGCAGGAGTCATAGCTGTGGCATTGAGGCTGCTTTGCGAGGCCAACTTGCCAATGGTCAGCTCGATTGGATGTTGAATTATGGCTATACTCATGCTGTCTTCGATGAATATACTGACGGTGAAGGTGAGAATGCGGTTAGTTATAAAGACAAGCGTGTGCCATACGTTCCGATGCATACCCTTTGTGCCATGGCAGACTATCGTGTTAACTTCAACTCCAGTTTCTTGCGTAACATGGTTTTCGGAGCAAACGTAAACATGCAGGGCAAAACCTATTGGGATAAAGCCAATACCTATAGTCAGGATGTTTATGCCGTATTGGGTGCTCATGTTGCCTTCGATTTCGGCATCCTGCAATTGAACTTATGGGGCAAGAACCTCACAGACACCAATTACAACACCTTTGCAGTAGACAATGCTGCAACCGGAAAGCGCGAATATTTTGCGCAGCGTGGCAATCCATTTCAATGTGGTGTAGATCTGAGTTTTCGATTTTAGATGATAATTGTCTCAACTCACTAAGAAACTAATTTTGCAGTACAAGAAAAGACGCTCTGCAAGACAAAAACATCAGAACGATTATGCTTTTGCTCTTGCAGAGCGTCTTGTTTATGATTCAATCGATTTCAATGATTATTTATTGAAACCGGTTATTTCTACGTATGGTGCCTGACCTCTTCCATCCTCATCGCGATAAGATACTTTGATCTTCTTGCACTCATTCGGCATCAGACTGAAGTAGTTGTCGCTGTAGATAACTGGAAGTATCTGCTCACCATCACCACCCTTCAGGTTCAAGCGAATCTGGAGGGCTGGAACATTGCCAGTATTGCGGATTTCAACTTCTCCAATCCACTCTTCACCCTGCTGAACGAAACGCTTGCCGCTGATGGCAACGGTTGCCTTAGGGAGTTTGGAGAGTGCCTGAAGGTTGTCTTCTTCCTTGCCTTGTACATAGAAGTTGTCAGAAACCACCTGGCTGTTCTGCTCCAGGCTCAACTTGATGTAGTATACCTCCTCATCCGGTTCGCTTACGCTTACTGCATCTACGGTCTGATCTTCACCCACGTTCACTTCCTTGCTTTCTTCCTTGAGCAGTTTTCCGTACATATCAAAGATCTGAGCCTTGGCAATCAAACCATTCTTGGCACCACCTGCGAAGTTAACCACCTCGGCAACCTTCTTCACTGGGTTATACTGGATATGCAATGGTTCGCAAGCCTTCTTCACACCAAAGTAAGCGGCTGTTGGCTCAAAGTAGTAATCGTAGGTACACCATACCATGCTTGGCCAGCAGGCATGACTCATCCAGATAAGCAAACCGAGACGGTCCTGCTGAGAAGACTCGTACATTGCACGGTAGCCATCATAGTTGAGCCACTGTGCCCACTGGGTAAACTGCTCTGCACTTTGAGGTTTGCCATAACGCTTCTCCATGATGTTGTTGAAAGATTCACCTCCCTGTGCACCCTTCAACGTATAATCATGCTGTCCCCATGCATCGCTTTGTGGCCACAGGTGCTCCGGTTCCATCATTCTGCTCAACGATTCGAAGGTAGGAACATTCGGCATACCTCGCTCTGAATGCAACTTATGACTCTGGTTAGCGAAGTAGAATGAAGGTGACTTCATCTGATAAGGACCATGTCCACTCACACCCAGGTCGGCTGAGCTAGGAATATATCCCAATTGTGGATGGATATCCTTCACCTGTTCTCTCAATACCTTGTCGATAGCTGCAGGAGGGAATCCCTCGTTTCTTCCGCAGTAGATGCCGATGCTGGCATGGTTGCGGATGCGGGCTATATAATCGGCAGAGTTTTCCAGGAACATCTTGTTGTCATCAGGGTCTGGTCCGTCCCAAGGGTTAGCCAGCCAGAAGTCCTGCCATACCATGATACCATACTTATCGCAAGCCTCATAAAGTTCCTCATCGCCAATCTGACCTACCCAGTCGCGAATCATGTTGTAGTTCATTTCCTTATGATAGCGAACTGATGCATCATATTCACGTCCACGATAGTTGAGGTTGGTCTCCGAGAATCCCCAGTTACCACCCAGTGGATTCAGTCGCTTGCCATTGATGTAGATCTTGGTCTGTGTCTCCAGGTCAGCATAGCTCATCTGTCGGATACCAGCCTTATAGGTTACCTCAGAAATCATTTCGCCGGAAGCCTTGTCTGATACCTTGAAACCGGCATCATATAAATAAGGTGAACCATAGCCGTTAGGCCACCAGAGATTCATGCGCTGATTCTTGAGCTGTGGATAGTCGGTAGGAGCGAAGGAAACCTCACGCTTCTCGTTTGGCTGCAGACTTACTTCCTGCTCAAACTGGATCTTACCGATAAAACCAGAGAGTTTCACGGTCTTTGCCACGGCATCCGCATTCTGCAGGAAGACCGATGGGGTCATTGATGCCAGGGTATCAGGCAAGTTCAGGGTAGATGTAACCACAGGATCCGAAACACTTACGCCATTGTCATGGGTAAGATAGACATCATTCCATATACCGATTTCACGACCTGGTGTATTGGTTATCCAGTCCCAGCCGATAGAAGCGTGGAAGGTAGGGTTGTCAGCACCCAGCTCTCCACCATTCAGATCGGTGTTCTGGAGATTTTTCTGCTTCACAACGCCAAAGTGAGCATTCTTGATGACATGTACCTCCAACTTATTGGAACCAGGTTTCAATTTCTTGGTTACGTCGATACGAGAGCGGATAAAGGCACCATCGATTCTGCCTATCTTCTCGCCATTCAGCAATACATCTGCCTTCCAGTTGATACCATCAAAGTTGAGATAGGTATGCTGCTGCTTGTTGGCAGACGGCTTATGTTCGATGGTGGTACGATACCAGAAATCAGAGTTGAAGAACGATTCTGAAATCTGACGCATGTTGTCATCATAGCGGTTATCAGGCACTGCCCCGATATTCATATAGCTGGTGAGTACAGTACCAGGCACCGTAGCCTGAATCCAGGCATCACTTCCTTCTCGGCGCAACTGCCACTGATTGAGCATCTGCTTGCCATTTTTTGAAGCCAGCGTATTGGCAGTTTCTGCACGCAGGCCACCCTTACCCATTACCTGCATTTCAGACAAGGCATAGTGACCGGAAGCATCCGGTTCGGTAAGCTGCAGTCTAACATATCTGCCATGTCCCTTGCAAGCCACCTTTTCTATCAACCCTTTCTTTTTTTGCTGTCCCAGGGTTGCAATATCGTTCCAGTTCCTGGCATCATTGGATACTTGAATCTTGCCCTGGCGAGCCTTGTTCACCCAGAAGAGATTCACCTGGTCGAAGTCTGCCTCCGTGCCCAAATCCACATAGAGCCACTGAGCCTTGGCATCTGTTTTATTTGCCAAGCCCGACTTCCAGACGCTGGAGAAGTGCATGGACGGGCGCCATGAAGTGGTGTTGTCGATGAGTTTGATACGCCACCAGGCAGCACCCGGCATAATCAACTCGATGCGTACATGTTCGTAGTTACCAGGTTTCTTCAGCGGGATGGAAACATTCAATTTTCTAAGTGGGAGTTTCACTACGTCCTGGAACTTGTTAGGGTCGGAACTAACCTGCTGCTTGGTAGCAACACCAGGAAGGTCAGATCCCTTTTCTTCTCCCAGGACTTCCCATTTCTTTCCATTGTGTGAGCCCATCACACGAATGGTATAGCCTTGCGAAGCCTTGTCCTTATAGAAAGCCAGTTCACCGGTAAATTCCAATTTCTCGAGATTCACCTTCATGGCTTCCCAGTTAAACTCTACAAATGCATTTTCACCTTTGATATATTGGCTCGTAACCGTATTGCCGTCAATCATTTTCTCCTTGTCACGGTTGGACAGTTCGCCCTCATTGGTTTTCACGCTGAGGAACGAAGGAGCTTTACTGGTGATGATACCGTCCGTTACGAGATGTCCCGTAAGGTTGAAATCTGCATTGGATGAAGTATATACCATGCGGTTCAATGCAATGTTCCGATAGGTGTTGTCCTTCACCATTCTTGGTGCCGTAAATTGAGAAGGGCGTCCCGGATATTGTCCGATACCCCTAGTCCCGGCTTGATTATCAGCATACATCATGCCTAAGGATTGGCTAAGTAAGGCCATTAACACAACTGCTTTTTTCATTAGGTTATTAAAATAATTATTTACTACATTTTTAGCTTTATTTTGCAAAGTTACAAAAAAAATGCATATCTGCTGATTTTTTATTGCACTTTTATGTTTTATTTCATCTTGCAGTCGGGCAAAACTTCCATACATCTCCTGCCTTCGGCAGTCTTGAGAATGCAGCCAATGGTCTTTCTGCCTATGTTTCTGTTTATAGGAACCAGATCCTTGTTGAGTACTTCTACGTAGTGAACACCGGAGTTTGGTACATCCATAGGGAGGGTACCCTCTGCTTGCATCTTGGAGTGTTCGAACTTTGACAAGTCGTCAAATCTTACATAGCGGTTTGACTTGCCGTCGATGAAACCTACGCATACCGCATCGGCTTCTGTAGCAATGGAAGCAAAGATGAGTTTCTCGCCTGCATAACGCTTAAACTCTCTGCCACGTTCCCGCTGCAGCAGTTCGGCCATGGAAACCTTGCATACCCTTCCGCTCTCGTATACCAGGATGAGCCATCCCTCTTCTTCGTCTTCGTGAACGGCGAGCTTCAATCGATAGTCTTGCCAGTCATCGTCATCCAGAACCTTATATTCGTCGGTATCCATCAGACAGATAACGGCTGTGACTGGACGATAACCTTCCTCATAGTCGTGGAGCACATTGTTGCGGAAACGCGAGGTCTGGATATGGTCGGTGATAGGAGCCGATTCCACGAGTCGGCTGCTGCTCTTTATCTCCTTTTCATGTGGAGTTGGTTCGGCTGTTGAAGCCGGTGCAGAGGCAACAGCCAGATGCGGGATATGTTCTTCAGCCCATTGCTTTCTGATGGCGAGGAACTTATCTCTATAGTTCTCGTTTACCTTGCGTGCTGAAGTTCCCATACGCTCAAAATATTCGCAGCCCACAGAAATTGGGGTAGGGCATGGCTCGATGTCGATGATGAGCACTGCGTTGCTTACTTCCTCATCAAAGTGGGTATGCACATAGTGGGCACCCTCCTGCCCGAGATAGTAAACCATTTTGTTGTTGACGTATGTCTCATATTTGTCTCTTGAACCCTTGAAGAGCGTATTCTTCAGGTCTTCTTCCAGGCCCATTTCGTAACCGATGTCTGATACGCCCAGATACAGATGACCGCCCTCGGCATTGAGGAAGGCGCAAATCTCCTGCATGATCTTGATAGTCTGTGCCTCGACATCTACTCGCATGGAATTCTCCGGATAGATGATAGAGGTCTTGAATTCGGTATGGAAGTCTTCCTTGCCATAGTTCTTCTTGTTGGAAGAAGACTTCTGCAGCTTCAGCAGCGCACGGATCTTGTCAAGAATATCAACCGCCTGGGTGAGAAGTCCCGATTTCTTCACGAAGTTGTGGGAGAGCACGAGCGATGCCAGCTGCTGAAGATGTGGATCTTCCGTCAGGCTGCTCCAGCGATAGAGTTCCTCGTAATGTTCCTCACTGTCCAGGCAGCCGATGATGCGCAGCTGCATGAAGTCGTGACGCAGGATGGCATTGCGTTCAAAGAGTTCTGGCTCTGTCTCTGCGATAAGATTGATTTTCTTTGTATCCACCTTGTCCAGTGCAGCAAAGTCGTTGAGGAGTTCCAGCAGGGTAAGACGACTGTCGTAATAGCTGACGCGCTCCTTGCTGTCCAGCATGATGGCGAGTAAACGGCAGAAGTTGAGATAGTTGTAAGCCTTGATGTTGTCCTCTTCCAGCGTAGCCTTGGCATCGATGATACCCATCAGTTCGGCTACGTATACCGGATTCATGCAGACGGCATTGGCAAGTTCATCTTTTTCTTCCTTAGGGTTGTATACCTCGTTGTTGGCATAGCCGCGCATAAGTTGGTGGAAGGCTTCGGTAATTCCGAATCTGCTTTCAGGAGATTCCCGCAGGAAGGTGGCATAAAGGTAGCCGTTGCTTCCTTCCGTGATGTTATCCACCTCCACTATCATGCCCTTCTTCAGGTCGCTGAGTTCCATGCCTGGAGCTGGAGCCACGGAGACAGAGAATCCTTCGCTGCTGACAGCCGGAATGCGAGGCACGCCCGGAACCTGGTTAGACAACAGACAGGTGAGACGCGAGTTGTAGAACAGGTCGTTTACTCTCACGTCGTCTTCATATTCCGTTATCATGTCGTGCATGGCAAAGACATAGCTTCCGTCACTCTTTACGTCTTTCACGTAGGCACGCAGCATGAGCGGCATTCCCTGATATTCAAAGGATTGGATATTGATTTCGCCAGGGTAGAAAGATACCACATCGTTCAATACATCGAGTGTACCTTCTCCCTCGCAACCATCTTCTACCACCTTACATTCGAAGACGTATTGTGCGGGCAGCTGTTTGGTAACGATGATTACGGTTTCATCGTCGATATAGAGTTTTCTGTTCTGCTTCTTGGATGTCTTGCGCTTTTTGGAGAAGAGAGAGTGGTTGATATACTCCCAGAGTTCCTTATAGTGTTCGATGGTGGTACCCACCTTGCCTCTCAGTTTTACCGGTGGCTTTTCGTCAAGACGGATGGAAAGACCATGCCAGAGTCCCATTCGGGCAGAAAGCGGCATATAGAGATTATCCCTGTCAAGGTCTTTTGGCTGGATGGTGATGGCCTGCTCATTGACAGAAAGCAAAGCCATGTCACTCTCATATTTGGCAGGTTCAAAACTTTCTACGGTATCGTTGTTCTGTGAGCAGAGCATATTGGACAGTACGAAGGCATCATCACTGTTGAAAGGCAGGGCTGCATCAAACTCTGCCTGGGTAAAGAGCGAGAGAAAAGCTCTCTGCAGGGTCTTGTTTGGATCACTCACGTTCATCAGTGAAACCAGTCGGTAGAGAATGGCCTGATTCAGTGAAGTATCGTAAATCTTGTGGGTGGCATTTCTGCCCAGTATCAGTTCGATGATGAGTACCTGTATCATCGTCTCCTTAGTGGTTAGGTCGCTGGAGAGTCTGTCGGTCTGATTATAGATATTGTCTACGTATCCCTGCAGCAGTTTGAGCCATTGCATCTGGAACGGCTTCCTGTTCCATAGGTATACTTCCTGGCTGCGGAGGGTAGCTAGGATGGTATCGATATGTTTTTCCATCATCGAGAAGTCGAGCATGAAGATACATTGCATGATGCAGAACTGCTTGCGTGGATGATAGATGTAGGCGCAAGTAGAGAGGGTAGAAAGTATATGGCTGATGGTATCCTCTGCCGTTCCGTTTCTCATGATTTCAATGGCTTGGATATAATAGGATATCAGTTCGATGATATCCGTGAATCGTTGTTCCAGCAGGATGCGCTCGGCTTCCTTGCAGCGTGGCAGAAGGCTCTCGCTTTCAAGGGTTTCCAGACAACGGGCATGGATGGTCTGTAGTTGTTCTTGTAGTTCGTCCTGACTCAGACTGCTGGAAATACCGGTTATCCAGCGCAGGCATTCCAGATCGAAAATGTCGGATGGGGTATCTCCGAGCATCAGTTTTCTGAATTCCGGAGTATTCCAGCTTTCATTGCCTATGATATCGCAGAAATCCTTGTCGGAGAGCGAAAACTCTGATTTCTCGGCGCCGAGAACATCTACCAATTGTACTTCCATCTGTTTCTGGCGGATTTTGGTAATCCTGCATCTTACTCTTGGGGTAAGAGCAGCATTGATGACGGTATCTCGTTTTAGTATGGCTGTGAAACCGTATTGGTCTTCCAGATGATAGCAGTCACCTATGGTCAGTTTTATCTTGAAGTCTGCCTCGTCATTTTCCTTATAATATTGCCTCATGAGGAGTTCTATGTTCTGGGCAATGAAAACCTTGCCCAGGTGGGTGGTTACCATCAGGCAGTTGAGGGTTTCTGGCATAGGTTGCCTTCTCTGGAAGTCAATCTGTGCAACTTTATAGATTCTATCTTCTACTTCGATGACGAATTTATGTTCTTCTTCATCTATTCGCAAAACTTTTGCAGTTATATTCTTGTAGTTGTTCATAAATTAATTGTTTTGATATGCGCTGCAAAGATACAATAAAAAGCTGACTTTTCCTCCATATTTTCTGATTTTTTCTTCCTCTTCCCCTTTGTGGGATAAAAGATGTGTCTATGGTATCGAAAATGATGATTATCTACCCGGATATGTGCTTATGTTGCATGAAAGCAGGTATATGTTGCCTTTTGATGGTAAGAAAGGTAAATAAAATGTTCTATATCAGCGACATAAATTCATAAAAAAACTTGGTGAAATCAATATTTATATGTATTTTTGCAATTGTAATAAGTTTAAAAACTAACACTAGATAATACTAAATGGTGAGAGTAAAACATATATTATGGTTGTTTTTGGTTTCTTGGATGTTGATAGCTTGCCAGCAGGTAAAGCATGACAGAAGCGGGGACGATACGAACAGCTTGCTTTCCATTGAGGATTCGATGGAGGCTAACCCCCAGTTTGTCCGTCAGAAAATAGATGATGGAATGAAGAACGCTCCGGATAGTCTTACCTATTATGAGTATATGGCCAGACTGGGCAAGTTCTTCGTACTTTCTTCTTCGCCGGATTCCATGCCCCTATATATCAATCCGGTCGTCGCTTTTGCCGAGCACCAGCCGGAATCTCCTCGCCGAAATAGTCTCCTGGCTTATGCCTACAATTGTCAGGCAGGCAATTATCATAACTTTCATAAGAAGAGAGAAGATGTCATTATGCTCTATCATAAGGCATACGAACTGCTCAGGAACAGCGATTCACCAAAGTTGATGCCGGATGTCTGTGCCAACCTGGGAGATGCCTATGTCTTCGACAACAATTTGCCACAGGCTGCCCTTTGGTATCGAAAGGCGCTCTTCATAGCCGATTCTCTCCAAATGCCGAAGGAGCAGACCGCATCCCTGTATATGGGACTGGGACGCATCTATCTGCTGCTGGAAGACTATGAGGCAACCGTGAAGTGTAATCAGCAGACCGAGAAGTATTTTTCTGATCTTTCACTCAACCTGCAGGCTTATTTCCTGAACAATTATGGTAATTATTATTACTATACCAAGGATTACCATACTTCGCTGAAGAAATTCCTGATGTTGAAGAAACTGCTCGAAAAACACGGCAAGCACGAAACCTTCAGTATGTATCTCTGCAAGCTCAATCTGGCAGATGTCTATCTGAACCTCAATCAGTTGGACTTGTCAGAGAAGTATCTGAATGAAGCCGAGAATTACATGCGTAAGAATGCCGATGAGAGTGCCATCTACTATTGCAATACCATCCGTATCGGACAGGCAGTAAAGAAAAAAGACTGGAATGCAGTGAGCCGGATAATGGCAGGAGAGAAATCCGATGAACAGATGGACTTTTCGCTGCGCCAGATTCGTCATCAGTATCTGGAAGAATATTATAAGGCTAAGGGAGACTATCGCCTGGCTTATCATATTATGAAGGCAGATGACCTGATGCAGGATTCCCTGGCACACAATCTTACCCATATGCGCTCTGTTGATATCATGCAGCGTTTTGCCCAGGATACCCTGCAGCTGCATCATCGCATAGCTATAGAACATAAGAATGTGGAAATCCAGCAGGCTAGAAGTTTCATCTATCTGATTGTGGGCATTCTTTTGGTCCTGACTCTTTCTACAGCCTTGTTTGTGGTTCGTTCCCGCAGAAAACAGGAGGCGGCTAAACTCAATATCATGAACCTGAAGTTGAACAATGCCCGCAACCGCATCTCGCCACATTTCGTCTTCAATGTCCTGAACAACAAGATAGTGAAATCTGATAAGAAGGAGGCAAATGAGTTGCTGGAATTGACCAAGCTGATTCGGGCCAACCTGGACATGTCGCTCCAGATGCAGACTTCCCTCAGGAAAGAGTTGGAGTTTGTCAGACAATATGTGCTTGTAGAGAGCAGGTTGATAGAGGACGACTTCAAGTTTGACGTCCAGATAGATGAAACCATCGACCAGGACAAGGTGATGATACCGTCCATGTTTGTGCAGATTCTGGCAGAGAATGCCTTTGTGCATGGCTTGAGGGGCTGGGAAGGTGAGAAACGCCTCACGATACAGGTACAAAAGGGACAGAAAGAGGATGTCCGTATCACGGTAGAGGACAATGGACCTGGGTTTGATGCTACCAGAATGGCACTTCAGCATCGTACCGGACTCAACATCATCCGCCAGACCATTGCCATCGTGAACGAACGCAATAAGAACAAGATAATTTTCCAGATGCATAACAAGGTAGATGCCGATGGGAAAGTCTTGGGATGTCAGTGTACCTTCTTTATACCTATAAATATAAAATACTAAAAAATAGTCAGATTATGTTAGCAGTCATAGTTGATGATAATAAGCAAGCTGCCCAGGATTTGGCAGAGCGTCTCGGTGATTTCGATGAGGTGGAGATTGGGGGTATCGCCCTCAATGGCATGGATGGATTGGCTCTAGTCGGTCAGGTCCAGCCCGATGTCCTCTTCCTCGACGTACAGTTGCCCGACTTATCCGGACTGGATTTTCTGGAGAAGATGAGCAGTCAGACCCACGGCAAATGTCGTGTCGTGATGTATACGGCGTATGATGAATATATCTTGCCTGCATTCCGCAAGAAGGCTTTTGATGTGTTGCTCAAGCCTATCGAAGATGCTGAGTTGGCAACCATCATGCATCGTCTAACCCATGAAGACGTCTTTGTGCTTCATCCGGACGAGAACAACAATCTCCGCAAGCAGAGTTCTAAGTTCTTGTTCTATACCAACACCTTGGATTTCAAGCTGATAGACAAGCGCGATATCGGACTCTTTCAGTACAATCATGAGCAGCGCTGTTGGGAGGTGGTGGTTGCCGGAAGCAAGAAGACCATCCGTCTGAAGCGTAATCTCAAGAGCGAGGCCCTGCTCGATTTGAGCGATCAGTTTGTGCAGATCAATCAGAAGTTCATCATCAATATGGATTATCTGATAGAGGTGGTAGACAATGTCTGCCATTTCTATCCTCCGTTTGATGCGATAGATTATGTGAAGGTGAGCCGCGTCTATCGCCGCAAGCTGATAGATCATTTCCATAGTTTGTAAAGCATAAAGCCTATGTCATACTTGAAACATACACCCGACCCCTCAAAACAATGGTTTGTTTTGAGGGCGACATATAACAGGCAACAGAAAGCTTACGATTATATCGTCAACAGTAGCAGTCATGCTGATGCAGAGGTTTATCTTCCTCTGCATCATGTCTTGAAATGCATCAATGGCAGACGCAAGCGGGTATTGGAGCCATATCTTCCCCAGTTGCTTTTCGTTTATGCCACGGCAGAAAGCGTGAGGCAACTGGTAGAGAATACCCCCGATATTTCTTTCCTTACCTATTATTATAATCATTTCAGGAAGGACGAGCAGGGCAAGAATCCGCCGCTTACGGTTCCTTACCGTGAGATGATGAACTTCATCCGTCTCACGAGTATTGATAATGAACATATCAGGCTGGTGAATCCCGACCAGTGTCATTACAGGAGTGGCGACCTGGTAAAGGTGATAGAAGGCGAATTTGCCGGAGTAGAAGGTAGGGTAGCGAGAGTTGCCGGCCAGCAGAGGGTAGTGGTAGAGCTGTCAGGCATCTGCCTGATTACAACCGCCTACATTCCCAGTGCTTTCATTCAGAGAATTTGATGGCTTTACCCAATAAATATGAAGTGTAAAAATGCAGTGCGCTGCAAAAAATATATAAAAACGGATAAAATTTGCAGCGCACTGCAAATTTCTCCGAAAAGTTTTGTATATTTGCAGCGCACTGCATTTTTGTACTCGACTGGTTGGTGAATTAGGAAAAGAAGCATTCAAATATAGTTTGCTACAGGTCAATCCGCCCCTCATCTAAAAGATAAGCGTTTTCGTTTACGTGAAAAAGTTTTTTCTCGAAAAAAGTCTCAAAGTCTCATTTTTGGCTGAAAATTATGACCTAAATACTTGATAAATAGCGAGATAGCAGAATGATACTTCTCGGTTTTAGAGCCGAGAAGTATCATCAATGTATCATAGAAGTATCATGATTTTCAGCTTTTCTTTACAAAGTGCTTCGCTTTTATCCCTTAATTTGTTTCGTTTTTTTAAAGAATTGACTACAAAAATAGTACGATTCTTTTAATTGTGTCTATAAAATCAGGAACAAGAAATAAGAAATCAAGCATGGGCACGATAAGTATGCCCCGAAGCCTTGCCCAACTTTGCCCGAAGCCTTGGGCAAAGTTGCCCGACAGCCTCGGTCACATTTGTTCATCGTTTCGGTCATGCTTACTCATGTACGTGGGCACGGGTACTCGTGTACACGGGTATGGATGCTCATGTACATGAGTAAGCATTCTCATGACTGTGGGCAGAATTTTATGTTGTGGTTTAACGATTTTAGTTGACTACTTTTAGTTTTATTTGTAAGGCGAGTTGACTCGGTTAAAACTTATTTATAATTCACGTTGACTTTCCTGAAACTTAGTCATATTTTTAGTTGACTACCTTAATAGATGGCCATATCTAGGGTTGTCTGTGGGCAGAATTTTATCAACTCTTCTATATGCATGTCTTTAATCGCGTTGTGAATGTAGCAGAAAAAAAAGAGTGAAAACTTGGTATATTCAGATTTTCTTTGTAATTTAGCAGCGCAAAACGTAAAGTAGGTAAGATTATGGCAGAAATAGTGAATAAATATCCTGTGGGGATACAGACTTTCGACGTGATTCGTGAGGAAGGATACCTCTATGTGGATAAGACGAAATACATCGCAGATTTCAGGAAGAAAGGAATGAAGTATATCTTTCTAAGTCGCCCTCGGCGATTTGGAAAATCGCTTTTTGCCTCTACTTTACAAGCCTATTTCGAGGGCAGAAAGGAGCTCTTCGAGGGACTTGCCATTGCTGATTATGAGAAGGATTGGGTGAAGCATCCTGTGCTTCATTTCGATTTGAGCGGAGCCAAGCACTTTGATGGAGAGCGACTGGAAAGATATCTGGCAGATATGCTTGAAGAGCAGGAAATAATCTGGGGATACACGACGCATCAGGAAGATGCCAACCTCAGATTGAAAGACTTGGTAAAGAAGGCTTGCGAGCAGACGGGTGAAAAAGTGGTTGTCATTATAGATGAATATGATGCCCCATTGCTGGATGTGGTGCATGAGAAGGATAATCTTAGTCAGTTGCGTCGTATCATGCAGAATTTCTACAGTCCTTTGAAAATGCTCGACCCATATCTTGAGTTCTGCTTCATTACGGGCATTACCAAGTTCTCGCAGCTCAGTATCTTCAGCGAGTTGAATAACCTCGACAATATCAGCATGCTTGACCAGTATTCTGCTATCTGTGGCATCAGTAAGACAGAACTTACCACAACTATGAAGCCTGATGTGGAGGCTTTGGGTGAGTCCTTAGGTGTATCTTACGAGAAATGCCTGGAGGAATTATGCCAATATTATGACGGTTATCATTTCAGCGAGCATTCTGAGGATGTGTTCAATCCGTTCAGCCTGATAAGAGCGTTGTCTGGTCAGAAGATTGATGCCTATTGGTTTGGTTCTGGTACGCCTAGCTATCTCATTAAGAGTCTGCAGAAATATCATGTTAACGTGACAGATATCGAGCAGAAGAGCGTGAGTGTGGACGATTTCGATGTGTCGCCTGAGCAGATGACCTCCGCCTTGCCATTGCTTTATCAGAGTGGTTATCTCACCATCAAGCAATACAAGCCGTTCACCAAGAGTTATAAGTTGGGCTATCCTAACCAGGAGGTGAAAATTGGAATGCTGAAGAGTCTTGCGCCCAATTATCTTTCGCCGGTTTCCGTAGATAATAACGGACTGGTGAATGAGTTCGTAGAACTGGTTTATGAAGGAGAAATTGAGCAGGCAATGGTTCGTTTGAAGGCATATCTATCCAGTATCTCGAATCGTCTGAGTAACAAGAATGAGCGTGATTTCCAAACTGTCTTCTATCTGATATTCAACCTGATGGGTGCTCTTATCAAGGTGGAGGAGGATAGTGCTATAGGCAGGGCTGATGCCGTGCTCCATCTGCCTGCAGCCATCTATGTGTTCGAACTGAAATACGATGGCTCTGCCGAGGAGGCCTTGAAGCAGATAGATGACAAGGGTTATCTCATTCCATATTCTGCCGATGGCAAGCGATTGTACAAAGTGGGGGTGAATTATGATAGTACCCAGCGAACTATCAGCAACTGGATTATCAAGGAATGCTGATTTTTGAAACCAATTCGTGGTTTTTTCTGCAATTGTGAACCACGAATTGGCAATAAAATGCTTAGCATGGCCGGATTTTGATGATACTTCTCGCTGTTTCATGATACTTCTATGAGACTTCTCTCTCCATTTTTTGAGAAGTCTCATTCTATTAATGCTCTGTGTATTAGTGATATAAGTCTATATTTTGCCCTAATAATGATACTTTGAGACTTTTTTCGAGAAAAAGATTTATACGTGCGTAGGTTTAGCTAAGCCATTTTCCTTAAGTGGGCTCAGTAAAAAACATAAATATTATTATAGTAACACAAGGCTTCTCTATAAATCAAAAGGATGGTAGGGTTGATACCTTTACCATCCTTTTTGTGATTGTATAAAAACGCTCATGTTGTTTAATATTTTACTTTATCCTCAAACTCCACATGTACTTCCAGGTTGAACTCACGGACATATATGAGGTCGTATAATGAGAAGTAGCAATGATCGTATAGATTATGAAAGGGCTGTATAAGATGCAGGTCTTTCGACCATTCTCTATCCAGTCCATCATTCCAATTGTCGTTCTCAATCTCCATCCCCAACCAATTCTCCAATTTCTCATTGATACTTTGCTCAGGAGGACGCTCACTACTGAATCGGAGCGGCCATGCGCAACCCTCATCATAGAGTGCATTGAAACCTCCACATGTGAGAGCATCCCACACCTGTTTTGCCGTTTCTGTCTGAATGGGGTGAAGTGCAGGATATTCGTAACCAAGGAATATTTTTCCTTCCACCTCAAAATCTCCAGAAATGTCCTTACGATTCTGGTATTCTTGATAAACAGTCATCGTCCGGTGATAAAGCTGTGTACATGCCTTTCGAAGTGCGTCATTGAAACCGATGAGGAGTTGCTTCGTCTCATCGTCATATACATTCAATTGCCATAGTACGTTGCAACGCTTTTCGTGCAAGTGCTTCATCACAAACTTTTCTTTATCAGAGTATTGACAATACTCGTTTATTCTTGCAATGTCTTTCTCCAGCATGACAATGCGAGAGTCTTCAAATACATGTTTTATGTTCATATCTTAATCCCATAAATTACGGTTATACTTATAGAAAAACTTAATTCCTTTATCCGTTAAGAATCTTAATGGCTCTGTTGGCCTGATCCGCAGTAATGCCATCATACGGATTGGTCAGGATGAAATGTGGCAGTTGCGAATCCTGTATCACGTATTCATTATCGATAATAACATACCGACCTTCATCTTGTAGATTGTCAGCTATCCATGATGCGATTTCCACGATGATTCTATTACGATATCAGCATTGGTCTCTTCTACTATTCTCTTTAGTTCAGTCACTGTCTCCGGGTCGAAGAAAGCTCCATACTTGTCTTTCCAGGATTTCCCATGATACATAAGCAAGTTCTGGTTGTACTCAGTATTCAGTACACCGTCAAAATCGAGAAAAATTATTTTCTTCATACACATTATTTTATTGGATAATGAGAGAAGAATCAATCCAAAGAGAGTGCTTCACGGTATGAACCCGTGAAAGCAACTCCCTTGTAGTGGTCTACAATAGAGATATATAAAAGTCGACTAAACTGCCTATATGCAACATTTTGATTTACATTAATGTCTGTTTGCTAAGGAATCCAAGACTTCAATAAGACTATTAATACTATCAGGTTGTTTTTCTGACTTACATTCTGGATTGTCAGTTCTGTATATTTCGCCTCGTGCATTCCAGTTATATTCAGTTCTGTTATAGAAGAATACTATGTCTCTGGCATAGAACAATCCGCATGATTTTTCAATGTTTGGATGACATAATGAAATAAGTCCATTCTTTATGGCTTCACGCACAACCTTATCACGGCATTCATTGAAAATGATACAGTCAGATGAGTTTTGATGATGCCAATACACGTCATATCCTATACTACTATGGCTGACATACATGCCATTTTCGTCCGTAACCTCTTGTATTAATGCGGTTTGGATGATACATTTTTTAACGTATGAAGATTCTTGTGAGATACATGTTGACAATTGATTGCAATCTAAAGGTTCGGCCATAAGCCATTTATGAACCGAAGATGGAAAGTAAGGAAGTTTGCTGCGCCATGTAGCATTTCTCCGAGCCCCATGTGGATACCAGTACCAGGAAGCAAAATCGTAGTAATGTAACAGCAGATTCCGCTGTGCAATGCTGTTAAGCTCGCCATTATAGTTGTTGAGATACCAGTATAGATGGCTATACTTTATATCAAAATTTGACCAATCTATTTTTCCATCCCCGTCTTTAAACAACGCACTGATAGTTCCTTGGAAGAATGGCAATTTTTCCAAAGAGACTATAATCTTTTCCCATGTTCGGCCTTGAAGTTCATTTAACGTACCATTATAAGCTCCAATTTGGAACTGACGAATTTTTGCCTGTTCCTCAATGATATGTAGAGAAATTTTATCTGCTGCATCATATTCTTTTGGCAAAACAAGCCATTCAACATTATGTACATCCCATTTATATGGGAAAGCATGATGGAGGGAGAGAATAGTTGAACGTAGTTGTGTTTTAGTCCTTATTTCGTTCTGGACTTTATTATTCTCAAGAACCTGATAATTGCAAACATTCCAAACGACTCGCATCCATTGTTTAAGGCGAATTTCTGTGCAATATTCTGCTGGAGATAGAAAGAACTGACAAACAGCCCAAAAGGCTATAGTTTCAGGAATAGTCTGTATGTAGTAATCGTTCTTACCTGATGTATAGATGGCCTCAAACCTCTCATTTCCATCTCCGTATGGATATACTAAACAAGCAGTGAGATTTTCTCTATCGAAAGATCGGAGATTTTCAAGCAGAGTGCGTATATCATATAGAACACTAAAGCCTCCTAATTCATCAAAAATTGTCTGATAAACACCAAATCCCGTCATGTTATAATTTGCCCACATACCCTTTTTCTCTGTAAAACTATAGAGATATTTAAAAGCTTTGTCTATTGGAGAATTTCCCAATTCTCTGTCCTCAATCTTCTGTAGTTTCTGCGCCATCATCAGTCTTACCAACAAAAAGCGGTTAATGAAACCGAACATCATATCGTCAAGCGAGATATTGGGATTACGATACTTCCAGAAGAAGTCCAGCCACTTTGTGTCTAACAATATAGGTAGACCATTTTGGGCGTGAAGCAAAGACTTCCATTCTTGGTCGGCTATATACTTTATTAAATCCGCCTTGAAGTTCTCAAAATCTGACAAAGGTTTTCCACGTCCGTTCATTTTTACATACAGGTCATCCGACTGACCCAGATTCTCAAGGTCAAGTTGATAAAACACCAAAGGACATTTTGCTGCTGGAAACATCAGAGCATCCCAATATTCAAGAAGGGTCTGCTTGTCTTTATTTGCGAAAAGCTCTTCAATGCCATCAATCTTTCCGTTATGCTCGCCACTGAGCATTCTCAGCATCGATTGTACTGTCGGGTCTTGCCTCCATATAGAAGGAATCCAAGTCTGACGAATTATGGCATCGGCAATACTTTCTTCTCCCTGTACAATTTCTGCCCCACGTTTCACGATTCGCTGACAGAAATTAGTACTGCTGACACGGGTTTCGTAGCTAAAGTTTGACAGATGCTCAATAGTACTTTGCTCTGACAGCTTGCCCAAACGGAAAGCAATATACCAGTGTAGCAACCATAGAGTGGTCAGACGTTGCTGCCCATCCAATGGATTGAACCTACCTTCTTGGTCTGAAGAGCCATATACGAAGTCCAGTTTTAATTGTTTATCTCCGTCAAGTGCAGCAAGAATTGCCGACAAGAATTTCTCACGTAGGTTTTCATACCCTACACGTCCTTGTGCGTAATCACGCTGCAAAATGGGAATCACCACTTTGCACTTACCAAGTAGCTGCCAAAGAGTGGTTGTATTAGCGATATTATTCATAATTTGACTTGTGTTCTTATTGTAGAAAATCCTTTAATTTCTCAGTTATATCATTCAGATATTTCACGGAATCTGTGCGAGACCATGACAATAAAGCGTTAGCATCTTCAGTATAGTATTTCAAGAACGCTTGTTTTGTGCATATTGGAACAAAGGCTATAGCTTTACCGTCAATGACAACCTTGCCCTCGTCAGATATATGGCAATGCTTTCCTTGTTCCTTATTGATGATAAAAGAACGTTTTACACAGAATATGGAATTGCGATAACTCTTGTTTGTACTTTCGTCAAGGAGCGCAAGATTCCAGATATGCATACGTTCGTTATCTATGACATCGCCAGTCTGTACGTTTTCACATAGCAAGTCATCTGAAGGGAACTGAGTCATTACTTCATCATAGAATTTCTTGAAATCTGGAATATCAGTACACCTCTTGTCAAGGTACTTCTTTATTTTTTCGTCATATTTCAACTTACCAGAAGCTAAAGCAGCTCGTAACCACGGTTTCTGATCCCTTGCTTTTTCCAGTTCATTGGTGGTTGCGGAATCTATATGTTCCACATTCCATGTTTCTTTTTTGAATAGGTGAAATGGAAATTTAAGGAAGGTTGAAAGCTTGTATTTATCTGCTTGAACTTCCTGTTGTGTGATGATTGTCTGTATATTATGTAGCAAAAGTATTTTTCTGATTTTGCTTTTCTGATATACGTCTTCGAAGTGCAACTTGTTCAAGTCCTCTTTCCTGCACTTGATTATATTGTCACGGATGGCTTTTTTTACTGTTAAGAGAAAGGCTTTTTTATCATCTGCACATTGCATCCATTGATTATACCAGTCATTTATCTGCTTTCGTCTAAGTCCGGCATTATGTTTGTTGTCTTCAATAGCCCATATGCTAAAACCGATATAGTGATAGAGCAAAGAATCTTCAAACCATTCCTTAATAGTGTCGAAGAGTGAGGTTACTTTAGCCCAAATCGACTCTAGATGTTCTGCATCAGACGTGTGTTCGTCCTTCATCTCAATCTGCTTGGCGAAATAACGGTAAACGCTATATCTGTCATTTCCTATCTGATTATCGTAATCCTCTGGTTTAATTTTCGCTTTGATGCCAAAGCAATCATTCTCAAACAGTATCTTAAACAGAAAATCGATACGTGTACGTTCCTGATAATTCGTGTCGTTCAAGAAAAGCCACAGTTCGTCATCCTGTAGAGCGTATTCAATATCATCCCATTGCGAAGCAATCTGTATCTGCTTCGTATGTATGAAATCAGAATGATTACTCGCATAATTTGAACGGTTGAGTAGAGCAGCCTTGATCAGTTCAGAATTTGTAAGCGAAATCTTACCTATATTTAGCCTTGTAAACACATCAATAGGATTCTCGCCAACAGACTCATACCAGATGAACTTCACTCTTTCAAGTATAGTGTCGTAAAGTAAAGCCTTTTCCTCGTCAGATTTATCCTGGAGCCATGTTTGTGCAACGTCACGAGCTTGAATCATGTGCAGGAAATCTACATTCTTAGCACCGTCTTTAATTGTCTTGTCAATAATGTTTTTCAGAAAATCCTTGCTATCTGGTCTGGTTTGATAACTAATGCGATAAACTGGATCATGCTTCAACACCATCATTATGATGTATAGTGTTGTCAGGCGCTGTTGTCCATCTATTACTTCCCATGTAGTAAGTTGTTGCAAGTCTTCTACAAGATGTCCTATTGGGTCGGGCTCCCCTTGCATTCTGTCTAACCTTCTTCTTATTTCCTCAGAAAAGGCATTGCTGTCAACTATACAGCGTTTGACAACCAATGGTTGCAAACAGTAAAAACCAGTTCGCGAGTTCTCAATAAAAATATTTAAATCTTTAAGGAGCTCAGCGACCTGCAGTTCTTCCCATCTATAACCACGTTGGTAGTCTGGTATAATGAAATCCAATCCTTGAATTTCTGAAATAGAGACAATACCTATTTTATTGTTATTTCTCATATTTAATAGTTTTTGTAATGCGATGGCGGTGCAGGCTTCTGCGTCAGCCAGGGCATGATGATGGTTTGACAAATCATAACCGCAGCGGACTGCGATTACATTAAGAGAATGACAGCTTTGTGACCAAACTCGGCGCAGAACCACATAGGTGCTGTAGAACTTATCCACTGTTAGCCCATATTCTGAATTTGGTTCCGTTTATACTCTTTACCCTATAACCGACAGATATAATAACATCAAGGCTATACATCTTTGTTTCATAGCTTTGATTCTGTGCCATTTTTATATATTACATTTGTTATTGATAACGTTTCGACTGCAAAGATATTGCCATGGTGTGCCTTTTTTGTTCATACTATCATAAATTTTATCAGAACTACAGATTTCTGATAGGCTTCCAACAGGAAATGGCATTTGTTTTACTTTTGCCGATGATGTTTCTATACTCCATGCGGCAAGATCCATTTTAGACACAATATTACACTTTTGCTGCAGTAGTTATAGTAGTTCCCTGGCAATCCAAGCACAAGCCTCTGCGTCAGCCAGGGCATTATGGTGTTGGGTTAGGTCGTACCCGCAATAAGCAGCTACGGTTTGTAGTTGGTGGTTGAGTAGGAGAGATCCCAATTTTCTTCTGGAGGCTCGGCATGTGCAATGGAACTCATAATCGGGATAGTCCATCTGATACATTTGGAATACAGACTTCAGGCATCCCTCGTCAAAGGGAGAGTTGTGAGCCACCAATGGCAATCCCTCTATCTTTGGCTCAATCTCAGCCCATACCTCTGGAAATACCCTGGCGTTCATGGTATCCTCCATGGTAAGTCCATGCACCCTAGTATTCCAATAGGAATAATACTCAGGCTCTGGCTTGATGAGACTGTAGTAGCTATCCACAATCTCACCATCCCTTACTATCACAATGCCTACGGAGCAAACGCTGGTTCGTTGCTGGTTGGCAGTCTCAAAATCTATCGCTGCAAAATTCTTCATGAGTGCAAAGTTACTGTAAATCGCGGAAAAACGGACAAAAATACTGAAAATTCTTTGGGAAAACGGGCAAAATGACTCCGTTTAATATTAGAAAAGAGGACTTAGATATGCTTAAACGTAAGATAGACAGATATTTAGCTGATTGGTCTAATGAGCAAGATAGAAACTCGGATTTAAATATTGCTTGTCGAAAAAGAAACCGAGGGTGTGTCATAAGTCCATGACACACCCTCAGTTTTACAAAGCCAATTACTTTTTCCCGCTTTCTACATCTTCAGGTATTGGCCAGTTTTCTGATGGAGTACGCATTTCCTTCATCACCTTGTCAAAACCGATTACCATTTCCGGATATTTCTTGGCGAGATCATGCTTCTCTTCTGGGTCTTCACGCAGATTGTAGAGTTCCAGAGGCTTGTTTGGCTTGATGGTAACAGCCTTCCAGTCACCGTGGCGCGCAGCACGCTGCTTACCTGGGAATTCCCAATAAAGAACTCGGTCGTCTGTATCAATCTGCTTACCATAGAACAATGGCAGAATATTCATGCCGTTGATGTTCTGAGGCAGATATTGGGTTCCTCCCGTAAGAGCTGCCAGCGTAGGCATTACATCTGGGAAATAGATGATATTGTTCAGCGACTGTACCGGCACCTTTCCTGGCTGATTCACGATGAACGGTACTCGGATTCCTCCTTCGTAGAGTTGTGCCTTGCGACCGCGGAATCCTGCGTTGCAGTTGAAGAGTTTCAATGGTGCCTGAACGGCTGCACCGTTATCTGAGGCAAAGATCACAAGCGTATTCTCGCGCAAGTTGTTCTTTTCTAGATAGGTGAGCAGTCTTCCTATAGCCGCATCCATGTGGGTTACGAGCGAAGCGTAGCGCTTGTCGTTCATGCTCCACGATTCATCATTATACCATGTGGTGTTGTCGATGATATAGGGTTCATGAGGCGCATCAAAAGCCAGATAGAGGAAGAAAGGATTCTTCTTGTTTCGCTTGATGAAATTGATGGCATCATCGGTCGAAATATCCGTATTGTGTTTGATGTGCTTATCGTGCTCATTTGCCTTGATGTGGATGAGCTTGTCATTGTCGAAACGGTTGTATGGATAATAGTAAGGTGAATTGGATTCTACCGTACTGATCAGCCATCCGTGGAACTCGTCAAAACCACGATAGATTGGTGATGATTTTGGATCATAGCCATCCAGATGCCATTTGTTGACAAGACAGGTTTTGTAGCCGGCAGCGTGCAATACCGTAGCGATGGTCGTATCCTGCGGCTGCAGACTTGTTCTGCGAACGATGGTCGTGTCACCTTCAGGGGTTATTTTCAGACCTGTCATGCCTCCAGCTGTGCACATATTATCACGTATACGGCTATTGCCGGTATTCTTACCCGTCATCAGTGCACAACGTGATGGTGAACTGATTCCTGACCCGGCATAACTCTGGTTGAATCGTGTACCCGTAGCAGCCAGTTTATCAATGTTTGGAGTCTTGATAGTCTTGCTGCCGTAGCAGGAGAGATCGCCATATCCCAGATCATCGGCAAGGATGAAAATGATATTGGGTCTGTCGGCTGTAGCCTTTACAGCCTTGTTTTGTGCCATTGCTGCCTGCCCCGGCACGAGCGAGGCAGCAATGGCTCCGATAAATGCTTTATTCTTCATAATGGTTTGATATTAATAGCCTTTGTTCTGTTCCCAATTCTGTGTCAGCTGATGCTGATCAAAAGGAATCGGGAAGAGAATATCGTCTGTAATTTTACTCCAGCGCCACTCCAGTGGTGTACCTGTTGTTGCATCGCAATCTTTCACAGCCATACCGTTGTTATTGGCTTGTTGTGTGGCAGACAATCCTTGTATACGATGATTGAAATGAGCTTCCATAACCTTATTTATACGTCCTGTGCGAACCAGGTCGAACCAGCGATGACCTTCAAAGCAGAGCTCCACATATCGTTCGTTTTCAATGGCGAGTCGCATTTCTTCTTGAGTTGTTGCGGTTGTGCCATCGATTCCTGCTCGGTTACGAACCTGATTGAGGTAGGTCTTAGCTTCATCGGTAGAAGATGTTTCGTTCAGACACTCTGCATACATGAGTAATACATCGGCATAACGGTAGATGATATCGTCACAGCCACTGGTACAAGCTTTCAAGCCCTGATTGTGAGTGTCGAAGTATTTGAGAGTAGCGGGAGTATAAGCCTCTCCATTTTCTGTCACATTCACTTCGTCGGATTGTTTAGACTTAGTCTGTGATGTGTCGTAAAGCTTGTCGTAAACCATCTGGGTGTAGCGCTTATCCTGTGGATTCTTTCTCAAGGCATTATATAACTCCCATGTCATCAACAGACAACTTACTCCCTGAGAACAAAGAATTGTAGATTTTGTTCCGTCAGGGTAAACGTAGGCAGGTTGATTGTTTGGTGTGACAGCAGGGATGCAGCGGCGCATCAGATAGTTGGTAATCTGGGTGGAACCGTTGTTGAACTGTGCTGCCAGAATAATTTCCTTGTTTACTGGATTTTCTGAGTCATATATGCTGGCATAGTCATCAAGCAATCCAAGGTTGTCAGGATTCTGATTGGCATAGTCAATGACTTCCTTGAGTTGTGTCTTTGCACTGTTGAAGTCTTTCAATGTCATATATACATCAGCGAGCATCACCTTGGCTGCAATGCTGGTAGCGCGACCTGCTTTGCTGGCCTCTTTGTAGCTCTGTGGCAAATTGGCTGTAGCTTTGGCAAGATCCTCTTTTATGAGGGCATAAATATCTTCCTTCGGACTGCGATTGTAGCTGTACAATTCATTATAGTTGGAGATGACATGCTGTGTCAATGGTACAGGTCCGTAGAGTCTTACAAGTGTAAAGTAAGCGTATGCTCTGAAAAAGCATGCTTCACCCTCAAACTGTTTGCGATTGCTTTCGCTGACTTTATCAATCTTGTCTAAAGCATTATTGCATCTGTTAATCATGCTGTAACAATTACTCCAGATATCATTGATGGTGGCAGAGGTAGCATCCCATGTTCCCTCGTTCAGGCTGATATAGTCAGACTGGTTGTTCTTCTTGTAGTCATAGGCTTCGTCTGTACAAAGTCCGTTGACCATGATCACATCTTCCTGTACTGTACGCAGATAATAGTAAGCATCCAAGAGAATGTTTTCTATTTCGCTGTCATTGGTAAGATAGGTCTCCATCTGCATGGCATCAGAATTATAGCGATCGAAGAAACTATCGCTACAAGCAGAGAATCCCATAGCCGAACCTCCCAGCAATGCTGAGAGAATTACGTTATTTATATATTTTGTTTTCATAATTTTATTTCCTTATTAGAATGTTGCATTAATACCAAATGTCATTACTCGTGCGATAGGATAACCACCAAAGTCTACACCATTGTTGGTAGCAGAATTACCATTGTAGTTTGCCTCAACAGAATAGCCTGGGTACTTGTCGAATGTAACGAGGTTCTGAACGTTTGCACTGAAGCGAACTCGCTGCAAACCGATGTAGCGGCAGATTTGTGTTGGCAGAGTATAACCTAGAGCCACATTGCGGAAGCGCAGGAAATCGGCATCATAAAGATAGCGGGTTGAAGGCTGGATGTTTGAACCAAGGTTGTTAGTACCTGCCTTGTGTGATTTGCCATTACCAGGATTTTCAGGACTTTGCCAACGGCCGAGACCCGATTCCTTGAGCACGTTGTCATCCCAACGGTTAAGAGAGAAAGCACGTGCTGCGGCATAGATAACCTTACCACCTACCTGACCATCGATTGTTACAGCCAAGTCGAAGTTCTTATAACTGAACTTATTGTTCCAACCATATGTGAAATCAGGCTGATAATTACCTACATGCTGATAATCATTGGCATTGACAACCTTGTCACCATTAGTATCTTCGAAGATGAGATCACCGATTCCTTCTGTTCCAAACTTAGGATATTTCTGCAAATCTTCTTCTGTGTTGTATGTGCCAATCACTTTGAGCATATACATATCGCCCATAGGACGACCAACGATGTTTCTGATGACATTGCCCCATTTTGTACCAGCCTTGCCGTTTGCCAATTGTGTCTGGTTATTGGCAAGTGAAAGGATTTTGTTCTTGTTCATTGACCAGTTGAGGGTAGTTTCCCAGTTGAATGCGCCTTGTAATACTTTTGCGTTAAGAGAAAGTTCAATACCCTTGTTCTCTACCTGACCGGAGTTCATATAAACAGAACTTGCTATACCATTGAAGTTTGGAATATTGGCAGGCATTACAATGTCACTCGTACGTTTATAGAGGTCTACATTCAGATTGATGCGGTTGAAGAACGCCAGGTCGATACCGAGGTCGTACTGCTTGTTCTTTTCCCATCCAAGTTCACGGTTTGAATATCCTCCAGGATAATATGAAGGAATGGAACTTGTTCCGAATACTACGTTGTGGTCGGTCTTGATAGTAGAAATCCAGGCGTAGTTGCTTCCTATCTGGTCATTTCCTGTTACACCATAGCTTGCGCGCACCTTAGCCAGGCTGAGCCAGGTTATTGGTTTCATCCATGATTCCTCAGTGATGTTCCAGGCTCCTGATGCTGAGTAAAAGAGTCCGGCACGGTTGTCTGGACCGAATTTGCTGGAACGGTCACGACGCAGGGACCCAGAAAGCACGTACTTACTGTCATAATTGAATATGAGTCGTGTGAACATGGCATCAAATACATAATTTGTGTTACTTGAAGAACCAGTCCACAGATTTGCACCCATTACGTTCTTGATGCTTGTACCCAGATAGGCGATTGGGTTGTCGGCATCAGTACGGTCGTCCTGACGAACGTTGAAGGCACTGTTGTATTCAAAGTCGTAACCTGCTACGGCATTGAGGTTCATCTTATCTGTGATGTCCCAATTGTAAGAGGCTGTAGTTGACCAATATGTATTATAGCCAAAACCTGAAGCACGATAAGCATCTACTGACTTGAGAAAAGGTGTAGATTTGTTTCCTGTGTATGAAGAACCGAGCAGATAAGCTGACTGGTAATAGTCAAGCTTTGTGGAATTGGTAGAGAAATCTACTGTAGAACGGATTGTGAGGTTCTTGATAGGAGTTATCTCTATGTATGCATTGGTCAGCGTTCTTAATGACCAACTGTCATTGTTATTCTCCAACAGGTTGCAGACCGGGTTGCGCAACTGTGTATTCAAGCCATAGTCTGGTGTTCCATTCTTGCCAGAATAATGCTGTGAAATTTGCGTATAGTCACCATTGGCTTGGTAAACTGGGAGGATAGGTGGATAGGAGAGTGCGTCTGCGATGACACCTTTCACATCTTCAGTATTAACGCCAGTTGGCTGCTGACTGCGCTTTTTGTTATAGCTTGGAGAGAAACTGGCACCAATCTTTACATATTTGCTCAACTTGGCATCAAATCCAGCCTTGACATTCACCTTCTTAAAGAAAGAGTTGAGCAGGATACCATCTTCATTCTGGTAATTTACAGAGAAATTGTAGGCTATCATATCTGTACCGCCGGTGACTGTTGCGTTGGCACGATAGTTGAGAGCATTGCGGAATATAGCGTCTTGCCAATCGGTATTGCAATAGTTGCCGGAATCACGGAGTTTTGTGAGTTCAGGATATTTACTGATGGTTCCGTTGTTAGTGCGTGCCTCAATAATCATGTCAAGATAGTCTTTAGCATCAAGAACGTCTACACGGGTCTGTGCCTGACTTACACCAATTTGGGTTGAGAAATTTACCGTCGGTTTTCCTGCCTTGCCCTTCTTGGTAGTTACGATGATGACACCGTTACCTGCTTTTGAACCATAGATGGCAGATGATGCGGCATCCTTCAGAATTTGAATGTCTTCAATATCACTTGGGTTGATATTGTTGAACAGTTCTGAATCGGTAGTAGGATAACCGTCAATAACGTAAAGTGGATCGTTACCACTATTGATGGAACCTGCACCACGGATGCGGATGGAAGGGGCTGCACCCGGTTCTCCACTGGTTTGCTGCAGGGTAATACCTGAGGATAAACCAGAAAGGCTCTGGGTGATGTTGGATGTTGGCATCTCGGCAATATTTGAGCCTTTTACTGTTGACATGGAAGTAGACACTGAGCGTTTGGTGATTGCTCCATAACCTACTACAACTACTTCGTTGAGAACTTTGTTGTCTGGTTTAAGTACCACATTGAAGTTTGTTTGCTGACCTATGGCTATCGTTTGAGCAGTATAGCCAATATACGAAATGGTAAGTGTCTGTTCTGGCTTTACATTCTGGAGCGTAAAATTACCATCCAAATCTGTGGCGCAGCCCACACTAGTACCTTTTACCATGACACTGGCACCAATTACAGGTTCACCAGTCTCATCTACAACTGTACCTTTCACAGTCTTTGCCTGTTGTACAACATTTGTTGTTGCATGTGCCTGGGCAACTCCCAATGGAGAAAATGTCAAAGCAGAACAAAACAAAGTCATAGGCAATACGTAGCTGTTCTTTAATAGTTTTGTTTTCATCTGTTTTTGTTTTTATTGGTTTAAAATCTTAATTGCTGCTGCAAATTTAGCTTTATATTGAATGCAAGAACTTTATTATTTGACTTTAAGACATGATTTTTTGATTTTGTTTTTTTCTGCCATTTATTATGGTGTAGTTTATGTTTTTTTTGTTCCACAACTTATTTTCCTGTTTTTTTCAAAAGCGATTTTAACAAAAAAGCCAGTTGGTAACATTGTACTACCAACTGACTTTTTGTATTCATTCCCTGGTTCTGTTTTAAATAACCATAATGATGAACTGATTTGCTCATGGTTTCAATTCAACTTTCTAATCTTGATGCCATTTAGGAAAGCCTTTCCTTGCAGGGACTTCAACTGGATGTTGATGCTGCCACGATTGTTTTCAACGATGTATTTACGCTTAAAGGCAGTACGGTAATGGCGACCATCAGTAGGGGTGAAATCCGATTCTTTCCTTTCGTCATTGATGCTGACATCAAATCTTACATCTTTGGATGAAGACTCTGTATTGCTTTTGGCTAGGAGATTAGGCAGTTGGACTGCAGGCTTGGTAACATCAGCCATCAGTAGTTCTACCTCGTATTCGCCACAAGGTGCGTCTATTCTGTATTCCAAATCTCCTTCACGCCATGTCTGATAAATCGGGCCATCTATTGTGTTTTCGATTTCAGATGTCGTACTCTTGCTTTCGGCTCCTACATATCCCCATGCTCCAGGCTTGTATGCTTGGTCTGGTAACCATGTGAGCTGGCTCAAGGAAGATATGAAATAGCAGTTACTGCCCACGTTGATGGCGAGTTCTTCTCCTTTTGCCAAGTTTGGCAGAGGATTGTACTGAATTTTCATTACATCTCCTGTGTTCCCATCAACCTTGTTTTTATAATCTGTCAGAACTTCGTTAAAACCTTTTGCTTCTAAAGTAGAACTACCGAAAGGCAGGACAACATCAAAGACGGCAAAGCAATTCTGTACACTCTTTTTCCCGTAGCTCCTGCCATTTACGATAAGTTCCACTTCTGGCATGTTGGAATATACCTTAATGCGCTGGGGCTCGTTGATATTACCAGTTCTTATGCTCCAGTCGCGACTGGCAATATGAACCACAGGTATGTCCTTACGCCACATAGACTTGAAGTAATAAGCTACGTCCTTCAGGGTACGGTCGTTGTAGGCAATTCCCTTGTTGTTTACTCTTGGCATGGATTCCTGGCGTTCTGCCACGTTAAAGTCGATGAAGTTCCAATAGGTACAACCGCTAATCCAAGGCTTTTCTTCAATGAATGGCAGATAGTGCTCTATATAAGTTTGCTGATATTCTATGCTGAAATCGAAGGCATGGGCAGAGTTTGAGTGCAGACGCTGATCGCTTCCTGCTCCCCATTCTGAAATTATCATCGGCTTTTTGGGATAGCGTTGGTGCTGGTCTTCACACCAGTGATTGAATCCGTTCAGTTCGCCCTGATACCAGCCATGATAAAGATTCCATCCCACAACATCAACAAGGTTCAGACCTATTTCGTTGTAAGTATTGGTCATATTAAATGCCATTACGCTTTTTCTGGTTGGGTCTTCTTCCTTAAGAACCTTTTCCAATCGATGGGCAAGGGCTAGGGTACGTTCCTTAAAGGCTGGCCATTCCTTAGTTCCTGGCCATGGAGTGCAGAGCAGGATTTCATTCATGTAGCCCCAGTTGATGATACTTGGATGGTTGTAGTGTTGGCGGATCATTTCCCGTAGATTACGCTCACAATTATCGGCATAGTGGGGAGTGTCTGGTACAAGGTCTATGATAGGAATTTCTTCCCATGCCAACAAACCGAGTTCATCGCAGGCATCCAAGAGGGCGTCATCTTGAGGATAATGGGAGATGCGGATATAATTGCTGCCCAGTTCCTTCATCAGTTTTATGTCACGGCGATGAGCCTCGTCGGGTAAGGCTACTCCTACAGGTGCCTGATCCTGATGACGGTTGAATCCACGTAGCTTGTAAGTCTTTCCATTCAGACAGAATCCCTTCTCTCCATCGAAAGAAAACCAGCGGAATCCAACCTTGTGGTTTTTCTCATCAATGACTTTCCCTGATTTTGTATCTATAATAGAGGTTTTTACCTTGTATAAAGTAGGACGTTCTGGAGTCCAAAGAAGTGGGTTGGCAATGGGTTTTGACTGCAATGCCGTGCGTTGGGTTTCGCCGGCTTTCAGGGTTATCTTCTTCTTGAAGGTTTGAAGTAGCTTTCCATCGGGCGAGAAAATCTCGTTTCTCAGTTCTACCATCGATGCTTTTTGACCATCATTGCTCACTTCGCTAACCACCTTTACCATGCTTTGTTTTTCATTCACAATAGGAGTAGAAACGAAGATGCCGTCACTTCCCATGTTGAGCATGTTGAAATGAATATCGGGTGTAGAAACGAGCCAGACGTCACGGTAGATACCGCCCCAGAATGTGAAATCTGCCATGATAGGAGTGACATCCTGACGGCTGTTGTCTACAGTTATCTCTATGGTATTTTCTGATTTTTCTCCTTGTCTTGCAGGATTGGTATTTAGAAAATCAGTGATATCGAAGGTAAAGGACGAATATCCACCGGCATGACAACCTACTTCCTTGCCATTTACCTTCACTTCTGCAGCCTTATTTGCTGCATCTATCTTCAAGAAATAGCGTCTGTCTGGATTGATTTCTGCCAGGGTAAGAATGCGGCGGTATTCTGCCTTCCCTTTATAATAGTTCCTGCCTTGGTAGGCATCTAGAGTATAAGTATGGGGAATATTTACTGATGTCCATTTCTGACTGGTAGGAAGTTTGAATTCCCAGTTGTCATTGATGGTCGCAGCTTTTCGTTGTGCCATGGTAGGCATGGTCATCATTGAACCGATGATTGTGGTAAGAAAAATGTTTTTAATGTTCATTGTTGTCGTTTTTTATTGAAGTTTTGCTGAAGTACGGCAAAAGTACAAATAAAATCTGAGATCCTTACTTCTTTTGGAGTTTTTTTCGATGATAGTGCATAATAAAGTGTTAAATCTTGGGAAAACGGACAAAAGATAGTATATTCACCATGGAAAAATGGATAAAATACCTCCGTTTTATATTTAAAAAGAGGACAAAAAGACGGTTAAACGTAAGATAGACAGATATTTTGCTGATTTTTGAAATTAAATTCGTAATTTTGCAGTCGAAAAGAAATAATATTCAGATTTTGATAGACAAATGATAGATTCATTACAAAACATTTTAGTTCAGGTTAGCGATTTTCTCTGGTCGTATATCATCATTACAGTTCTGATATGCTGTGCCCTGTTTTTCACTTGGCGTACAAGGTTCGTACAGTTCCGACTCATCAAGGAGATGGTCAGGTTGCTGCTGCATCCAGATAAGGTTCAGCCAGAGGAGATAGGACAAGATGAACTGTCGATGGAGGTAAAGGTGGATGGCGAGATGAAACATATCTCTTCCTTCCAGGCTTTCGTGGTGGCATTGGCAAGCCGTATCGGTACGGGCAATCTTGCTGGCGTGGCTACAGCTATCAGCATCGGTGGACCGGGAGCAGTGTTCTGGATGTGGATGCTGGCTTTGCTTGGTTCAGCTTCGGCTTTCATAGAATCAACCCTAGCCCAACTTTACAAGCGCAGGGGAAAGACATCCTTCTTTGGAGGTCCTGCCTACTATATGAAGTATGGTCTTGGAAAGGGATGGATGGGCATTCTCTTTGCCGTCCTGATGATCATTACCTTTGGCTTTGCCTATAATTCTGTTCAGAGCAATACCATCTGTCTGGCCTGGCAGAAAGCGTTCGGCATCGAACCTGCTACCATGGGAATTGTGCTCACGGTGCTCACCCTGCTCATCATCTTCGGTGGTATTCAGCGCGTGGCAAAGTTCTCTTCTACTGTGGTTCCTGTGATGGCTGTCGTCTATCTTCTGATAGCCGTTGGAGTCGTGATTTGGAATATCACCAGTCTGCCTAAGGTGTTGCTTGCCATTGTGGAGAATGCCTTCGGCTTCAATCAGGCTGCCGGCGGAGTGTTGGGAGTTACGGTGATACAGGGCATCAAGCGAGGTCTGTTCAGTAATGAGGCTGGTGAGGGTAGTGCCCCTAATGCAGCTGCCGTGGCAACGGTGAGTCATCCTGTAAAGCAGGGTTTGATTCAGGCTTTGGGGGTGTTTACTGATACCTTGGTAGTATGTTCCTGCACTGCCTTTATCATTCTGGTGAGTGGGGTAGATGTTACAGCATCCAATGGTATTCAGCTGACGCAGGATGCCTTGACTCACGAAATAGGAAGCATTGGCAATCCATTTGTGGCTGTGATGATCTGGCTCTTTGCCTTCAGCAGCATCATCGGCAACTATTATTATGGCGAGACCAACGTGAGATATATCAGGGATTCCAAGCTGGGTGTATTCATTTATCGTCTTGTAGTAGCTGCGATGGTAATGGTAGGAGCTGTGGTATCGCTTGATTTTGCATGGAGTTTTGCCGACATCACGATGGCTCTTCTCACGCTCTGCAATCTGGTGGCCATCGTCCTGCTTTCCCGTCAGGCTGTCTTCCTGCTGCAGGATTATCGACAGCAGAAGAAGGAAGGCAAGAATCCTGTATTCAGCAAAGATAAGATGCCGGAGATTGCCGATAAGCTGGAGGCATGGTAGTAAATAAATTGATAAAATAATTAATATCCAATGAAAGCATTTACATATATCAAGCAAGGAGAATTTGGCTTCACTGAGAAGGAGAAGCCTACGATGATAGATGCGCATGATGCCATCGTAAGAGTAACGCTGAGCAGTATCTGTACCAGCGACCTTCATATCAAGCATGGTTCTGTGCCTCGCGCAGTACCAGGGATTACTGTTGGCCATGAGATGGTAGGAATTGTAGAGGAAGTAGGGGAGAAGGTTACCCACGTGAAGCCGGGAGACAGAGTAACTGTGAATGTAGAGACTTTCTGCGGCGAATGCTTCTACTGCCAGCATGGATATGTGAACAACTGTACTTCCCCACATGGTGGCTGGGCGCTGGGATGCAGAATTGACGGCGGACAGACGGAATATGTGAGGGTTCCTTATGCCACAACAGGTTTGAACAAGATACCGGATACAGTGAGCGATGAGCAGGCGCTCTTCGTTGGCGACATCCTTGCCACTGGATTCTGGGCTACAAGAATTTCTGAAATTTCGGAAGAGGATACGGTCCTGATTATCGGTGCCGGTCCTACGGGTGTCTGCAGCTTGCTTTGCACCCTGCTCAAGAATCCGAAGAATATCATCGTCTGCGAGAAATCACAGGATAGGCGAGAGTTCATCCAGAAGCATTATCCGCAGGTGATGGTTGTTGAACCGGAGGATTGTGAGGCATTCGTCAAGAAACATAGTCAGCATGGGGGAGCCGATGTGGTGATGGAGGTAGCAGGTGGACCTGATACCTTCCAGCTTGCCTGGAAGTGTGCCCGTCCTAATGCCATCGTTACCATCGTTGCGATGTATGACAAGCCGCAAATACTTCCGCTCCCTGATATGTATGGCAAGAACCTCATCTTCAAGACAGGAGGTGTGAATGGATGCGACTGTGAGGAAATCCTGGGCTTGATAGCTCAGGGAAAGATAGATACCACTCCTTTGATTACCCATCGTTTCCCGCTATCAAGAATAGAAGAGGCATACGATGTCTTTGAGAATCGTAAGGATGGAGTCATCAAGGTTGCGATATTTCCTGGTTAAACTAGAGAAAGGGTGTGCAATTAAGTCTGGATAATAGTTGGAGCATAACAGTTGACCACCGCATGCACAACAGCTGTTGGACATGCGCATATCAGCTGTGATGCAAGCGCACAACAGCTGTTGTGCGACCGGAGATACTAACTGTCTCAACAACATATCCTATCTCTTCCAACAACAAGAAGAGGGTGAATCATAAACTTATGACACACCCTCTCCTGTTTATAAATCAATGTTCTGTAAATATTAAGCTTTACTGTCAGGAATCGCAGACATAATGCTTTGGTGCATCATACGCGATTTTTCCTTAGCCAATGCCTGCATATCCACAGCCACATCGTCTTCATCTACGATTTCCACGCCAGTCATCGTTTCGATTACGTCTTCCATGGAAACCACGCCTCTCAGGCATCCGTATTCATCCACGATGATAGAAATGTGTTCTCGTTTTTCCAGCATCTTTTCCCATATCTGGTATAGAGATTCATCCTCGTTGAAGGAAAGAATAGGACGCATCAGTTCGGATAATCTGGTTTGGAACTCATCGTCTGAAACCAATTTGAGAACCATATCTTTCAATACGTATCCCACAATGATATCCTTGTTGTTGTCATAAACGGGAATGCGTGAGAAATTCCATTCTTTCTGTTCGTAAAACTCCTTGGTAGTCAGATTCATGTTGGCTGATTCTACTACGATGGATGGAGTCATGACCTCCTTGGCCTTTACTCCGGCAAGGCGAATGCAGCTTTTGATGATTTTGCTTTCCGATTCACGGAAGATGCCTTCTGTAGTACCTACGTCTACCATAGCCGATACCTCTTCGCGACTCATGGAAGCCTGGTGATTCTTCGGAGTAAATACCTTAGTGATAAGTTCCGAAAGCAGCACCAAAGGATAGGTGATGAAGATGAGCACACGGATGATCTTGGTAGATGTCATGGCAAGAGAGCGCCAATATGAAGCTCCGATGGTTTTCGGGATGATTTCTGAAAGTACCAGAATCAGAAGGGTGAGAATGGCGGAAATGATACCGAAGTATTCTTCGCCAAAGAGTTTCATAGACTCGGCTCCTACACCGGCAGAACCGATGGTGTGGGCGATGGTATTGAGTGAAAGAATGGCACCCACCGGGCGATCTACGTTGTTCTTATACTGTTTCATCAATGAGGCAGTCTTGTTGCCTTGATTCTCCTTCATCGAGATAAACGACATCGGAGTAGAAAGTAGCACCGCTTCCAAGACGGAGCATAAAAAGGATAGTGACAGAGCACCTAAAAAATATAAAATGATTAAAC
>ERZ1026852.191-NODE-191-length-42659-cov-22.118721_pt1 | contig 42659 bp, 40 predicted proteins | sample MGYA00380156_ERZ1026852 | MGnify/ENA primary metagenome ERZ1026852 (study PRJEB33269, sample SAMEA4719792) | human gut metagenome | biome: human-associated habitat; feature: organic feature; material: feces | place: Cameroon | collected 2013-10 ...
GATATATAGTTTAAAGGATACTAGGATCAGGCAAACTTGAAAACTCCCTGCAATTCTTTATTGAAACCTCTATTAACCTGTTTTTGAATTTCCTTTATGATTTGATTTATCATATTCTGATTCAAAATATCTTCAGGTTTAATATTTCCAATGATTTTATTTCCCAAATCCAATTTGATGGTTCCACCTAAATTAATATTCAAACCTTTTCCAAAATCAATAGAACCGTTTTGAGGAATAGAAGATGACGTCGATAATGTTTCGCTCACCTTAACAGGGTTCATAATGTTTCCTCTTGGGGTAATTGTAGTCTTGGAGCTGTTGATTGTCTTTAAAAGTTCGGCATTAGCCGCTGCAGATTGAGCATTTACAACAAATTCTCCATTTGAAGTAGGAACTAAAACAGAATCATCTTTAGGACCGCCCGGACCTGTTATCCATCCGCCGTTGGCTTTTCCTTTAACTTGGCCATTCGAGGAAATTGTTACATTGGAGGCCGTCATATCAACACGTTGAGCCTCAAAATTTGTTCTTATAGACTTAAGCCTATCAAAATCCCCGTTCTTTCTCAATTCCCGCCTATCAGAAGCAGTTAATACATTTACATCGCCTGTTTCTTTGTATTTATTAAAACGTTTAAGCTGCCTTACACTATAATCACCTGCGAGGGTATCGATTCCAAATTCTCCTTTATATTTATTTCTTCGAGCATCATTCCACAATAAGCCGGAAGCCTTACTTGACAGCCATCCACCTAACGCAGCACCAACCGCACTTCCAATGCCAGGCAGTATCATGGTTCCTAAAGCTCCTCCTAACCAAGTTCCCAAACCTGTCGATAAACCATTCATTGCGGTTGCTCCAATTTTTCGCCCTAAAGAATGATTATTATCAGTACCAAATTCATTAATTCCTGTACCAATAGCGCTCGCCACTCCTGCAGCAACCCCCATACCTTTGCTATATTTTGCCCATTTTTTAGCTTGAAAATATTTTTCCGCACCAATAGATGTATAGCCGCCTCTTATATTTTGCCTGACAGCATGAGCACCATGACTGTTAGTTATTTGATACTTACGTCCTAAAATTGAAAAATAATCTTTTGTACCTGCGGGCGATTTTTTGAAACTTGACAAAGAGTTGAAAACTGCAGGGGTAGAGCCATTTGCAGTTACATTAGGTAGTCCTTGAAAACCTTTCCCAAAACCACCAAAGATATTTCCCATTCCGCTCATTAGCTGAGCCCCTCCATTTAAGAGACTTGCCACCGAAGACGAAATAACGGCCATAGCCATTAAATTAACATTTGTACCTATTGAGAATATTTTGCTTTTCAGCCAGTCCCCAAAGTAATCCCCAATGCCTGCTTTTACAGCGTCTTTTTGCTTTTTAAGACCCTCCATAGTATCGTTCCATCCCGTAAGCGTCTGCGCGATTGTTTTTATATTATCGCTGTCATTGCTTGCGGTACTCATTAAGAGTTGAATATCCGAAGTAGAAAGTTCTTGCAAATATTTCTTCTTGCCACCTACAGTCATGAAAGCCTGACCGTTTTTGTCAAGTTGTGCAGAGTTTTTTATAAAATCAGTTTCCTCTGCACCGAAATTCAAACCTTGAAGCTGTCTCTGTACTTGATTGGAACGCCCCTTAGCCTGAATCATATCCATTATGGATGAATAGTCCATACCTGTAGCTTCTGCAGCAGCGCGTATCCTTTGTTTGTCAAACACGGATACATCAATCATGTTGGTTTTACTATTCCATCGTCCAAGATTGCCAAACATGTTTATAACTCTGTCCTGCAAACCCTCCATATCATTCAGCCCCTCATACATCATGGACAATGGATTGCCGAATTGAGAAAAGCTGCCGCCCAAGACAGACAAGTTAGCGCCTGCTTTCACGGCTCCTTCAAGAGAAGACACTTTATTGGCAAAAGCTTCTGCCTGTTTCATATCAAGCTTAATCTCAGAAGCCTTTTTAGCCATAGCCTGCAAACCGTCAAGACCATTCCTGAAAGTATAGTTCTGAGCCATCTTGATATTATCAAGGAAATTGGAAGAATATTTATTCCATGCAAGTCCGCTTTTGGATGCAGTTTCAAACATTCGTCCTACAACGCCGCCAACCTCTTCAGGATTTATGCCGAAATTCTCAAGACTTGAGGTAAACTTGATTGTCGTTTCATCTCCCGCAATCTTTCGCATTGCAGCCATTGTCTCTTTTTGAGAGTTTGTCAAGTTGATACTTCTGCCTACAGACTTGTTGTAACTTTCCTGAAGTTTAATCAATTCCTCCATAGAGGTATTGTACTTCATACCGATAGACTGTTCCTTTACGAAACGGATAGTTTCGGTAGTAAGTTTCCTCATAGATTCAGCAGAGCCGCCTATGGTTTTAGTGTAATCCGCGGCAGCTTGATCGACACGCCCCCAAGTAGACATGATATCCTTGCCCACATTGAAGATACCCGTCAAGCCTTTCTTTGCCTCATCAAAACCCTTCTGTATCTGTTTGTATCCTTTTAAGCGTCCTTCCAACTGATGATTGATACGTTCATTTAAGGTTACGCCTTCTTCATGCTTTTTATTCTGATACTCAACTTCCTTAGTTATCTGCTGTTGATAGCTTAGTATTTTTTGCAGTTCCTTAGAATACTGCTTCTGATTATCAAGAAGGTCGTTATCTCGTTGAATAATAGCTTCTTGCCTTCGTTGTGCTTTCTCATCCTCGGTTATTTGTTGCTTGGTTATGGCTTTGACTGTCTGCTGATATTTTTTCTCAATTTCAGCCCTCTTTTGTATAGCTTCCTGCAATGAACTTTCTGAATTGACATATTTTTCCATCAATTCATTAACATTGTAAAGTACATCCTTAATACTTTTTAAACCATTTAGTGCCAAATTAATTTCACTTGCAGAAAGAGTTGTTGCTGAAGTAGCCATATTTCTTGAAAATCTTTTATTCTATAAATACCCTAAATAGGCGTTATTTTTAAGCTGTAAAAACAAAAAAACTCAGAAGCGAAAACCTCTGAGTTTATCAATAAATACCTTATATTTCCGATTAGTAGCAAAGAATTGCATAGTCCATGACCAATGTTGCTGTAATATCAGCAATACTGTCATCATTATATGCCAAATTACCAAAATCGCAATCGCTAAGCCAACAGTTGTGAAGAATCCATTTCTGGATAACGACACTGCTCGGATCAAGCAGTTCCAATTCGACATCTCTCTTATACCCTGCCGCATAGCCCTGTCTTCCTGAGACAGATTCAGAGCACAGTCTAATCCACTCAATAAGAGCCTGTGACGTAGAAGGGGAAATGAAATCCTTAAATGTAACCTGCATACTGTCCCAAGTATAACGTCCTGCAACAAATGTAGATGTATTCAAGAAGGGAATCTCGGTACTTCCCTGTTTAATGGACGGACGCTTTCCTGACGCTATTGTCCATTCAGAAATACCTAAATCTGATGGAAAACGATAAATAAACCTATTTTTCCTTAACGGCTCATGCTCAATAGGAGCCTTTAAAAGACAATCACCCATATTATAAAACTATTTTTTATATATTATAAATATTGCCTGTTGTTATTTTACAGGCTCCTCTTTTTTCTCATTCGCCTTATCACAGAATTGGAAAATTTTCTTCAGTGCATCATACGCAGGGTCTTCTGTGTTGTGGCATAACTTAACCATACCCCTCAATGCAATCTCGCGGATTCTATCCACTTCACTTCCCATTTCCTCAAGCCCTTTTTCTTCTTCGGACGGTTCTTCCATAGGGGCACTCTTAAGTGGTGTGCTACCTTCCTTACCGACCTCATCAGGCTCAGCCTGCGGTACAGGCTCTCCTTCAGTTTGAGGCACCATTTCAGACGGTTTCTCCTCTTCGGGAGTTTCATCGAAATCGTCATATTCACCATTATAGTTTTCTGCAAAATTAACCGCTTCATTCAAGTTCGAAGCCTTGCCGAAAATTTCCAATGTCTCATTTATTTCCTTTAGTAAATCTCTTTTTCTCATTGTTCAAAAAACTTCTTTAATATAAATACTTACAAAGATAAAAATAAACAACAATTGATTTTTAAAATTATTTTCCTATTCTTTTCTAAAGAAAAAAAATGCAAAAAGGTTTTGTATATTTAGTAGATGATTGGGAGCACGAGGGCGTTTATAAAATAGGCGTAACAAGGGGTGGTATTGAAAGACGTTTGAAAAAGTTGCAGACAGGAAATCCCGACGACCTTGTAATTTGCAAATATTTTCATACGGAGCATCCGTTTTTTATAGAAAAACATTTGCATCAACGTTACTCAGGCTTTAGAATAAGAGACGAATGGTTTGAATTGAGTGATGAGGAAGTATTAAAATTTCCTGAAACATGCAGGCAAATAGAAGAAATGATTGGCATCATGAAAGACAATCCATTTTTTCCAAAAAATGTAAAATAAAAAAACACAGTTAAGCATATTTATAAATGAAAAGTAGAAAACTCATACTGCAATTCTATAACAAAGGCAGAGAGGACAGTCTTGAAGTCATTGCACCTGCTCTAAGCAATACTTATAACCATTTTGAAATAATAACATCAGAAAAACATCTTGAATGGCTGAAAGTAGGCGATATTTTTGAAAAAATATGTCTGTTTAATTTACCAAATATTGATATCACGCTTAAGAATTTTCGTGTATCAGACATCAGCGCAACAGATGAGAGCAATTTCAGAATGATTAAATTTATAAACACTGCGATAGACAATTAATACATGCCGCAACCAATCAAAAAGAGTGGCCCATACCAAAAACCACGTTCAAAGACTGTAAAAAAAAGGCCAAAGCCGATAGCACCTGTTGATAGCAGGCTGCCATCACAGAAGAATCCCAAATCAAGAAACGCATGGCGTAAAAGAAAACATCCTGAGTATGGAACATCGAAGTTGGAAGAAAAATTTGCAAAGGAATTCCTTGACAAATTGAATGTAAAATATATTTATCAATTTAAAATGGAATCCATAGGGAGATATTTGGACTTTTATCTTCCTGAAGAGCATATGGCGATTGAAATTGACGGGGATTTCTATCATTCGTATGGGCTGACATATGAACAGATGTCACCGATGCAGAAAAAGAACAAGCGCGTTGATGAGCAGAAAGATCATTGGGCAATAATAAACGGGATACCGCTTTTGCGGATATGGGAGCATGACATCAACAAGCATCCCTCAAAAGTACTGAAATTATTGAAAGACAAACTTTATTATTGCAAGAAACAAAAAGAAATAGAAGACGAAAAGAAAAAAAGGCATTAAAATGGTAAAGATTATATTTCCTGTGCCCGATACCGAAAACGGGCATTATGATTACGGCAGGAACCTAAGTGACGATGAATATACGGATATGATGATGGATGATTTCTACAAGAATGAATCAGACATGAAAAAAGTGGAAAGGGTTATAAGGGAAAACAGCGGATTAAGCCTTGAAAAAAAATATAATATTCAGAATATCCGGCAACACGACAACAATGCCGCACCAAATTTCTATACATCAGAAGATTTGATATGGTTGGAAACCGATGCCGAGGCAACGACAATGGAAGGACAGGCATTAACTTTAGATTACCTGAATGGTAAAACTGAAACTAAAGACATGGATATAGTTCAAATTAATTTTTTGACAGAAAATATGGATTATGACGTTGAAGGTGAAATACGTTATTGGACAGAAGACAGTTGTCTGGTTCGTAAAGACCACAGGTTGGATTCGAAGACGAGGGTAAAAAGACTCCCACCGATGGATTTGAAAATTATTATTGATAGTACTACATTCAGACTTTACGGCTGCAAAATTGTCAAAGACAATTCTAATAGACGATATCCGTACAATCTGTCATTATTGGTTAATAAAATAGAAAAAGAAAATTAATAGAAATGGGAAAATTTGATTTTGATAACGTTGATTTGAAACAACTTACAAATGATGAACTTTTAAAGACTAAATTGTCATCATATACTATGACACTCAGGACAAGAGAAGAAACATATAATGTCCGTAAAAAGAGGGCTGAAAAACAAAATTTGGAGTTTCCATCTGCAGATGATGTCAAAGCCATTAAGCTCTTGAATAATATGTTGGATGATATAAAAACAGATATCAAAAAACTTGGTGGTACGGATGATGACATTATTAAAGCCGAAACAGAGGCAAAGGAAAATGACCATATGGCAAACAGAAAAAAAATTTTAGATGCTTTAGCCGTAAAAGACAGCAACTCTGTCGATATAGAAGATAAACCAAAGGAGAATTTTAAGATTGAATATTTAGAGTCGCACAATGTAGAGCCTGCAGTTAAAACCAAAGGAACCGAGAAGAAGACAGTAAAGTCATCTACGAAGGCTCCCAAGGTAAAAGAGGCCGATGCTCCAAAAATGGAAATTAGTAAAGAAAAAAAACTTTTTGATACAATTCCACTACCTTCAAAGGGTGAATGCTATGAAAATAAAGAAGGAAAGATACCTGTTTCCTACCTTACAGCATACGATGAAAACTTAATCGTATCGCCAAACCTTTATGACGACGGAACGTTCATCGACGTACTCCTGAAAAACAAAATCATGTATGAAGATTTTAACCCTGACAGTCTTTTGCCGGGAGACAGAGATGCCATTGTATTATGGCTTAGGGCAAGTGGCTATGGAAATGAGTTTCCTGTAACCGCAACAGACAATGAAACAGGTAAACAGTTTGATACCGTTGTGGATCTTTCTAAAATCAATTATAAGCCATTTACACTGAAAGGTGATGAAAATGGGTATTTTGATTTTACTCTCCCTATTTCAAAAGACAAAATCAAGTTTCGTTTCCTTACCTACGGACTCGTAAAGGAACTTCAGAAAATGAATGAAAACAACGAGAGCCAAATCAAGAAAAACTATTTTGAGAAGAATACCAAACTCATTGAGGATTATATTGCAGAAGACAGCAGCATTGCTAATGTGACAAGAGAAAAACTCAATGAAGCCGTTGATAGGTTGAAGGCTTATAGCGACAGCATTACTGTCAATGAAAGCGGGCAGATAATTGAAGCCATAACCAACAAGTTGGAATTGTCCGTTATTTCAGTCAATGGAGAAACAGATAAGGACTTCATCAAAGATTATATCAGGACGATGCCCGCAAGGGATTCTTATGCCCTAAGAAGTTATATTACAAATAACGAACCGGGAGTCGATTTCAACATCAAGGTTGAACGCCCTGAGAGTCTCGGAGGTGGCTCCGTAAATATGTTTCTCACACTTGACCAATTTCTTTTTTTCAGTATCGTCGAGTAGTGAATACGAAAAAGCCCTTTGGGATGAAATTCATGGCTGCGTAAAATATACAGGCATTTCACTTTCAGAAGCCATGGAAATGCCCGTCTATCTACGAAAGAATTGGATAGAGACACACAATTACATGGAGAAAATTGAACGGCAACAGCATGAAGATTCTGCAAAGGGAAATACACGAATTGCCGATGATACAACAAACAACTATCTGTAGTAAAAAAAGAGGGAGCATTTAAGCTCCCTTTTTTTAATATAATTTCTAATCTGATTAATCTTCAAATTCAACACCCTGTGGAGTTACCATAAATTCAAGACTGATATACTCCAAGGTTGGTGTAGGCTTAACCCAAAGCTTACCGCTAAGCTCATGAGCATCCATCTGTTCAGCAGTTTGAGATGTCTGAAGCTTGAAGTCTGTGAAACCACGTTTAGACTTAATGTCGGAAAGAATTGAATTAACAATGCTTTCAAACTGTCCCTTTAATGTTGTATCATCAGGTTCAAAAACGAGGCCAATGACAGATTCCTTAATAATCTTTCTAAGGTAAAGCATAAGTCTGACAGTGTTGATTCTATTCATAGGAGTTTCCTGAGAATACATTGTCTTGTTGCCCCACAAGAGCACGCCTTCCTTAGAGAAAGTCTTGAGTGAGTTGATGCGTCCGCTATAAACGTTGTCCTCATCCTCCAACTTGGCAAAGAAATGCATCTTCACGCAATCAACCTTACCTCTTTCAACACCCGCAGGCGCATACCAAGGGAATTTTCTGTTATCAACGTTAGCCATCGACCTGAGGGCATCCTTTGTAGCCGGAAGATTAATATAAACGTTGTTCTCCTTGTCATAGTACTTAACCCAAGGGTAGTAAGTTGCTGCATAGTATGAATCAATTCCTGCGTCTTCAAGATTGCTTGCCGCATCAGCAGAAGAATACATTTCATCAACAGCATCAGTAGCGCCTTTCGGTTTATCCGGGGTTGTCATTACATAAATGCTGTCCTTTCTTTCCTCTACCATATCAAGGATATCATCTGAAAGCAGGGTATCATTAACATAATCAATACCCGGAGTTGCAAGCATGTTTATCTGGAACTGCTCAGGATTGTCAAACTGTCTTGTACCGGCAAGCCACGCATAGTAGTCTGAAGTTATACTGTTACCTGTAAGGCCAAGTGCAAGTCCATCACCCTGTATTTTAGAGAATGTAGAACCATACCCATTGATAATTGCCCCCTTATATGTGTTGGCTCTGAACTCATCTCCGGTAGTACGTGATTTTCTGTATATATCCCAACCGTCAAAGCCGCCATAAGGGTAAAGTGTGAATTTACGAAGATTTACATTTTCATAAAGTCCTCCCTCCATTTGCGCCTCGCTGCCGAATACCGCATTGAGATTCTTATTGACAGTATCAAAGACAATACCATTTTCTCCATCTACAGAAACTCCTGAAGTAACCAATGAATTCAAGTGGAAACCGTGGGTATAGCCTGACGCATATTTTTCAGTATATGCATTCTTTCCCTTATATGCCAATATATCATAATCTACGCCGGCAATATCGGAAAGGCCAAAGTACTGACGTTTAGGTTTAATCAACTCATTATACTCCGTGTTGTATTTGAATGAAGGAGCGATAGCACCGTCATATGAACGTACAGGATAGCCCAAAAAGCCTGCAGGAATGCACTGTTCAGTCATATCGTTTTCAATGACTTCAACAATGACATATTTAGACTTACATTCGTAAGCTCCGTCAAGAGTGCCAATTTTCAGACCGATATATTTAGAATCACCCGGTACCATAGTCAAGCCTCTGTAAGACTCCAAAATGGACGGATTGGCATCGGTATCGTTATAATCTCGTATATAGACATCAAATGTGCCGTCATCAGGCTTGATGTTTGCGATGGAAATTTTTACTTCAGTATTTGCACAATTTCCGTCTGAAATTGTATGGAAACGGAAAAGTTTCTTTAATTCGGCATTCTGTAAAGAAGTACCCATCAAATCTGATACAACCCAAGGTGTTGTCGCGCATCTGAACATTTCGTGGTAATCAGACATGTCTGTTGAAGTGACGAGGGCTTCATTTTTGATATAGCAGAAAGAATTCAGTGATAATACTTTTACCACATCAACTGCGCCATCAGCAATTGAGCCAACCTTTTTCGTTGTATCAACGAACTGATACTTAGACTCTTTATATTCAACTTTGTAGATAGAGCCAAGTGTAAAAGTCACTGAAGAATCAACAGTGTCGGCTGTTGCATCAGCAAGATATGTTTCACCAACGTTCCTGTTACTAAGGCTTTCCTGTGCAACAGTAGAAATCAATGCTTTGACAGGTGTATCAACAGGTGTAATTTTAAGTTCAGCAACTGTTACAGGAGTAGTATCTATTTTGTCAACAAGTTTACTATTAATCAAGTCTGCAAGATAATAGTCATAGAATTCCTCCACATACACAACAGCGGAACCGTCCGACGGCTTTCCTCCAAGTACCTTATAGATATAATCCTTTGCACCTGCATTCAATGAGACAGGATAAGATACGGTAGTATCATCGGCAAGAGTACATTTAATGGTAAATCTACCATAGTTCATTGAATTCACGGAAAAGTCATGAGTTTCAGACTTGTTTTCAGCATCTTTTCCGCAAGTGATATTCCAAGACAGTGAAGTATATGCCTCTAATTCTACTTTTTTGCAATAAAATTTGATTTTATCATAATCGCTATCCGTATTCTTGCAAATATCACTTTTTGCACCATATTTATAGAATTCTCCTCTTGAGCGCAATACCGCAACAACATACTTCTTGGCATCACCTGTCTTGCTTGCAGTAATTACAAATGCAGGGCCTGCGTTATATCCGCTAAGTCCCAACACGCGGCAGACATAAAGCTGATTTGATGCCGAAAGGTAAGAATTAGCAATATAAGGAAGTTCATATCTCGGATAGAGAGTGTCTTTATATTTTTCCGCTGAAGTTCCTCCGAAATAGTCAGCGTACTCCTGCTTGCTTGTAATCCAAGTAGGGTCAAAAGCAGGACCTTTCAGAGTTTCGCCCACAAGTCCCGCAGTTGTGATACCGAGACTGTTTGCCTTATAGGTAAGGTCACTAATCTTATCATAGTATCCTGGGGAAGTATGTGTTCCTCTAATATTTTCCATATTATTTTAATTTTTTATTTATCTTTTTATTTTCCTATAAATACTTACTTTTTTCCAAAAAAGAATAAAACCAACTATTTATTTAATTTTGCGTTTTTCCTTCATTATTCTCCGTTCCAATCGACGGAACATATTCCACTCCCCATTGTTCCGCCTCATCAGGAAAAACAGGATTGTCTTTTCTTTCATCAAGCACCACATCAGGATTATATCCATTAAAAATAAGTGTTGCTTCTTGGTCATATCTCCTCCTATAGACTACAACCTTTATTTCGTCACCTTTTTCAACCCGTTTTCCCATCAATTTATCATTACGCAGGCTGCCATTCACAAAAATCTTATAATTGTTTAATGTATTACTGCCCAAATCAACACTCGTAGCAATAAACGTACTGTCTATGATAAACTTAGCCTCCCTTATGCATGGAGGAAAATTCAAAGACAGAATTATTGGCTGATGGTAATAAGGGTTATATGGCTCGCATTCCTCGATTTCTACAGTAGCTTTTTTCTTTGAAGGCATAATCAGTATTCCAACTTTCTTCTTGAGAGGTATCTCTTCCATTATAAAATCGTCTTCATTGAAAATATAGGCCATCGTCTTTATTTCGCATGATTGAGAATAGAACTGACGGTCATTAATGTTATACTGAGAGCTGTCGGAAATATTTTCCAAAGTCATAGGCATAGCATAACCATTAGGAAAAATATATTCTTGCCTATCTGAAAATTTACTGTTCAAAATTGTGTTGAACGTGTTCAGATACTCAAATTTTGTAGTAAATACAGACAACGTATATGTCAAGTCGATAGGCTTGGGCTGTCGTGCTTTCAAATCGAGATATGATTCCGAACCATTGTCATCCAATACCTTTTTTCTTGCAAGGAAATAGTACTTGTCACCCGGTATTGTCCATCCTCCGCCCAAGATAGTGCCGTGCTGAGGATTGCTTTCCCTTTTTATGGTTAAGAAATTAAGAATAATGTTGCCATTGTCGTCAGTATATTTCCAAGTTTGCGTATATTCAGAGAAACGTTGCGTAGTATAGAGAGACATCACAGGAAAAGCCGAGCCTTTTTCATCCTGCATCTTCACAGTATTTTCAGCCCATTCCTTGAACGCCATGTCTATGTCCTTATAACCTACAGGCTTGGGTTTGAACGTACCGTTGTCCATGATATCACGGAGCAGTTCCAAACGTTCCTCATTCCCCTCAATATGTTTGTCTATATCTAAATGGTTTCTATATTTTTTCGGTTTCATAAGGCTACATGTTTTGTGTTTCCGTAATATCATCAACGATTGTGCATACGATGCTTCTGAAATATGGCTTAAAGCCGTACATCGTGTGCTGATTGTCATAATTCATGCGTCCATCGTCCGCAACCTTGAAAAATTCCATATGTTCAGGGGTTACTTGAATTCCGATATAGTCTCCCCTATGTATATCGCATTCATCTTCCTCTAATTCCTTGACAAGCACGTCAAAAGTCAGCTGCCCCATCTTAAGATAGTACCCCTTCATTGCATTTGTGTCGTATGTTTTTAGTTCAGCAGGGTCTATCTTGTAAATGACATTGATTTCTATCGGAGTTTTGAAGGACAAGTCCTTGAAATCAGATTCATAATAAATATCGTCGGATTTGGTATTTTCCCTATCAATCTCATAGAGAACAACTGTTTGATTTACTACTCTGTTGATATACTCCATGGCGATACTTGACTGAAAATCAAATTGATGTTCAGAGAAAAATAAATTGTTCCTGTTAATAGGATTCTTTCTTTTAATATTTTGAGTGTCAAGTTCCATTAAACATATTTTAATATAAATAGTTTGAGCAAACCATTAATTATAAATAATTTTTGTATATTTAGGAAGAAAATAAGACAGAAAAAATAGAAAACAGATGGCTTCATTTAAAAGCATAGAAAAAGCATTGAGAATATTAAAGGAATACAATGGAAGCAATCCTTATATCCTTATGCTACAGAGAGACATATACGTAAATCAGAACAATGATGCATTAGGCGACTTTCAGGTGGAGTTCATACTTGACAACTACAACAAGGAGCCGAGACCAATCAACAAGATAGTGAAATTGACAGATTGGTATGCGGAAAAGAAGAAAGAGGATTGGAAATTAGATTTTATACCTAAGAACATTGCCATATTAAGCTATTTGGGTGAGACTACCACAACATATTGCTGCTACGTACAATATAGAAAAAGTGTCCCTCCAACAATGTCGTTCCTTTCAAAAAAAGGTGTTGTAGGAAATTTTCTTGTGGATGATTTTCATAATATGCAAATTGATTTTGACAGATATGACCGACTTTCCATGGAACAAGACCCTAAGAGAAGACTTTTTCCGCATCAGAAAGAAGGTGTGCAGTTCCTTTTGACAAGAAAGAAATGTATCCTTGCAGACAGCATGGGCTTGGGCAAGACAAGCACATTGTCAGTTGCTGCCATAGAGGGAAATTTTGATTCCACCGTAATTATTTGTCCTGCATCACTTAAAACTAATTGGAAAAAAGAGTTGATGTGGTATGTGCCTGAAAAGGATATTACCATTATAGAATCCATTGCACAAAAAACAAAAGGCGAACTTGAGGAATTTTTAGGCTATTCTGTCGGCAAGTCAAACAAAAAGAAGGAAGAGCTCCTTGAAGAGGCTTATTTTCAGGGGAAATGGCAGAATAATCGTTTTGTCATTGTGAATTACGACATTCTTGATGAATTTTACGAGATTCCGAAGAGTTGGGCAAAGAAAGCGGTTGCTGATGCGCATGAAGGAAGCCCGTTGCTGAAATATATCTATAACAAGAAGAGCCTTATTGTGATTGATGAGGCTCACAAATTGTCAAACAGCACCTCCAAACGATATAAAATTATTAAAGATCTTATCAAAAGAGGTAATCCTGAAGATATTTTCCTTGCAACAGGTACCCCTGTAACAAATAATCCGCAAAATTTGTTCTGTCTTTTGGCATTAATCAAACACCCGTTGTCAAATGATTGGAATTATTATATGGAACATTACTGCGGAGCAATCAAGATACCCGCAAAAGGGGAAAAGGAAAAATGGACAAATTTATTCCTCAAAAGAGTTGGGAAGGCAACATGGTATGACTTGTCGTCGGATGAAAAGGATAAACTTAAAACATTTATTCGTGATAATGCCAAAATGATAACAATCGCAAAAGATCTGACAAATCTTGACGAACTAAAGGAAATGATTTCCGATGTTTATATGCGACGCATCAAGGAGGATATGGAAGGGATGGTTAAAAAAACAATACATGAAATATATTATGATTTGACACCATCACAACTTATGGAATATGAAACATTGTGGGATGAATATGAAGCGGCTCAAAAAGAAAATAATCCTGAAAAAGTAATCAATAAAGATTTATTGGAAGGCGCAATATATAGAAGATACCTATCAAATGCAATGGTCCCGTATACCGAGAAACTTGTTGATGAAATTATAACAAAAGGTGAAAAAATAGTTGTTTTTTGCTGTTTTGATGAAGAACTTTATGCATTGAAAGAATATTATGGAGATAAATGTGTTATCTATAATGGAAAAATGAATGCAAAACAAAAAGATGCTGCTGTTGAAAAGTTTATGAATGATAATACCACAATGGTTTTTATTGGCAATCTCATTGCTGCCGGCGTAGGTATTACTCTCACAAGAGCTTCTAATTTGATATTCAACGACTTGTCATACGTTCCCGGTGACAACCAGCAGGGAATTGATAGAATTTGCCGTATTGGGCAAACAAAAGATTGTGATATTTATATTCAGATATTCAGAAAGACGCAATATGAAAATATATGGAATATTGTCATGAAGAAGACACTTGTTATTGATCAAATAATTAAAAAAGAAGACGAGAAATAATTTTAGATATGGAAGACAAAAAATATTTGGCCTATGTGAGACAGATAGGCACCAACGTTCATGGCCAAAATGAATATGAATTTTTTTTCACGGAAACGCCCGATACGGTATGGGGACAGGATTGGAATGAACTTTGTCCGAGCGCATGTGGCGACATTCCTCCTGAGCCGTCTACCTATTCCGATATAGAACGGCTTTCGACAAACATTAATTTTTTCTGTGCACAAAAGAACAGTTGCTTTTCAATGCAAGACATGATTGATGGAGTTATTGCCTGCGCATTCGAAAGTTTGGATGGGCTTGACGAATATCCGTCACCTTTCAGACTTGTATTCAAATTCGGCGAAGACAAGGAAACTGTTGAAGACCTTCTCGCACAGAGGCAACAATTTTTCAGGCCTTCAACGGAAGGGAAAATTGAAAATTCTGAAATTTTTTAATAACTTTGTACAAAAAAATATGTATATAGCTAATGTCATAACAAACGGTAGTGCAACCGGCGTAACGGAAATGGCTGAAAGAATCAGCAACTTTGAAAATGCTGATATGAGCAAACCAACTCTTATTATAGGCAAAAAGAATGCTGAGAGCATATTCGGAAAGGAGAATATCAAGGTACTTAACCGCAATATCAAAGACAACGTAATATGGACTTATGCCAAAAATGAACGAAGGGATGACTATCTTGAAGGAATCAAAAATTTTAATTCATTCGTGTTCGATGCCTTGAAGCAAAAAGTCAAATACAAGTATTTTGATGTTTTCCACACGAATTACAGCACGGTACGTGATTTTATACTATATATGGGGAATAAGCAGCGTAAAGTAGCGTATCTTAAAAAAGAACATATATACTTTTACACAAAGAATTCAGTATATGGATTAGATTTAAGAGAATGTGAATACTTGGGCATAAAGAAAGAAAAAATTGTCAATATTATCAAGAATGCCAAAAATATCAGTTTTGTTTCCAACTTGGAAGAAAATAGTCTTGAACTCGATGAATATCTTTCCTCAAATGCGTATCTAATACCTTATATTTATTATCTTAAAAATTGTTAATTTTCAGATTGCCAAACTATTTATAGTAAAAATTAATATGTTTTTTAAGAAAAAAGCAGCAAAGCCTGTGGGATGCAGAGTAAGCAGTAATACTGCAAACAATACGCCCACAATCAAGGAAACAGAAAAGAAAGAGCCGAAGGAAGCAAAACGTTCCAAGAAGGAAATAGTAAAGGAAGAAATTCCTATTGAGGAAAATAAAGAACTTGAAAAATAGTATTATCATGATTACTATAAATGAAAATAAGATTGCAGATGCTGAGAACATACTCAACAATATGCAGAATGTAAAGCCATCCGTAAAGGTTGTAAAGAAAGACAAGGGTCTTTTCGAAAGATACGAAAGTGCCGAGAAGATAATTATAACCGAAGACAATAAACAGCTCTTGTTAGGATAACGACATGACCAAAGAAGAAATTTTAAGGGAAGACTTCAAAAGAGCCTTTCAGAGGATAAACGAGTATACTGTAAGCACAGGACTTAATGTTGATGAGGCTGATGGCCCTGAAAAAGATGACGATGGTGCTGCAGCACAGGATGCACCGCAAGATGCAAATGGCGGAGCCGATCCTATGGGAGGACCAATGCCGCCTGTAGATGGCGGTGAAGGAGCCGATGGTGACGCAGCAGGACCTATGGGTGGCACAGATCCTAATATGCAAGGCGGCGCCGATTCAGCAGACGGGGCAGTACCTCCACAAGGTCTAAATCCACAGGGAGCTGAAGGTGAAATGCCTGATGTGAGCATGGACCCTAACATGGCGCCTGAAGGTGAAGGGCAGGAGCAGCCTGATGATACCGTAATAGACGTTACGGACATTACTGATTCCCAAAAGGACATTGAGGGTGAGATTGCACACATCAATGACAAATATGAAAAAGTCATTAAGGCTCTCGGTGCATTTGAAACACTGATTAAGACAAGCAATGAAAAAATTGACGACCTCAAGAGCGAATACGAGAAACGTAATCCGACACAGGTTGAAAAATTAAGTATGCAGACCGCCCATTCCTATCCGTTTAATGTTACTCCCGAAGATTATTGGAAGAACAAGGAAGCTACGTCAAATTATAGCACCGCAAGTGATGATAATGGAAAGGAACAAGGACAGTATGTGATCACACAGAATGACGTAAACGGCGACACAAATTGGAAAGCTATTTCAGACTCTTTAGACGACGAAGACCTAATGTATAATCAAAGTTTGAACAACCTATTCAAATATTAATCTTGTTAGGATAATAGCTGTCAGAAATGACGGCTATTTTTTTGTATATTTAGAGAAATCAAACTATTTATAGGAACGATACTTATTTTTTTAATAATAATTTTAATTAATTTTTTTTCACAATGGAAAATTTGACCAACATTTCAGAAGAGTTTATCTTGGAAGAAGAAAAGAAGGTCCCTGCACAGGGAAGAACCAACATTTTTGATGCCAACAACTATCTCAATGTAAAACTTGACAAAAATGAAGACAAGAAGGTTTTGAAGATTCGTGTTTTGCCTATTGACAAGGACACACCGAAACCATTCAAGAAAATTTTCATGCATTCCGTAAAACTCACACCTGAGCAGCAGGGTAAGAATTCAAGTAAATGGAAGAGTTATATCTGCCTGAAACGCACAGAAGGAATTGACCATGAAGCTCTTGGATGCAAGTGTCCTTTCTGTGAGGAAAACTCAAAGGCTTATAAGGCATACACCGAAGCAACCAATGAGGTTGAAAAGGAAGCCTATAAGGAAATTTTCAAGTCATACTTTGCCAATGAATACGGTATCATACGTTGTATTGAGCGAGGACATGAAGAAGACGGCCCTAAGTTTTGGAAGTTCCCTATCCGACAGGATGGAAAAGATCCGATGAATACAATTAATCGCCTTTACCATTCACAGAAGGAGGAGAGTATTGAAATGGGCGAGAGCCCGCTAAACATTCTCGACATTAACGACGGAAAGGATTTTAAAATCACCATTGAGGCCGTCTATGACAAGCAGAACAACAGGACTGACAAGACAAGTATCTCTATTGAGCCTTATGGAAAGCGTAAGCCTCTTTCAGAAGATATCAATGAAATGATTAAGTGGGTAAATGATGAAAAGAAATGGTCTGATGTATTTGTTGCTAAGCCATATGATTATCTTTCACTCATTATTGACAAGAAAGTACCTTTCTACGACAAGGCGAACGGAGTGTGGTGCGCAATGACAGGCGGAACACAAACCCATGATGAGAAAATCAATCAGGATGATTTGTCTGAAAGCAACAAAAAGATCGAAGAAGCAAGGAATACAGTGCTAACAGCAGCAAAAGCAAGCACAAGCACCGCTTCGGCAATTGATGATTTACCATTCTAAAACAAAAAATGCTATAACCGAATAGGTCGTAGCATTTTTTTTGATCATTGCAAAATTTTTTGTATTTTTAATAAAAATAAAAATTAATTTTAATTTACAAAATATGGCAGGACAACCTTTAAAGAAAAAAGAAGTTAAAAAATTTGACATCAAGGATTTTAAAAAGAATTTTTTAGGAGAGAAGACCGCCAAAGCAGCCGATAAGGAAATGGAGTGGATTGTAATGCCACCCGCTTTTCAGGAAGCTATTAAGCTGCCGGGCTTTTTGATGGGAAGAACTCATATGCTGCGAGGATGGTCAGATACAGGAAAATCAACATTGAAGAATCTTGCAGTTGCAAGTGCAATGAGACAGGGCATTATGCCTGTAATTTTTGAGACAGAGGGAAACTTTGATTTTAGTTATGCAAGAGACTGCGGCATGGACATTACTCCTGTTTATGGAGATGTAGTAAATGAAGAGACAGGAGAAACCGAAAGAGGGATTGTTGATTGGGAAGGTAACTACATGCTTTTCACGCCTACTAAGATTTGCGAATTCTGCGGTAAAATGGATTACACGCAGGGCAAAGAAACAAATAAACAACGAAAAGTTGCTGTTATTGAAGATATTGGTTACATAATCAACACCTTACTTGACGCGCAAGATGACGGCGACTTGCCTATGCCGTTGCTTTTCGTATGGGATTCCGTAGGAAGTATCATTTCTTGGAAGTCATACCAATCGAAAGTAGGAAACAATATGTTTGATGCAAATGCAATCAATAATGTATTCAAGCCGATTTTCCCGCGCATTTCAGCTTCTAAAGAAGTAGGCTCTCCTTATACAAACACAATGATTGTTATCAATAAAATTTGGAAAGATACTGCCAATAGTGTAGGAGGTGCAGTTGCTATTGCAAACTCAGGCGGAGAGGCATTCCAATACGGTGTTCGTCTTCAGATACATGTAGGTGGAGTAGCAAAAGCAGGTGTTAAAAAACTAAAGGCCATTTATAAAGGCGAGGAATATCAATATGGTACTGTAACAAAAATTGCTGTATGCAAAAATCAATTGCCAACGCCATATAACATTACATATTCGGGTACTATGTGTTGTGTGCATAATGGCATTATTAGTGAGGATGAAATTGATAATTATAAAAAGACCGAAATCCCTAAATTGATTAAAAAGAAACTTGAATCAATGGAAGGCAAGGATGTTGATGTAGACATTAATGATATCAAGTTCTCCGAAGAAGGAAAGGTTGATATGACCCCCGTACCGACAGAATAACAAAAACAATAAAGCTCAGAATTATTAGTTCTGAGCTTTTTCTTATTTAATATATTTAGCGACTGTTTTTGAAATTACGTTTTTAATTTCAGATTCAGTAAGCACATCAAATATTTCCAACAGATTCACTGATTCCTGTATCTTTTTAATGAAAGAGTTTTTCATATTGTAAAGCCTGTTGATTTCGGCGGGATCAAAATCATATCTATGACCATTCTTGTCTTCGCCGCGATATTTTTTGCTGAATTTGCTTCTTGCACCATCTTTGGAAATGCTTGGATATAGCTTATATGCAAGGACAGAGTGTTTGTTTTGGTTAGACTCAAGCCAGCGCATTACCTCGGCTCTCCTATGTCCTGTTTCCTCATCATCCTTGTCAGAAGAATAATCGCTGTCATCGTCATCGTCATAATCGCCATCGTAATCAAAGTTATCCTTTGAATCATCAGTTGCATCCCATTCATCCTGATCAATAGTATCATTAGGCTCCGTTTCATTAGAATCTTCTTTTTCGAAGAAATGGATTATAGGCGTATTCTGAAACTCCTCATCAAAACTACTTTCCTTCAGATTTCTTTTGCCGTTTTTAGAAATCTTATTTATCGTATACACTTTTTCTGACCTCATAATAAAAAAATACTTTATTATAAATAGTTTATAAACAGCAATTAATTTTTCTTCTTATCTTTGAACACAAGATAGCAATAGCCGCTTGATGCTTCAACAGTTGTCAGTCCCGCAAATCTATTTGCACGCCTTTCAGTGAAGAAATGATAATAGCAAGGGCAATCCGTATGGAGCCATGCATGCAAAACAGACGGAAGACCTATGATAAAAAGATAGAGCGGGCCCATAAGTTTACTGTCTACTGTATGGCCCAATTGCTCATGGGCAACGCTTTCAGGACTTTTTGCACTTCTTGGAGACAGAAAAGCAAAATTACCCAACGAGATACCTCCCATCATCTTGGAACCCTCAAACGCAAAACAGAATTGCCTATAGGATATCAATCTGAGCTTGCCCAAAAACGGCATCATTACAAGAGCTACAATGTTTTGAGGAAGCTGCCATATGAACAAAATGGCAAAAATCAAATAGTTGATAATTTTCTTCATTATATTTATTTTTTATTATAAATAGTTTTTGGATCATGCTAAGGATAAGAGAATTTCATGGGAAGAATGAAGAAGATAATAGGATAGAAAGAAAAATTAGGGACGATATCAGGCAGATACTAACCGAAAGCAATACAATCAATGATGAGGCGGATATTGTAGCAGATGAGATTTATAGGTCCATCAGATATCAAAAAATTGGCAAAGCCAAAATAGTTCAAAAAGAAATTCAAAAAGAAATGAATGGAAAAAATATCAAGCTAAAAGAATATTATTTCTCTATAAATTCAACTTTTAAACAAAAGCCAATCCTTACGACTGTTTATATTTTCCAATTTCCAATAGATGAGGATTATGACTTTTTTATAGAAAGCGGAGGAAAACCATGTATAGGAAACTCCAATTCCTATAAAGGAAAACAAAATTTTTTGACTATATATTGTTATGTTAGTCCAAAATATATTGACTACGGGGAACTCTATGATACCATTCAGCACGAACTGTCTCATTTAGGGAAGACAATCTTAGCAGGAAAAGAAATGGAAGATTATGGATTAATAAGTTATGCCACAACTATACTATGTAGTACGAATGCAAACCAATACCAAGAACTTATTGCAAATATCTGCTATATAGGCAGACAAGACGAGCAAGATGCATATATTAACGGTGCATATGGTTATCTTAAAGAAAAAATGCCAATAGGCGGTAATGAAATCATTAAATGTTTAAGGCAAACAACATTATACGAAAGAATTGATTTTTTAGAAAGAACTATAGAAAACGAAAAAACAATTTTTAACAATGCAGATTTCATTAAAACATTACAAAATATACCACAACAGTACAACCTAACACTAAGCAAATTAAGAGGATGGCTATATCACGGTTTAAAACGATTAAAAAGAAAAACAGCAAACATGCTATCTCATTACGAACGTTTTGTATATTCGAGAAATTTCAGAAGCAATCCTCCAAGTTCACCAATTGACGGAATATAAAAAAACTACGGTCTCAAAAACCGTAGTTTGCTGTTTTAGATGATAGCAATCTCACCTCCGTCAAAGCCATTAAGTTTGATACTTACATTATTATCGACAGCCTCAATAGTGAATTCATCCATAGAATTGTCGAATATCCTTCTTCCGCTTGAAACAGTTTTAACACCTACATCAAGATTTTTCAATTGTTTATCAAGTTCATTGGCTTTTTCCGTAAGGGTAGTAATGTTTGCCTCATGCTTTCCAACTGTTTCCTGAAGTGTATTGATATTGGTGGTTTGTCCCTCAATTGTGGCATTAATATCACTTATCTGATTGTTGATATTTGCAATACTTTCTTTTTGGGAGCTTAATTCACTTTGCAAACTACTTATCCTATTGTCTTGTTCGGATTGTCCTGTTTTTAACGTTTCTATATCTTCTCCGTGGATATTGACAGTAGTTTTCAACTCACCAACAGAGGCATCAGTCTTACCTATAGCAGTTGTAAGCTCAGTAATTGCATTTGAATTCTCGGTTACATTTTCCTGTAATTTGTCAGTAATTCTCTTACTGTCTTCTTTTGTAATATATGCAGATAAATCAACAGTTCCGCCAAGCGGGTCCCAAGCCATCTTGCCATTTATATCAACCCACGCATAGTTCGTACCTGCAGGAATATTTTCGTGAGACTGAACTACATTATAGACATCTCCATCCTCAGCGTTGGACGGCAACGCCTCAAACGTTTCAACAGAACCTTTCGGGCGATAAATTTTTGTAACCTTGTTTCCTAATTCTTCAAGTTTGGTTTCAAGCCCGTTTACCTTGGATTGCTCTATCTCCTTTACAGAAAAGACAACTTCACTATTGGCATTTATCGTTTTTTCTATTGTCTTGCCGTCAGCCGTATATGTAATAGGCTCAGGTATGTTTCCAATAGCAGTATTTAATTTTGCGATTTCATCTTTGGTATAGGCTGATAACGTTATAACGTCAGTTTTTAACTTTTCTACCTCAGTTTTAGTATAGGCCGACAAGCTGTTTTCTATTTCAGCTTTTGTTATATAAGGTTCTAAAGATGGTATTTCAGACTTTTTTGCATAATCATCTAAAGATGGTATTTCAGACTTTTTTGCATAATCATCTAAAGATGGTATGTCCGTTTTCTTAGCATACCTATCCAAGTCTGTTTTTTTGGCGTAGTCAGTTAAATCCTGATGCTTTGTAAGATAGTTTGCGTCATTTTCTAATTGCGATACTTTTGTCGGTATTTCAGGAATATCCTTCTCCGTAATAAAATGCAAATCATTTTCCAATTCAGAAACTTTCGTAGGAACATTTACATCACCTATTGTGATAAACCCACTGTCATTATTCAAATCGGATGTGTTTGCAGGTATTTTCAGTTTAGATATTTCCTGTTTGACCAATTCAGAAGCCTCTTCTATTGTTGTGTAATTTTTCCCATCCAAGACACTTTCCACTATAGCTTTTACTTCCTCAGCATCAACATTTCCTTCGCCTAAAATGGAAAGTGTCCTATCAAAATCAATTTTATAGACAGTTACGGCAGAAGATTCTTCATCAACCACCGTCACAATCTGCCCTATATAAGACGTACCTCCTGAAAGGGCGTATATTTCAGCACTTTCAAAATTGTCAAAAAGTTCAGTATCCTCTAAAGGGAAAGGCTTTTGTCTATGGAAACTTCTTGGCCAATTTAATGTTACAATACCCATAATTAAAATAAGCTATATCTATAATATGCTCAAAATATATCTTGAGCCTGATTTAAACGACATCTTCTCAGTGATGTAAATGTCATAAAGTTTATCCTGATAATTTTTCAATGTTGATATCAGTGCAGTTTTTATCGGCAAATTAAAATCATCTTTAACATTAAAGTCAGTACCCTTAGGAACTGCAACCATAAAGTAATTGCCCTCACTGCAAATATACATGCACTCCTTACTGTTAGGATTATAATCAACTATAAATTTGTGCTGTAGAATAATATCAATATTAATATCTTGTTCTACATCAATTTCGTTTTCGCCGACCACGCCCATATAATACTTGTCAGCGTTTTTATAGTCATCAAATTCTTTAGCCAAAGCATTGTACTTAGACAATAGATCATTGTACTTAGCAACATGCTCATTAAATTTTTCCCATGAGACAAGTCCTTTTTCTTTATTGACCACAGCGCTGAACTTAGTGCCTTCCTTATGAATAGTTTCCTCGTCAGCCGTATAATTGTATTTAGCCAAAGAAATGCCGATGCTGTTATGGTCAGGTTCCCTATAATGCAGGACCAATTGATCGCCATTCAATACTACATCTGTAATTTCATGCCTTTGTATTTCGGCCAACGCAGATTCGGAATTGGCAAGTGCCGCTTTGGACAAATCAAGAGCAGATTTAGTGTTATCCAAAACATTATCAACATTTTTGCCGATGGCATCAATTTTATCGTCTTGTTTCTTTAAACGTTCTTCTACCTTATTGAGTGTTTCTCCTTGGATATTTTCAACCTGATTCTCTATAGCCATAGTTTTGGCGCTGAGTGCATGAATATTGGCAGCCAAATCTTCAGTATGACCTGAAATTGTTTCAACATCATTGTCCAAACCTTTTACGAAAGCATCCAAACTTTGCGTTTTTGCTTCAAGGTTTTTAATAGATAAACTATTATTAACAGTTGCCCCACTAATAAAGGCTACGCTTGTAAAAAGTTTATTAACGTCAAGAGTTCCGCCTGTGGTCAATTCACCCATGCTGTTTTTGAAAGCCTCAAAATCTTCAGACAGCCCTGACAGTCCTCCTTCGACATTAGATAAACGGCAGCCAATATCTTCACAGTCACAAGTGGTAAGTCCTGTAATATGTATGGTTTCGCCATTGATACTGATATTGAGTATTCCTGTTTCCTTATCATATGAAGTACCCGAGAAATCAACGCCTTCTCCGAATATATTAGTTGCACCGCTTGTTATTGGAATATCATCACCGCCAAGGTTTATTAAATGGAGAATTCCATTATCGTCATAGAATCCGTCAACAATGTCCATACCCCTCAAAAAATTGAAATTTCTATCAATTTCGCCTCCTGTCAAAGAGCATTTCTTTGTATAGTCACCTCGATAGATATTAGTATCCAACATAAAATATGTTATACCGCTCTGTGCCATAGTATTTTTATTTTTTCAGTTCAAAAATTGAATTATTTTTAATGTGCGCATAATCCATGGCACACGTATAGAATTTGAAGGAACGAATATCACCGATAAAAGTCCCCGCAAAATGTTTTTCCAATGGTAATAAATAAGGGAATTTTTCCCAATATTTGAAATTTATGGATTCTCTTAAGCCTTGAGTACCGCCGCCTAATGATATATTGAACGGAACACCCTCCTGCTTGTCGAAAGTATCATCAAGTTCATGAAAATCAAAGACAGGAAGTTCTTTTGAAACCATTTTCAAATATCCATTGACATAGATGTAAAGTTTCATCTTTCTACCCGTAGATGAAATGTTACATTCATTCACAAAACCATTTAAAACCTTAAATTTAACCGTTACAACATTCCACTCTTCTGGTTTGATGATATCTGAAAAAGAAGTTTCTTCAACCACGGAGAATCCTGCTTCAGAGTCACAGTTATGTATAAGGTAACGATAACTGATGCTTCCGTCAGGATTGTATTTTAATGCAAAGGCGTTGTTTTTGATATCCTTTTTGAAGTCATACTTTTCAGTTTCCGTCAATCCGTCCAACTTGTCAATATTTTCCGTTGTAAAACCATTCTTGGCACGGTTCATGATAAGGAACAGATTATTTTGGAGGTTTGTATTATAATTTTTTGTGATTCCCGTCAGAACAACATCTGCATCAACCCAATTTTCAGTGGTAAATCCATTCTTGGTCCTGTTGAAGAACAAATGTTTATTGTCCGTTTTAATTTCAAAATATCCGTTTGTATATAACGGTTTACCATCAGACGTTTCCAATGGTGCATTCATGGTATCCCCTGTTTCCAAATAGTCATCCCCGAAATAAAAGTCACAAGGACTGCTATTCTGTTGTTCTTTTTCCTCATTGTTTTTATTCTCCCTTTCAATGCAGTCACAACTGCAAGGGTCATTAAATGAAAACTGTTGATTGAACGGATACAGCACATCCACCTTGTCTTTCTTCTCATTTTCTTTTTCAACAGGAAGGGTTTCAGCATAGGTCTTTTCTTCAAAATTCTCGCAGAATCCACTGTTTATTCCGTCTTTTTCGTATCCTTCAAAACTGTTGTCGTAAAATTGTGCAAATTTATTTTCCGCTCTTGTTCCAATATAAAAGAAAATACCGCTATTCTCAGGATAAAAATCATTTAAGATATTTTTAGGCGTTTTATATTTTTGCGGACGCAGAACAAACTCCATGTTCCATTCATTTTCAATCACCGTCGGTAAGATTTCATGATTAAATCCGAAATATTTAAAAACACCTTGATAAAAACCGCCCGTTAATTTAGTATAGCCATCATTCATCACTTCTACAGGATATTTGCATTCCTGAGTTATGCCTGAAACCTCCTTAAGCGTCAGCTTCAAGTCGCCGTCCGTAATATTAAATTTGGAATTTACAATTTTATCTATCGCTTCGCCATTACTAACGGCATATTTATCAAACCAAATGTGCCCATTGTCTGTAAAAGTAAACCCGGCATCTTCAAGTACAGCATTTTCCGATACGGCATTTTCCCATGTTTTTAAAGAGCGCAACGAATCGCCTGATATGCAATTTTTATCCTGCAAATCAATATAAGAACTTAAACATTTTTCCGTTAAGGAGCCATCATATTTCGTATTGTAAAAACCGCTGTCCTCACGAGCAAGAACAACATCAAAATATTTATCTGTAAGAAGATAAGTTTCAATGCGGCGCTTTTTATAATTATTTAAAATTTCAGACATTAATCTAATGGTTTTTCTTCTATAAATAGTATTTATAGGTAATAAATAGGTTTTATAATGAGATATTGTTTTATAACGGAGGAGCAACTCCAATACCTTTTAAACGAGGGAGATTGCTATCTTGATAAGACAGATACAGGGTCTGACGTGCCTATAGATTCAATGAAGTTCAATGGCGGAGAAACCGTAGCCAAAAATGCTGATTCCGACGAAGTTATCACAACAGATAAAATAGCACACAGTAGAGTTTCAGGACATCCTTGGCTACGAAGAAGTTATGGCATGAATGAAGATTTGGACAATGAAAAGGCTTATATCGGGAAAAACAGTCAGGAGTATCTGTCGCAGATGAACGGCAAAATGGCCAACAACATTTCAAAGGAAATGAAAAAAGGTGGCTCACGTCTAAACACAACAGAGGTTCGCCTTAACCGTTTGGAACAACAGAAGAAAAACGATCCCGCAACATTTGCACAGAATGGAGGAGACAAAACAATAAAAGCATTGCAAGCAATCAAGAATAGACAAAGGAATGCAGCAAAAAGCACCAATCCGATTGCACCGAGATATAACACCTCCCTTTCAGCGGATTTCAACGTCCCGCAGGTGCAAAAAGGCGAGAATGGCGTTATTTATGATCTTAGAGCAAACTAATTTCCTTGAAAAAAAGAAAAAATAAATTATTATTTTAATAAATCATAAAATGGCAAAACAAAGTAGACTTGAAGCCGAGGCTATTGAAACAAGAAAAGAACACTTAGTCAAAAACGACTATCAGAAACTTGTTAACGAATATAGCGAAACGCATCCAGACGCATTGAGCGACGGTGATCCCTTAGGTAAAGGTACAGGCAACGACATAACATATTCGCTACCTGATGCGACAAAATCAAAACATCAGTACACGCGGAATGTTGATACAGCAAATGGCGGTGGACAATATGATATTGAAGGAAGAAACGGAAGAGGCGGTCGAAAGAGAGCGTCAGTAGTAAATATTTACTCTTCGGTAGCGCCATATGGGGAGGACTCCGTGGATACGACTAAAAATATAGAAGAAGGGCAGTACGTTATAAGATAATGGACTTTTTACAAGAAATATTTCAGGAACTTCTTACTGAAGAGGCAAGAACTGTGGATGTAGTTGATGCTATCAAAAAACGCTATGAAGCAAAGATTACATACAAGGCCGACGACGATCCAAAAGGCACAGGCGAACGTATTATTCAGCCTGTAGCTTATGGTACCACAAAGTCCGGAAATCCTGTAATTAGAGCTTTTGAACCTTACGGTGACACAAAAACAAAGGTGCCTGCTTGGAAGTTTTTCCGTTTAGATAGGATTACATCATGGAAAGCCTTACGTCAGAACAAGTTTTCGGAACCTCCTGAAGACCAATGGCGGCTTGCCGGTGCAGATGGCAAATTTAATGAAAACGGCGATGAAACCATGAGGGAAGTATTTCTTGTTGCCGACTTTAAGGGTACTAAAGCAAGATATGAACGCGGTGGACTTGCTAAATATAACGCTCAACGCACAGCTCGTAAAAAGCAAACCGATTCATTATATGATTTTAAACGTAACATTGAAAAGAGTAAACAGACAGGCAATATAGACTATATCCAACGTAACGTTGCTGCATGGAATCAGGCTAAGGCAGAAAGGGAGAGGCAATTACAGCAGAGAAACATGCAGAACAATAAAGGCAATGAAGCCTCAATAACCGATATGGAAAAAGCACAGAATTTTCCTTCAGATACCGTACAAACTGTAGGACCTGTCAGAACTCAAAATATGGATAATAAGACTACAGACAACAAACAGTCTTTAGATTATGCAAATGCACAACAGTCAGGACCAATTTATAAAGCACAAATGCAGAACAAAGAAGAGTCCAAGCCCGAAGAGCCTGTTGACAGCAACGAAAATAATATAGAACAAGATAAAAATCAATAATGGATTTAACTAATGCAATAGCAAGAGCACAAATGCTCATGTCGGAGGAATACCAGAATAAAATGGATGCAATTTCTATGGGTGCAAGAAAAAAAGGTGGAGCAGGTATTTCCAATTCCGAACTTAGCGGCATGGAACAGCAGGTATTCGGATTTGGTGGAAACGACGCGGCATCAGCACCTCAGGTACAATACCAACAAATGCAGTCACAAACATATGAACAAGGGGCAAATATTGATAAACTTCCTGAATTTTTAAGGGAGTCTGCCAAGAAAACGCCTATCGGAGCAGGAATGCAAGGAAGCTACATGTATAGCAATCAGCCCGTTCCATTGGGAATACCTACACCGACTGTACAGAAAACGGCAATGCCGCAAAGTCCTGCTCCTTCAGTAGGTGGAATCGACTATAATTATATCAAATATTTGGTAGAAACTGCAATCAAGGAAAACTCAGGAATGATTACTGAATCCGCAGCAGGAGCCACTTTCAGGGGAATGAGACTTGTGGAAGGCAATAAATTCCAATTTGTAGACAGTAAAGGCAATGTATATGAAGGTGTGCTTACGCTCAAGAAACGAGCAGGTACAAAATAATTTCGAATTATTATATATTTATAGAACCAAGGTTGAAACAACATCCTTGGTTTTTTATTTTTTTAATCGTATTTTTGCATAAAATTAATTTTTAGAATGGCTAAAGTAGTAAAAAATGATTTGGGCTATCTTGGAATAGATTTCCAATACAGACTTATAGGTTCATTTATTAATGAGCCTAATTTTTTCAAGGATTTGGAGAGCATCATTGATCAGAACATGTTTACCGACCAATACCTGAGAGTCATTGTTGGCGTAATGAAAGAATATTTTGCAAAACATGATTCTGTGCCATCATTTGGAATGATTGCAATAAAACTTAAGGAAAGGGCTCTTACAGAAGAGGATGATCAGTATTTTCAGGAGACTCTTGAAAAAATAAAGAATACGACCACTGAGGGTATTGAAGAAATACAGGAGATGGCTGAAAAGTTCTTCAAACAGCAGAATTGGGTAAGGGTTGCCAATGAAATTATCAAGATAGCAAAAGACGGCAATGCAGAACGTTATGACGAAATTGACTCCCTGACAGAAAAGGCCGCATCAATCGGCAGAAAAGATGCAGACACGTCATCCCCTCTTGAAAACGTTGATGGTGACCTCTCAAAGGAAGATGTTGTAATAATTCCTACGGGTATCAGACAATTGGATGAGGCCCTTGGCGGTGGCATGGAAAAAGGAAAACTTGGTTTGATTATTGGTAGTAGTTCATTTGGAAAAACATCTATGACAACAGGTTTCGCCGCATATGCAGCAACGCAGGGTTTCAAAGTGCTTCAGATTATTTTTGAAGACACCCATAGAGATATCCATAGAAAATATATGGCATATATTTCTGAAGTTGAAAGCAAAGATTTGAATAAAGACCCTGAAACAACCGAACATGTGAAAGAAATTCTTAAAGATTCCCCTATGAGTGAATTAATCAATAACAATATTCGCACAATTAGACTCGAATCAGGAGAGAAAACCGCCACAGATATTAAGAATATCATCAAAAAGAAAATTAATGAAGGTTTCAAACCTGATATGGTTATTATTGACTACTTTGAGTGTGTAGCCCACGAAAGAGGCACCTCTACAGACAAAGAAGAAGTCAAGGAAGGAAAAACCATGCGTAAATTTGAGAATATGGCAGCAGAATTTGATGCATTATTTTGGGTAACTACACAGGGTAACAGAGATTCTTTCGGAGCAGAAATCATCACACAGGATAAAGTTGGAGGCTCAATTAAGAAAGTACAAATTGCGCATGTCATCCTTTCAATTGCAAGAAATCTTGATGATATTGCAAGCCAAAAAGCAAACATCACAATTTTGAAAAATAGAGGAAACATGGCAGGAAAGACATTCAACGGATGCCACTTTAATAATGGTACGTGCCGTATCACATGTGATGACGTGGTTGATCTTGTAAGTGTTTTGGCCTATAACGAGAACGCGAAAGACATTATCGAAAACAAGATGGACTACTACAAGCAGAAAATTCGGGGGCAAAAAGCCGCAAAACAGGCAAACTCCGCGAAAGAATTTGCAAACAACGATTTCCAATAGGAAACGATTTGACAATAATTTTAAATTGAATATTTTTAATAAAAACTATAACTGAATGGAAGTAAGAAAAACAAATGGTTCCTTTGAGGAATACAGTAAGGAAAAAATTAAGGAAGGACTTTGCGAAGCATTTAAAACTGCAAAAGAAGATTGCCATGATGTGGTTTTAAATGGCATTGTAGATAATTTATATGTCTATGACAAAATAGCAACTTCAGAAATTCGTCATCAGGTAGAAGAAGCCTTGATGTCAATTAATAAAAAAGTAGCTAAGGCATATATTGAAAAATTTGATGATGATAAAGATCTTAGGAAAAAGAGAGACTTTATTAAAGATTACATTAACGCTACAAATGCAGCGTCAGGCTCGAAGTTTGATTCTAATGCCAATGTATCTAATAAAAATATTGTAACTATGGGCCAAGAGCTTTATAAGGAAAACAATATTAAGCAGAATAGGTATATTATGCATAATAAAATAAAGGCATTATACGGCAAAAAACTTGCAGACCAATATTTGCAAGACCTTAATAGTCATATATTGTACAAGCATGACGAATCAGGGACCCCAGGATTTCCGTATTGTGTTGCCATTACAATGTATCCCTTTTTGACTGATGGATTGACAAAATTAGGTGGCGTTTCTGTGGCTCCAACAGATACGAAATCATTCTGCGGAGAATTTATAAATCTTGTATACTCAGTGTCATCTCAATTTATGGGTGCTGTAGCTACGCCTGAGTACTTAATGTATATGGATTATTTTCTTCGTAAGGATTATGGGGAAGATTATCCTGAGTTGTCTGAAACAATAGTAGAAAACACGTCCAAAAAGAGGACTTTAGGAAAAGTTATTGATAATTGTTTTCAGCAAGTTGTCCATTCAATGAATATGCCTGCAGGAAATCGCGGTTATCAGACTGTATTTTGGAACATTTCTTATTTTGACAAGCCATATTTCGAAGGCGTTTTTGGAGAATTTAGATTTCCTGATGGGAGTAAGCCAAAGTGGGAGACATTATCTTGGCTGCAGAAACGTTTTATGAATTGGTTTTGTGAAGAGAGAAAGAAATATGTCCTTACATTCCCTGTGGAGACTATGGCAATGCTTACTGATGGAAAGGATGACTTTTTGGATAAAGAATATGCTGATTTCACAGCAGAAATGTGGGCAAAGGGGCATAGTTTTTTCTGCTATCTTTCCGATAGCCCTGATAGTCTTGCAAGCTGCTGCTTTAGTGGCGAGCAAAAGGTTTTATGGAAATCATCTACAACAGGGGTTCATTTGACTTCACTTAAGGAGTTATATGATACTAAATGGGAGCCCGAAAAGAAAAATTTGAGAATATTTCATAATGGCAGTTGGGTTAAAGGCAAGGCTATCAAATTACCAAATAGAAAAATGTATGAAGTTGAGACCTTCAACAACAAAAAGTTTTTTATGACTGATAATCATATTAATGTAACTCTTAATGGTGAAAAAGAAACAAAAGACCTTACAACAAATGATTATCTAATGTTTAATACTTTGCCTCTTAATGCAGTTCCTGAAAATGATGAAAATCTTACGTATGAGCAGGGATTTGTTGTAGGTGCTTTCCTTGGAGACGGCTCGTTTGGTAGTACAAAAGAAAATGGTATCATATATGATATTAATTTTTCACAAAACAAAGATAAGTATGAAAAACTAATGAATATTTTGGATATCGCCAACAAACAACTTGGCGATGGAAATGTCTCAAGATTAAGTAGCGTTTATAATAATGTTTATCCTGTTCGTATTTCTTCCAAAGAGTTAGCCACATTTATTATTAAATGGACTAAATGGGAAAGAGGCACTTATGCTTATAATAAAAAATTAAATCTTGATTGCTTGCTTCAATCAGTTGATTTTAGAAAAGGCATTCTTGATGGATGGTATAATACTGACGGCGGAAATAATAATAGATGTTATAGTACAAGTCCTGTATTAGTTGAAGATATGGAAGCACTTGTGACATCATTAGGTATGCAGTCTATAATTGACGTTTCAGATAAAACAGATGAAAAAGTCATTATACGAGAGAAAGAATATGAGCGCCACTATCCATTATATTGCCTTAGATGGTATGAAAATGCAAATCATAGAAACAATAAGACAATTGATAAAAGTTGGATAAAAAAGAATAATTCACTTTATTTTAAAATAAAAAGTATTAAAGAATATAATGAATATACTGATGATGTTTATTGTATAGAATGCAATAATATTGATGAGCCATATTTTACACTTCCATCGGGCTTGATTACTCATAATTGTCGTTTACGCAACTCTCTAAAGGAATTGGACAATGCTGATGAAACTCATAATCATACTACGCATCAGTATTCAATGGGTACAGCATCAGTTGCTACAGGGTCGAAATCCGTAATGACAATAAATCTTCCAAGACTTGTACAGGATGCCGTAAAGGAATATCTTTGCGATGTTCGTGATATAATACTTGAAGATGGTAAGCCTCTTGATAAAACACTTTATGAAAAGTACAAGCCTGAAATCTTGTTAAAGATTAGAGAAAAAACAGAAGAGACATTCTCAAGGGTTCATAAATATCAAACAGCATTCAATGAATCTATTAAAGATTTCTTTAAGGCAGGGATGCTTGATGTTTATAGTGCAGGTTTTATTGATATGAAGAAACAGTATCTTACCGATGGCGTAAATGGAGTTGTTGATGCTGCTGAATTCTTGGGTATTGAAGCAAAGCCTACAGATGAATATCTTGAATTTGTAAATAATATTCTTGAGCCAATTAATATTACTGAACGTAGAGACAGGACAAGAGAATGTATGTTTAACTGTGAATTTGTACCAGCTGAAAATCTTGCTGTGAAGAATTATAAGTGGGATAAAAAAGATGGCTATTTTGTTTCGCCTAAGCGTAATTTGTATTCATCTTATTTTTATGGGCCTGAAGATGAAAGTGTGACCATTTTCGATAAATTTAGACTTCATGGAAAGGATTTTACACAGTATCTTTCAGGAGGAGTTGCTTTACATGAAAATCTGCAGGAACATTTGACACAAAAGCAATATAGAGACCTTCTTAAATATGCAGCAAAGGTAGGATGTTCTTATTTTACATATAATGTACGTTCAACCATATGCAATGAATGTGGATATATTTCAACTCATGATATGGAAACATGCCCAAAATGCGGGTCAAAAAATGTAGACCATATCACAAGAATTATTGGTTATTTAAAACGTATATCTTCTTTTTCAGAAGCACGGCAAATTGAAGCAGGACATAGAGCCAAAAATTAATTTTCCAAAAGAAACTATCTCTTGAAAAAGAGGTAGTTTTTTTTATTTTTATTAAAAAAAATGGGAAAAATTAATATTCTTGTGGTACCGTCTGATAATCAGGGTGGAGTAGGATTTTATCGTTCCATACAACCGCATTTACAACTTGAAAAACAATTTCCTGATGATTTCAGTGTCACAATAGACATGAACCCTAACTTTTATGATTTGCTTGGTTTCATGAAATATCAGATAATTCATATGCATAAAGCTCTTTTCAGCAATATGGAGCAATTCCGTAATGCAATGGCCTTTTTTAAGATACACGGAATTGTCACTATTATGGATATTGACGATCATTGGAAACTCGGGCCGCATCATCCGCAGTTCTTATCTCAGAGGCATAGCGGAAGTGACAAAATTTTACTTGAAAACATGAAACTGTTTGATTATGTTACAACAACGACCGAACTTTTTGCTAACGAGATTAAACGAATTAATGGGAACGTAAAGATATTTCCAAATGCCATCGACCCGACGGATTCGAAATTTGCAGTACACAAAAAGCCGTCCAACAGGCTCAGGGTTGGTATGATAATGGGGTCTTCACATGAATATGACGTACAGTTGTTAGGCAATATTTCCAATCAGTTGGCAGGCATGGGGGATCTTGACAAGATACAACTGGTTTTGTGTGGATTTGATACCAGAGGAAGCATGACAATTATCAATCCAAGGACAGGACAGCAACAACAACGCCCGCTAATGCCTAAGGAAACTGTATGGTATCGTTACGAAAAGCAGATTACCGATAACTATAAGATTGTAAGCCCTCAGTACAAGCATTTCCTTGATGCATTCCTATGGGCGAGTGTTTATCCTTTTACCGACAATGAGCCATATAAAAGGTGCTGGACTAAGGATATGAACCATTATTATGAGCACTATTCCGAAGTGGATGTCCTTCTTGCCCCATTGGAAGAGAATGATTTCAACAAGGTTAAATCACCATTAAAAGTTGCGGAATGCTGTTTTTCACACACTGCAATAATTGCACAAAAGTTTGGCCCATATACCATTGACTTAAAGAGTATTTTCGACCGCAACGGCAATATATCTTCAGACGGCAACGCAATGCTTGTAGAAAGCTCTAAAAACCACAAGCAATGGGCAAAATATATCCATAAGTTGGCAAATGACCCCGAACTCGTAAAGATAATGCAGGAACGACTTTACGATAGTGTTCATGAGAAATATGATTTGAGGAACGTTACAAAAGACAGGGCGGAATGGTACAAAAAAATAGTTTCTGACAAAATGTCATAGAAAAAAACAGAAGGCATAATCCTTGTTTTTATTGATTTTTTTTTAAATAAAATTAATTTTAAGATAAAAAGAACATGAAAATCTGTTTAACAATTGATGACGTAATAAGAAACAAAACAAAAGCCTTCATCAAGGCATATAACAAAGAAAAAGGAACTGATATTGATCCCGATACGTTTGTACCCACAAGTGCTGTTTTGAGTGATATGTTCAAGTTTAAATCCGTGAAGGATTATTATCGTTTTCTTTATGATGATTATCATTTTGAAATTTTTGGAGAAGCTGAACAATGCACAAGGATGCTTGATAAGAAACTCAACTTATGGCTTATTGAGCAGAATGATAATTTGGAAATGGAAGGGAAGAAGGTTGACTTCATGCTAGCAAACTTGAGGGAGTTTAATCAATCAATCGGAGATACGTATTTCTATCTGTCAAAGATTGCAACAAGGATTAGGGAGGTATTTTTCCCTAAAGATCCCGATGACGTATGGAAGAAATGCGACATTTTGATTACGGCAGACCCTTATCTGATTGAAAATAAACCCGAAGGCAAAACAGTCGTAAAAATCGAAATGCCATATAATAAAGACAAGACGGCTGATTTCACATATAAGAATTTGGACGAGCTGCTGTCAGATAAAGAATTTATAACAAAGGTAGGAATTTAATAAAAATGACGGAAAAAGACACAAAAGTCATTTCAGCATTGGAAGCTGAAATCAAAAAGATTGCAAACAAAGAGAACAATCTTTATTTTTACGTATATGATACAAAGGGTTCACCATCTGAGAGCTTGTATTATATTTATGATTTAGCATTACAGTGCCGCGATTTAGGTTATAAGGTTAAGATGCTTTATGGAGACAAGGAATTTGTCGGTGTTGAAAAATGGTTAGGCAAGGACTATAGTGATTTACCCCATGCTAACATTGAAAAGGATGCGGTGCCGCTTTCGGTTTCCGACGTGCTGTTTATTCCTGAGATTAATACCAATGTAATGGCTGCAATCAAGAACAAGAAAGAAGTCCTTTGTAAAAAGGTAGCTATTCTGACAAGCATGAGGTATCTTTCAGATATCATGAGACCAATCGGTACGACTTGGGATAATTTGGAAATCAACGAGTGCATCACTATGACAGAAGCCTTGGCAGAAAACATCAAATCTGTTTTCCCATCAGTGAGGACGCATGTAGTGAGACCGAGAATCAATAAGATATTTACCTATGACGCATCGAAGCCAAAACCGTTAGTTATCAATATTATTTCAAAGACAAGCGAGCATGCAAATTCGATTGTGAATAATCTGCATTGGAAATATAAGACATATGGGTTTCTTGCAATTAGAGAACTTAAAGGGCTTTCGTTTGAAGAACAGGCAAAAGCGCTGCAGGATTCTTTCTTGACCATTTGGCTTGATACTGATACTGAGTTTGGTCTTGAAGCTTTGGAAGCTATGGCTTGTGGAAGTATAGTTGCAGGCAAGATACCTGAAAACGTCCCCGAGTGGATGACTGACGAGAAAGGCGAACTTAAAGATAATGGTATTTGGTTTACTAAAAACAGCGATATACAGGACGTGATTGCGAGTGCAGTGCAGACATATCTCTATGACAAGATGCCTGAAGTCTTGTACGAAGAAATGGAAAAGACGGTAAAAGCATATGACAGTTCAGTATCAGAAGAAAGCGTCAAAAAGACAATAGATGATGATATTATCGGAAACAGAGTGAAAGAGTTCGAATTGTTGATTTCCGGAATTAAAAATAATAAAGATAAAGAAACCGAAACAGAATAATGTTAGATGTCACAGTAATCGTACCTCTCAAGAAACTCGGCAAGACAGAGGAGAAATATTTAAACAGGGCAATTGGGAGTCTTTCTGATAATAAAGAATTAAATTTAATATTTGTTGGACCAAAAAAAGTTTTAGAAAAGGCTGAAACCATTGCCAAGAAGCAAGCGCCTTCCATTCCTTGCGAATTAATGGAAAATGATGAAACCGATATTTTCAAACAGATTAATAAGGCGGCTTTTGCCTGTTCAAGTAAATTTTTCTCTGTTTTGGAATTGGATGATGCCTATACATCAAATTGGCTACAGTCTGCAGAAGCCTTCATCAATAATAATTATGGCAACAGCGTATATTTATTGATTGAAGAAATTGTGAACAAGGAAGGTATTTCACAATATTTCGCCAACGAAATGGCGTGGAACCCTGCTTATGTGGGCGATAGTCTTGGGGTACTTACCGAAGAAGCTATTAAGGCATATCCTAATTTTATTTTCTCAGGAGCACTAATCAATACAGAAGACTTTATCACAGTGCATGGACTAAAATCGTCAATGAAGGTTGCTGCATGGTATGAGTTTGCATTGCGCCTGATAGTGAATAAAAAACAAATTTTCACAATTCCAAAAATAGGCTATCTCCATACTGTCGGAAGAGAGGATTCTTATGACGAGAACATACGCAAGGAAATCTCCGAAGAGGAGGGAAGATGGCTGGTAGAAACCGCAGTAGAAGAAAGCAACTTTATTGATGACAGAAATTTAAAATTCGAAAAATCAGGAGAGTAGTTAATGTTGAATACTGTGGTGGCTAAATACGGGCACTGCAGTATTCGTTATTATTGGGGCAATAGAGATACTATTACATATAGTATAAAAAGGAAAGCATAATGTCATTTTATGGAAAGTCCCGTTGAAATATAATAATATTTAAGACTTTTTAGAAAATGGCACGAAGAAGGAAAGCCGACAACGCGAAAGAGAATTATTGGGGCGACAGAGAAGAGCAGGCAGTAATAGACTATCTCGCTACCGATGACAGAAAAGAAAAAAATGAAATCTATAACAAGATACTAAGACCTGCGCTTGATACCTTGATAGAGTGTATAATTAGGAGATATAAATTGTTTGTGCCTGAAGAGGACTATGATGTGACTTTTCGGGATGTTTCGACATTTATTTTTGACAAATTTGACAATTTTAAACCTGGTGAGCATAAGGCATATTCTTATTATGGAACAGTATGCAAGAACTATCTTATCGGCAGGATAGAAAAGTACACTAAGTCTCTTGAAAAAAATCCGTCATACGACCTGATGGAATCCAACCTGAACAATAATATTCGTTACTCCGAGGAAATGGATAAGGGGCAGGAGGTTGCACAAGAATGTATTGAAAGGCTTACTGAAAAGATTCAGCACATGCTAAACGATTCTTCCCTAAAAGAGAATGAGAAAAAATTAGGCAAAGCGCTGATCAGCCTTTTTCAGGATTGGGATTTTATCCTAACAACAGACGGAAGTTATAAGCTCAACAAAAGTGCTGTATTGTTATTCTTAAAAGATGCGACAGGTATGGATGCCAAAGGTATCAGGGACAATATGAAAAAATTCAGAAAAGCATTCTTGTTAGCAAAAAGTGAAACTATTGAGTAACCATGAATAACGTAATAAAAAAGAACTTTTCAGTTAGGTTAAATAATCTTGACAAAGTAGAACAACTATTGCAGGAAACATATGATTTGGCTTGCCAACAATATAATACAATTCAGAATGAAATTAATAAAGTCGCAAATTCAACGATTATAAAAGATTTGGATATTGATGGTAAAGAGAAGTATGGCAAGGTAATGAGCAATTATATCACGCTTCAGCAAAAAGCTATTGCTCAAAAATTTGACATAGCAAAATTAATGTCAGAAGTCCTTAAATCAGGAGGCGATGTGAAGAAGGCCATTGATGAAACAAAGAAAACCACCCTTAACATTAGCGAATTGAGACGTATAGCAAAGGCAGGACTACCGACAGCAGATGAAGTCAATGAAGTCGAAGAATATACTTTAAAGAAACCATAATGGGCGAAAATAAAAATAAGGAGAAGAAAGAAAAAGTTCTTGGCTCTATCGCATCAATACAGACATTATTGGAGCGATATCCTGTACTATTGACAGCCGATAGTGACAATAACGGCAATGGCAATACTAACGTTTCCATGAGTTTTCTTATGGCATTATTGGGGATGCTTAATGTTACACAACAGGACATTGTAACATGGATGGCACGTATAATGTCAAGCAAGTCCGCGGACGGAATTTTAAATACAATAGAAGAAGCTGTCAAGGTAATCTTGCTGACTAACATCAAGTCATTATATACCTGTTCCGCAGATCCGTTAATTTCAGATGAACTGCTTGGCGACTACACAGATATCAACGGGCAGCCTGCTAAAGGAAAGGGGCTTGAGATTGATCTTGAAGTTGCAGATATAATGAATATTTTGTCATTTTGCCCATTGTCATATGAAGGGGAAGCCTTTTATTTTGACAACGGTACAGACAATGCGGTCATACGGGAGATTTCCGACTTATGGAAATCGAGAGATTTCAATGCCTTTTTATGGTATGTAATCAATCGTGCGCAAACCAATAAATCTGAGAAAAGAAAGCGAGTATGGGATAATAGATGCCGTTACTTTAAGAATAGAGAATACTCAAATGATTTCTTCGCAGTTGATGCAAATGCAGTCAAATACTTTACTTGTGAATACGTTGAGAAGCCTGAAAATATAACAAAAGCCTCTAATGTGTTGAAGATTTTTCTTAATTCGGAAAGGTATAAATACAGGCGAAAATCAATGAATATTGATATAAATCGTACTATTTTCGAATTTAATTACGATTTTATTTATAGCCTAAAACTTTTTGATAGCAAAACATTAACTGCCCAAATTGTCAATGCTGTATTAGGGCTCTCATCCACTGTCACAGGAAATATGACAATTCAGCATCAGGTGGTACAAGAAAAAATCCACGAGGCCGTGCGGCGCATTTTAGAGGATGATGACGACGGCAATACAAGCAATGCAGGAGATTCATATTTTAAATTTTCGAATGATGAGTATAACACGTTATTGGATGCTGCAACAAAAAAATACAATGGCAAATATCAAACAGGTGAAAATAGCACAACTAATGTTTCATTCGACATTATAAAACAATCCATACAAAATATTAATTGGGCACGGAACACAGACGAAGAAATCGAAGCTATAAGCAATGTATTCGGAACGGCAGCAAGAAGTATTTCAAACGATACAGAACGAACAACAACATCTGACGATTGGGGCGTTGCATTCAGCATTGAAACTAATTTGTTGAAAAAATTTATCGAAGAGCTGTCAACTCAGTTAGTCATAACACTTTTGTCGCCTAAAGTTGTCATTCTATATGCTGTAAATGCCTACATAATGAAGGGTAATGCTGATGATTTGAAATCTTGGGAAACATTCTTCGGTACATTTGGAAACTTAATAAAATCGGTAGCTAAGAAGATTAAGGATATTATTATCCAAGAATTGTATGCTTTTGCCATGGATAAGTTAAAGCCGCTTTTAGAACTCTATACCAATAAACTGCTATTGGAGACAATTCGGGATTATAAAGATTTACTCGTAAACCTTAAACGGCTCTGCCTGCCTTCCAATAGTAGCAACGGAGGAACAACCCATCTGATTGACAAAGTGGATTATGCTGACATTATTCCGTCTAAAAATAAACCTTAAAAATGTTTAGAAAGAAATGACATTAGAATATATTTGTAATTCTTTGATAGAGCTGATTGATAAAGCCAGAAAACCTATGACGTATATACCTGCAGCGTTATTGGTCTGTAGCGCCATTAATCGGCCGGGGTTATCATCCATGACAGTAGCCTCCAATATCATTAGGAGGCAAACAGAAGCAGGGGCTCCTGTAGGCCCTTCAGCAGACGGTTCTCCGAATATTGCAGAAAGAATGGAAAGAATTCGTGTGGAAGAAATTCTTAAAGCAATCAAATTAGATGCCAATGTCCAAATAGGTATTCCAATCGGAGGAATTAAAATTACGGGTACAGGTGCAAACGCAGGAGGCCCTGTCATTATAAAAGGATTTAATAATAATGCGGCTCACGGGCAAGGAATTGTAAGTTAAATTATGATAGCGACAGCAAGAGTAATCAATGTTTATGATGAATATGACGGAGATAGAATAAAGGTGCGGCTTCTTCCTGCCGATCAGTACAAGACCGACGAGAATCTCCCATACGCTTTTCCTATACTACCGAAAATGTTTAGGGTAAAGCCTAAAGTAGGGGAGGCGGTACTGATAATAACCCCTGATGACGACACGAGGGGACAGAGGTTTTATTTCGGGCCGATAGTTTCTCAGCCGCAAAATATGGATTATGATGACTTTGTGGCTGGAGCAACGACATTACTTAAAGGCGCGATAAAAACGCCATCGAAAGCACCGTCATTGAATCCTGTTTCGGAAGGTTGTGTGCCTAAGGATGAAGAGGTATGCGTTTATGGTAGAGGGAATACCGACATTGTTTTAGGCGACAGAGATGTCAGGATTAGAGCGGGAGTAAGAAACATTGTTGATGAAGGCGGCGAAAAACAGCTAAGATTCAATGGAAAAGATGCGGCCTTATTGTCATTGAAATATTATGATGACGGCTTAAAGACGGATGAACAGACAACAAAAAGTCGGGCGGTACTTGCAGGAACGGACATTGTTTTGGCATCAACCGATGGTGATCCGTTTTTCAAAATGGACGACAAGGAAGAGAACATATCGGACGAAGTGTTTTCTGAAATGTTACAGAAAGCGCACCAATTACCTTATGGAGATGTTCTTGTTGATTTTCTGAGGATGTTTATAAAAATGTTCAAATCCCACACCCATAAATATCACAACATGCCCCCATGTCCCGATTCTGAGTCATTAAAATTTGATACAAAATATCCGACAGAAAATCTTGAAGATAAATTGTTGAGCAAACATGTTAAGACAAACTAAAAGAAAAAAGCAGGCTAAAAAAATTAGTCTGCTTTTTTGGCTATTTAGTATATTTTTATTTGCAATCCTGCTCATCAGTGTTCTCCCAAACTCTTGCCTGATTGGTTTGGTCTCTCTGTTGCTGAAGTTTTGTCCTGTTTGCATTCAATGACTTCGCTGATGGGCCTGCCGTTCTGATTTTACTCTTGCCATAATCTGTAGCAACATTTGCATCTACACGGGATTTATTCTGACCACTTATAACGTCTTGTCTTATAGAAGATTTATATTCTTGAGCAATTGCCTTAGGGTCAAAACCGTTTTGTCTACAATAGCTTACAAAAGCCGCTTTTGCACGATTGACATCGCCCATAAGATTACTATAAGATAGGGCATCACCGGCAGCATCACCCTGATGGTAGTCGTTCTGCATATTATGGAACTTTCCTGCAATACCGTTACCGTTTCTCATAGACTGTCCAAAATTACGGCCAACATTTTTCAAACCGCTCCAAAATCCCTCATCAGTAAGAGACTCTTTAATTGCCTGATGAAGCTGTTTTATTTCATTCTCGCTTAATGCCAACTGTTTAGCTGCTGCGTAACCGCCATTTGAGCCCGCAAATGCTGCGTTAGCCTTCTTGCTGACCTGTGATTTCATCTGATTTGCCTTCGTGAAAAGAGCACGATATTTCTTATACAGATCAAAGGCCTTTTCCTTTTTCCAACTTCCACGAATACTTTCACCATCACCTGTACCCAACATTTTATCCTTAGCAGTGTCCCACGCAGCACCAACTCTGCTTGCAAAACTCTCATTGGTTCTCATTTCGTTAAGAATCGCTTCTTTCACAATAGCCTTGAGTTTGTCTTTATTCTGTCTCTTATACACATCTGACGCTGCCGACGAAGAGGATAG